>Ga0209180_10000062_pt1 | contig 50371 bp, 44 predicted proteins | sample CZO8metaG_3_FD_188355 | JGI IMG/M metagenome (GOLD analysis project Ga0209180, IMG submission 188355) | Vadose zone soil microbial communities from the Eel River Critical Zone Observatory, Northern California, USA - CZOApr15con2H2.8 metaG... | ecosystem: Environmental > Terrestrial > Soil >...
CGGAAACGAAAGCAGATTCCTCGCTCCGAGAAAACATTCGGAGCGCAAAAAGCGCGCTTCGCTCGGAATGACAAGCACAAGAATGGACGCGATCGAGGGCCGTTCCGAAACAGAGGTTGAAAGTCGAAAGTTGAAAGTCGAAAGATTCGGAGAGGATGAATTGGATGGATATTCATGGGGCGACCTTGCCCCGATGCATCGGGGCCTCGCGGCGGGAAAGACCGTGGCGGGCAGCTTCCTTGAGCGCGCGGAGACGAGAAGCAAGAGCGGAAGCGGCGGCGTCAATGGCGGCAGTTGTAGGATTTGGCACAGTCGCTTTTTCAATTTCGGACACGAGGGCCGAGCCGATGACGGCGGCATCGGCGAGACCGCCGAGGACGGAGACGTGACCGGGGAGCGAGATGCCGAAGCCGACGGCAATGGGTAGTTGCGTGACGCTGCGGGCGCGGCGCAAGAGCGCGGGCAGATCGTCGGGGAGAGCATCTTTCGCACCGGTAACACCGGTGCGGGAGATGAGATAGAGGAAGCCGGAGGAGCAGGCGGCGATTTTAGCGAGGCGCTCGTCCGTGGAAGTGGGCGCGCCGAGGAAGATGGTGTCGAGATGATGAGCGGAGAGAATGCGGCGATAGTCGCCGGATTCCTCGGGTGTGAGGTCGGTAGCGAGAACGCCGTCGGCCCCAGCGGCTGCGGCTGCGGCGGCGAATTTTTCGAGGCCCATTTGCAAAATGGGATTGTAATAGCTGAAGAGGACAAGCGGGACATCGTTCGCTGGGGGGCTCGATTGGCGGATGCTGCGGACGAGATTGAGGACGCCAGCAAGCGTGGTGCCCGATTTCAAGGCGCGTTCGGAAGCGCGCTGGATGGTCGGGCCGTCGGCGAGCGGATCGCTGAAAGGCACGCCGAGTTCGATCACGTCTGCGCCAGCTTCGGCAAGTGCGAGAACGAATTTCAGCGTGGCGTCGAGTGAAGGATCGCCTGCGGTGATGTACGCCACGATGCCGAGTTCACCGGAAGCGCGCAGTTCGGCGAAGCGTTTGGAGATGCGGGTCGAATTGGGGGAAGCGGAAGACATTTTTCGTACGTGACCGCGACGCGGTCATTTTCATGTGTGACCGCGAAGCGGTCAACGGATTTTGGGAAAGGTTAAAGATTAGAGCAGGCGGGAGTAAGTGTCCATGTCCTTGTCGCCGCGGCCGGAGAGATTGAGGATGACGAGGTCGTCCTTGCGCATTTGCGGCAGGCGCTCGATGAGGCCGGCGATGGCGTGGGCGGATTCGAGCGCGGGAATGATACCTTCCGTGCGGGAGAGGAGGCGCGCGGCTTCGAGGGCAGCTTCGTCGGAGACGGCGGAGTATTCGGCGCGACGCTGGTCGGCGAGCCAGGCATGCTCGGGACCAATGGCCGGATAGTCGAGGCCGGCGGAGATGGAATGCGTGGTGGCGATCTGACCGTCTTCGTTCTGCAAGACGTAAGTGTAGGTGCCCTGGAGGACGCCGGGACGAGCGCCGACAAAACCCTGTGCGGCGGCGAGGCGAGCGGCGTGCTCGCCGAGCTGGCCGCCGCGGCCACCGGCTTCAATGCCAATGAGTTTGACGCTGGCATCGCGGAGGAATTGGTAAAAGAGGCCAATGGAATTCGAACCGCCACCGACGCAGGCGAAAAGATGCGTCGGGAGGCGCTTTTCGGCGGCGAGGATTTGTTCGCGGGCCTCGCGGCCGATAACAGACTGAAAATCGCGCACCATAGTGGGATAGGGGTGCGCGCCGAGGACCGAACCGAGAAGATAATGAGTCGTGCGGACATTGGTCACCCAGTCGCGCATAGCTTCGTTGATGGCGTCTTTGAGGGTGCGGCTGCCGGAATCGACGGCGACGACTTGGGCGCTGAGCATGCGCATGCGCGCAGCGTTGAGCGCCTGGCGGGCCATGTCCTCGGTGCCCATGTAGACCACGCATTCGAGGCCCAGGTGCGCTGCGACAGTCGCAGAAGCCACGCCGTGTTGGCCGGCCCCAGTTTCCGCGATGATGCGCGGCTTGCCCATTTTCACGGCGAGGAGGCCCTGGCCGATGGCGTTATTGATTTTGTGCGCGCCGGTGTGAAGCAAATCTTCCCGCTTGAGGTATATGCGCGGACCGCCTAGGTGTGCGGTGAGGCGCGAAGCAAATTGCAGCGGTGTGGGGCGGCCGGCGAAATTTTTCAGCAGATCTTGAAATTGCGTCTGAAATGAAGGATCCGTTTTCGCAAGTTCGTAAGCGCGCTCTAGCTCAAAGAGCGGCACCATGAGCGTCTCAGGGACATAACGGCCACCGTAAGGCCCGAAGCGCCCCGGCGTGGCAGTAGGTGACTGGAGTAAGGAGCTCATAGCCTCTTGTGGATCTTCCGTAATACTACGCTCAATTATTCTACTTCCGCTCGGCGCGGCGGACTTCCTGAATGAATTCGTGCAGCAAACCAGGATCTTTCTTTCCTGGTTCCGACTCAACGCCGCTCGCGACGTCGATTCCGTAGGGGCGCACGATGCGAACCGCCGCGGCCACGTTTTCGACCTTTAGGCCGCCTGCCAAAATAATACGGCGATTGAGTGCGGCGCGCCGGGCGAGATCCCAATCGGTGGTGCGGCCCGTACCACCATATTGGCCGGTGTGAGCGGCGTCAAACAGAAAAGCGAAAGTTTCTCGGTATTCGTCGAGAGTGGCGAGGGGAAACTCCGGCTCGACGCGGAACGCCTTGATGACCGGGATGAGGCGGGCGATTTGGGCAACGGAATCGGGCGTTTCGTCGCCGTGAAGCTGAACGGCATCAAGCTTCAGAGACTTGCCAAGTGCGGTGACCTCGACCGGCGAGGCGTTAACAAAAATGCCGACTGCTTCGATCTTCTTCGGAAGCCGCGCGCGAATTTTGGCGGCTTCCGCTTCGGTGATGTGGCGGGGGCTCTTCTCGTAGAAATTAAAGCCGAGGAGATTGGCGCCGGCATCGATGGCGGCGAGAGCGTCGGCCGAATTCGTGATGCCGCAGATTTTTACGCGGACCATGGGTCTCTATTCCTTTTTCGGAGCGACACCGAGAAGAGCGCCAAGGGCGGCGGGAGGATCGGGAGAGAGCATGAGATGCGTGCCAATGAGAAAAGCGTCGAAACCGGCGGCGCGCAGTTTCATCAAATCATCGTGGGTCCGCAGGCCGGATTCACTGACGGCGATGCAGTTATCGGGGACGCTGCCGATCAGTTCGAACGAAGTATCAAGGCTGACCGTGAGCATCCTTAGATCGCGATTGTTTATGCCTACGATACGCGCGCCGGCAGCAAGGGCGCGCTCGAGTTCGCCGGACGTGTGCACTTCGACGAGCGGCTCCATGCCCAGTTCACGGCCCAAAACGATGAGGTCGCGAAGGAGCGCGTCTTGGAGCACAGCGACGATGAGGAGGAAGCTATCCGCGTCATTGGCGCGCGTTTCCCAGACCTGCCAGGGATCGAAGATGAAGTCCTTGCGCAGGACGGGAAGCTGAACGGCCTTTCGGGCATCACGCAGATTCTTCAGTGAGCCACGGAAGAATTCTGCCTCGGTCAGAACCGAAAGAGCGGAAGCGCCGGCGGATTCCAGGGCCTGCGCGAGGGCAACGGGATCGAAGGGCTCACGGAGAATGCCTCGCGAGGGGGAAGCGGGCTTGAGTTCCGCGAGAACATTGAGGCCATCGCGTTCGAGCGCGGCGGAAAAATTGCGAAGTGGAGTAGCCGCTCTCACGCCGTACTTCAGCACGGTCTCGGGTAAGACGCGCTTGCGGTGGCCGACTTCGGCGCGGCGGGCCTCGAGAATGCGGTCAAGGACAGTTCCGGTGTTGGCGTGTGCACTCACAAGGGTAAATTTGTATGCTAGGAGTGTAGCGACGGAGTGTCAAATACGGTGGGAAGTCGACAGTCGAGAGCAATGAAGGAATAGCGAGCTTTCCGACCAAGGGAACGATGGGAGAAATTGTGGGATACGGACAGCAGTACGGGGCATTACTGCAGGCGATCGCGGAGGAGGCGGATGCGGTTGCGATGCGGTATTTCCGCGCCGATGAGTTGCACATCGAGAGAAAAGGAGATGGCACCGCTGTGACGCAGGCGGACCGCGACGTGGAAGAAATGGCGCGGGCAAAAGTGGCGGCGAGCGGGCTGGCTCTGGACGTACTCGGAGAGGAGATGGGCGGCGGGGACGCAAAGTCTGCGAGTACTTCGGGGCGTGCGCGAATGATTATCGATCCGATCGACGGCACAGAGGAGTTTTCCCGGGGGATTCCGACGTTTGGCACGCTGATGGGCATCGAACTGAACGGCGAGATTGTAGCGGGAATGGCGAGCGGGCCGGGACTTGGCGCGCGATGGTGGGCGTACCGCGGCGAGGGAGCCTATCGAAATGGAAAGAGAATTCATGTTTCGAATGTCGGGAGTTTGAGCAGCGCGATGGTTTTCACGACGGGAACGGGCCCCAGTAAGGACGGAGTGGCGAGGGAAAAATTGCGGCGGCTTGCGGATGCGGCGAGAAGCGGCCGAGCCTTCGGGGGCTTCTGGCAGCATATGCTGGTGGCGGAAGGCGCCGTGGAGGTGGCCGTGGATCTGACATCGAGGCCATGGGACCTTGCCCCGCTTGGGATCATCGTGGAGGAAGCGGGCGGCCGCTCGACGAACCTCCGCGGCGAGAGGACGATTTATACGGGACAACTGGTCAGCACGAACGGGAAGATTCACGACGAGGTCCTGAAGATTCTGGTGTAGCGCGGCTGGCGGTTCGCAGCGAAGTAGGAAGCGGAAGCAAGGCAGTGTTGGATGGTCAGGGTCAAGCGCGTATACGAAAAGGCCGAATCAAGAGATGGCTGGCGCGTGCTGGTGGACCGCTTGTGGCCGCGAGGAATGAAGAAAGAAGCAGCGAAGATCGATCTGTAGATGAAGGACGTCGCGCCGAGCGACGCTCTACGGAAATGGTTTGGACACGATCCGAAGAAATGGCCGGACTTTCAGAAGAAATACCACACGGAACTCGGAAAGAAGAAAGCGTTGCTCGAGGAATTGGAGAGCCTGGAGAAGAAGCACGGAACGGTGACGCTGCTCTTTGGCGCGAAAGATGAGCAGCACAATCAAGCCGTTGTGCTGGCGGAAGTTCTGAAGACAAATTGAATGAACGCGGGTGGATGTTCTCCGCCCGCGGTCATGAACAATTCCGCGGGAAACTCGCTTCCAAATTGGACGTTCCTTTGAGCGCGGACAAATCCTAGGCTTTGTTTTCAGGACCATGTGTTCCTTTATTCTCCAAGAGGTTCTCCGATGAACGTGCGAGAGCAAGCCGAAAAGGCCGAGCAATTCCGAAAACTGCATCGCGGGCCGCGCATGCTGGTGCTGCCGAACGCATGGGACGTGGCCAGCGCGAGAATTCTGGAAGAGGCCGGCTATCCAGCCATTGCGACGACCAGCGCCGGAGTCGCTTTTTCCCTGGGGTATCCGGACGGCGAGCGCATCTCGCGAAAGGAGATGCTGGAAGTGGTGACGCGGATCGCGCATGCGGTGCGCGTGCCTGTGACCGCCGATATGGAAGCCGGCTACGGCACAACGGTCAAAGACATGATCGAAACCGCGAAAGCCGTGGTTGCCGCGGGGGCCATCGGATTGAACCTCGAGGATGTGACGGGCGATGACGCGAGTTCGCACGTGGAAGTGGCGCTCCAAGTGGAAAAGATCCGCGCCATTTGCGAGACCTCTGCGTCGCTCGGTGTTCCGCTGGTATTGAATGCGCGCACGGATATTTATCTGATACCCATCGGAGAAGCGGGCACGCGCTTCGAACGAACCGTAGAGCGGCTGCGCGCGTATCGGGGAGCCGGGGCGGATTGCCTCTTCGCGCCCGGAGTTCGCGACGGGGAAACGATCAGAAAGCTTGTTGCGGCGATCGATGGGCCGCTGAATATCCTTTTAATGCCTGGCTGCCCTTCCCTCAAGGAACTCGAGAAGATGGGAGTCGCCCGGGCGAGCGCAGGTTCCGCGGTCATGCGCGCGACGCTGAGCCTCGTTCAACGCATCGGGAAAGAACTCATGCAGGCCGGAAGCTGCGATTTCCTTTTTGATGGCACGATCCTGCACGCGGATTTGAATCGGCTGCTAGGACGCGCCGCCGTGGCGCAATGACGGAAAAACCAGCACTCCTTCGTGCCTTGAACGATGAGATTGTAGGGTGCGAGAAGTGCCCACGCCTGGTGAGCTACCGCGAGAAAGTGGCGCTGGAGAAGCGGCGGGCGTTTCGCGATTGGACGTATTGGGGCAAGCCAGTTCCGGGATTTGGAGACGCGCAAGCACAACTGCTGATTCTGGGGCTTGCGCCGGCGGCGCATGGAGCGAATCGCACGGGGCGAATGTTCACTGGCGACCGTTCAGGGGATTTTCTGTATGCCGCGCTGGACAAGGCAGGTTTTGCGAACCAAGCCGCTTCCCTGCACCGCGAAGACGGACTGCGACTGAAGAATGCATACCTCACAGCGACGTGCCGGTGCGCGCCGCCGGAGAATAAACCGCTCCCCGAAGAGATTTCGAATTGCCGTGGTTACCTCGAGCGCGAGCTGGAAATTTTGAAACCCAAAGCGGTCCTGGCGCTGGGGAAGATTGCCTGGGACGGATACCTCGAGATTCTGAAGATGCACGGGGCGATTGCCTCGCGCGCACTCTACAGATTTGCGCACGGCGCTGAGGCTGAAGTGGCGGCCGGCACGCCAAGATTGTTTGGCGTGTACCACCCAAGCCAGCAAAATACGCAGACTGGCCGTGTCACACCCGCGATGTACGCGTCCGTCCTGCGCCGGATTCGGCGCTTCCTCGAAGAATAGCCGAAAAAGTGCAATCCCCAGACTAGAAAAGTGTCGGAAAAGGCTTGCGGGCCTATGATGGAAACGGCCGACAGCAAGCGGAGGCCATGTCGTGCAGTGTCCGAGGAAGCCTTCAAGTCTCTTTATTTTCAGTCACTTGTGAAAGGGATAGGAAGGCAGTCTTGGCTTCAGAAGTGCTCTCCTGTGCTGCTCAGCTTTTCGCAGGAGGAGACGATGAAACGACCACAGTTCGGAACTGTATCAGGAGGCATGGCGGTTTTGGCGATGATCCTGACTTCCGGAATCGCGTGCACTGCGCATGAACCGACGCAAGCAGCCACGCAAGAACCAACTGCTCCAATGTCTGAGCCACCACGCCAGAAAGCGGACGGAGAGCGTCACGGGCTGCCCTTGGAAACGCACGCGGTGGCGCCGGGGACCAAGTTCTTGGTGCGGTTGGAAGACGAACTGAACACCAAAGGCACGCAAGAAAACGCAAAGTTCAAAGTGAAGACGCTGGAACCGCTCGAAGCCGGCAGCGGCATCTATTTGCCGCCTGGCGCGGAAATCCACGGCCACATCAGTCACGTCGAACCAGCAGGAGTGGCAGGCCGGGCGAAACTCTGGCTGACGTTTGACGAGATTCGCACAAAGTTCGGCGTTCTGCCAATTGTGGCCGAAGTGGTGAGCGTGCCGGGCGACCATAGTGTGAAACCCGGCCCAACACCAGAGGGCCTGATTGCAGGACGATCCAGCACCCACCATGACGCAGCAGAAGCTGCGGCGGCAGGAGCGGCGATTGGCGCAGTGAAAGGCGTGAAGGACAAAGACAAAAAGGAAGCGGCGGAGGGAGCGGCGTTGGGGGCAATCACGGCGTACCTGATGGAGTCGGGACGCGGCCACGAGTTAAACCTGCCGAAAGGCGCAAAGCTCGAACTGGAACTTGAGCGGGCATTGTATCTGGTGAAAGAGTGAGAAGAGCCGGCCAGAGCAAATTCAAGGTCTCAGATCTTTCGTAGGGTGGGGCCCGGCGCAGCCGAGTGGCGGTGCCGGCCTTCGGTTATTCAGAGAGCTTTCCTCGAAATTTGTTCAGAACCCGAACGCGTACGAGTAAATGCTGGAACTTGGCAAGCGCGCAGAGGCTTGTTAGAGTCGAAGCGTTCAGTAAATCAGTGTGTGAGCCATTCATCGGAAGCAAAGCGAGGAGAGGCTGAGACCCATGGGCGAAGAGACTCGTGCGGCGGTGCGCGCCGTCGAAACGCTGGAGCGGAAGGATCGCGTCCTGATAGTCGAGGACGAAGAAAATGCGCGGAAAGGCTACGAACAACTGCTGCAACGATGGGGCTGCGACGTTCTTGGCGTGGGAACGGCGGAAGAGGCGCTGGCGAAATTCGCGAGTTACCAGCCGGACACGCTGATTGCCGACGTTGAATTGCCCGGGATGAATGGGTTGGACCTGCTGAAGCAGCTTGGCAACGAATTGTTTGATGTGCCCGCCATCATTATCACCGGCAAAGGGAGTGAGGAGCGGGCGGTGGCGGCCATCGAAGCGGGAGCCTTCTGGTACATCGAAAAGCCGCTCAAGGGCCCAGTCTTGCGCGCGCTGCTGGATCGCGCCCTGAGCAAGGCGCGAGATGCCAGGCAACTGCTGGTTCTGCAGCGGCAACTCCGCGAGGCAGGGAGACTCGGCGATCTTGTCGGAGCGTCCAAGGCAATGCAGGAAGTGATGCGCATCGTGGAGATGGCAGCGCCAAGCTCGGCGTCAGTGCTCATCACCGGAGAGACTGGTTCCGGAAAAGAGATCGTGGCGCGGACAATCCACAAGCTTTCACCGCGCGCGACCGGGCCGTTTGTGGCCATCAATTGCTCCGCCATCCCTGAGACATTGATGGAGAGCGAGATTTTTGGCCATGAGCGCGGCGCGTTTACCGGCGCGGCGGAGCGGCGCATCGGCTGCTTCGAGCTTGCGGACGCAGGAACGCTGCTGCTGGATGAAATCGGCGAGATGCCTGCGCCAACACAGGCAAAGCTTTTGCGCGTGCTGGAAGACCGCAAAGTGCGCCGGCTGGGGAGCAAGACGGAAACTCCGGTCGATGTGCGCGTGCTGGCGGCGACGAACAAAGATCCGGAGCAGGCTGTGAGCAGCGGCCAGTTGCGGCAGGATCTCTACTTCCGGCTGAATGTGTTTCACATCGGCCTTCCACCGCTCCGCGACCACAAGGAGGACATTCCGCCTCTCGTGGAGCATATTCTGCGCGACGTCAACGCCAAGCACGGGAAGCACGTGCGCGGCATCGGCGCGGAAGTGCTGGATATTTTCATGGGGCACACTTGGCCGGGGAATATTCGCGAACTGCGCAATGTTCTGGAGCGCGCCTCGATCATGTGCGAAAAGGATTTGATCACCCGGGCCAACCTGCCTGGGGAATTTGGAAAAACCTCTGCGAAAGGACCGAGCGATCTTTCGACCATCAAATTTCCCGTGGGAACGACGGTCGATGCGATGGAGCGCGAGCTGATCCTGCAGACGCTGGGGGCAACCGGAAACAACAAGACGCGCGCGGCAGAGCTGCTCGGCATCAGCCTGAAGACACTTCATAATAAGCTCAAGGAATACGGCAGCGATCGCGCCGACACGGGGTAGGGACGCAGAATGCAGCTGCGGCTGCGAACAAAACTGACACTGGTCATGACGGGCCTGGTGCTGCTCGTTGTGGCGGTGCTGTCTGGCGTGTTCGCCGCGCAGCTTCTGGAGCAACTCCTCCAGGCAACCACCAAACGCGCGAACGACCTGGCGAGCCAGGTATTTCTGCAGGCACAACATGCGCTAACAGACGCCGCGGAACAGGGTTTGCGACCGGCCTCGGACGCCCCTGAGGAAATTCACGACTACGTGCGGCACGCTTTCGAAATCAACGAAGGCCTGCACACCCAGCTCAAGGCCGCCAAAGATAATCCGCTGATCTACGAAGTGTCGATCGCCGACTCTGAAGGGATGGTTCTGATCTCGACCGATGAATCCCTGCCGGGAACGTACCTCCCCCGAAGAACATCTCTTAACCAGCTGGTCCAACGAAATTTCCTGCATCAAGTGAGAGTTCTTGCGGGGCGGTCCAAGGTCTACGAGCTGGATTATCCGTTCACCAAGAGCAATCAGCCCTTCGGGGAAGTGCGCGTCGTGCTCTCTTCGAGATTTCTGTTGAGCGACATCGGGCCCAGCTTGCGCACCTCGGGAACCATCGTGCTGGTGGCCCTGGTGATCTCTACCCTGCTGGCCGCGGTCGTGAGTGGCGCGACGCTGGCTCCGCTCCGCGACATCGCTGCGCAACTGGACCGCATCTCGGCCGGACAATACGATGTGCCCTCTGCAAAGGCAAGAGAATTGGCCGGCAGTGGCGACGAACTCGGACAGGTGAGCCGGAAGATCTCGCAGGTTGGGCAGCAATTGCGCGGCGTGCATGAAATCTTCAGCACCATGCGTGAAAACATGAATTCCGTCATGGCCGGCCTCGAAGACGGCTTGCTCCTGTTCACGCGGGATGCGCGCGCGGTCATGATCAGTCCGGCCGCGGAAAAGTTTCTCGGCGCCCCGGCGGGACACTTTTTGGGACGGCGGGTGACGGAAATTTTTCCAGCCGGTCATCCTCTGTGCGGGGCGCTGCGCATTGAGAGCGACGAGCTCAGCGAAGTCGCGGCCGAAACCGAATTGGAGACGAGCGAGGGTCTAAGACGCGTGGGCGTGAGCGTGCAAGCCATCCAGGAAGACGGAGAACGCATGGGCGCGTTGGTCACCCTGCGGGACCTCGATTCGCTGGAAAGCATCAACACGCAGCTTCAAGTGAGCGAACGGCTGGCGGCGCTGGGGCGCATTACGGCCGGCGTGGCCCACGAAGTGAAGAATCCGCTGAATTCCATGCGGCTGTGGCTGGAAAACCTGAAAGAATCGCTCTTTGCGGAACAGTACAGCGCGTCGCAACAGGCCGTTCAAGTGCTTGATAAAGAAATCGACCGGCTCGATGCGGTAGTCAAGCGATTTCTCGATTTCACGCGGCCCATGGATATCCGGTTGGAGGCCACGCAACTCGCCGACCTCTTGAAAGGGGTTTTGGAAATCGCCGGGCCACAATTGCAAAAATCCAATATCCAGTTGGCGCAACTGCTGCCGATCGACGTGCCGGAAGTGTACGTTGATCGCGCGCTGCTCAAGCAGGCGGTGCTGAATCTGGTGTTGAACGCGGCGGAGGCTATGCCCAACGGCGGGCAGTTGCGGCTAGTCCTGAGCCGCCGCGGTGAAATGGCGGAAATCACCGTTGGCGACACCGGTAAAGGCATCCCTTTGGAAAACCGTCAAAAAATTTTCCAGTTATTCTTCACCACGCGTCCAGGAGGCAGCGGAATCGGACTCGCGAGCACGTTCCGAATTGTACAGTTGCACAACGGTTCGATAGACTTTACTTCGGAGGTCGGCCGGGGCACCACGTTCCGCATCGAACTGCCACTCGCGGCCTGAACATGATCGAAAACCTAGCCCGGTCCCGAGCCATACTTCCGACCCATTCTCTCTGTTCGGCCATTGTTCTGCTTAGCTGCGTTTCATTCCTGTTCGATGGATGCAGCATAAGGAAGAGGCCGAGCGTCCCTTGGGCGACAGCCGTGCAGGTGCGGCCCGCAGTTCAACCGCGTCCTGCAACGGTGAGCGCTGTCTCGGACGATCCGGTTCCTGAGCTGCGTCTCGAGTTGCCGCCATTTCCTCCTCGCCTCTTCTATGTGCGGAGCATGCCGCCTCGGCCTCGCGCCAGCGTGACGCCGGCAAATGGAGGGAACGAGACCGAAAAACTGGAAGCACCCGCACCCGTAATCGCCACGCAACTTACGCCGCAAGAAACCTCGGTTGCCCAGCAGCAAACGAACCAGAGTTTGAAGGTCGCAGAGAAAAATCTTCAGTCCGCAAGCGGGAAAAACCTGAACGCGGCACAGACCGACCTGGTCTCCAAGATCAAGGGCTTCATCAAAGACGCGCGAGAAGCCGCGCAGGCCGGGGATTGGAGCCGGGCGCGCAGTCTCGCCAAAAAAGCGCAGGTCTTGTCGGAAGAACTTGTTGGCTCGCTTTAGATACTCCCTCTCATTTCAGGTTTCTTCGCATTATGCGCATCCCACTGCTTCAAATTCGCAGACTCGAATGAAGCAAGCGGGCGGATGCGATAAGATGACGCTATGAAGAAGTTCGATGTGGCCATCGCCGGCGGCGGAGTCATTGGCGGAGCCATAGCCTTGGAACTCGCGCGCGCCGGCTTGCGCGTGGGCGTGTTTGACCGGCAGCAGCCAGGCCAGGAAGCGTCCTGGGCAAGCGCGGGAATCCTTTCTCCCGCACCGGAAAATCCTGGGATGATTGCGATGGTGCCACTGGGAAAGGCAAGCCTTTCGCTTTATCCCGAGTTTATCGCGCGGGTCGAGGAGATTTCCGGGAAGAGCGCGGGGTTCCGCCCTAAAGGAACGCTCGAAGCCCTGTTTTCACAAGACGCAAAAACCGAACTCAGCACCATCATTGCCTTGCATCACGGGCTTGGCTTGAAGGCGGAACCGCTTCGCGCCGAGGATGCGCGGGAGCTCGAACCCGCTTTGAGCGCAGAAGTCGAAGCAGCCGTGCTTAGGCCAGACGAAGCATCAGTGGACAACCGGGCGCTGACCGGCGCGGTGCTGGAGGCGGCGCAGCGCAGCGGCGCGGAGTTCTTTCCCGGGAACAGCGCGAGAGAGATTTGGCATGCCGGGAAACGGTGCGCGGGACTGGTTGTACAAAACGAGAAGGTTGAAGCCAAATGGACCATCATTGCCGCAGGCTGTTTTTCCGCGGCGATCAAGGATGCCGCAGCTTATGCTCCGGTGCGGCCCGTGAAGGGCCAGATGGCCGCGCTACGCGCTGAGGATCTGATGATCGAACGAGTGCTCTGGTCCGACAAGATCTATCTCGTGCCGCGGAACGATGGACGAATTATCGCCGGAGCGACGGTCGAGCGCGTCGGTTTCGACAAGCGAACGACCGCGGGGGGCATCCAAAAAATACTTTCAGCGGCCATCGAACTCGCGCCTGGCCTTGCGAACGCGCGCGTCGAAGAAACGTGGGCAGGCCTGCGGCCGGATTCTCCCGACCATCTTCCCATACTCGGCCCGACCGACGTGGAGGGCCTGCTGATGGCCACGGGCCACTTTCGGAGCGGAATCCTGCTCACGCCCATCACCGCGCGTCTGGTCCGCGAATGGATCACCGAACAGCGCGTCAGCATGGATTGGGATCGCTTCAGTCCGTTGCGTTTTCAATCCGTTCAGGCGGACGCCGCGCAGCGCGCGCCAGCATGATCTTGTTAGAACGACGTAAGAAGGGATCGACTGAAGTATTGGGTGTTTGAGGCGTTTCTTTTATAGTTCCTTCAAGTCTTAGCGAGTATGTCCACGGCATCGCCTGAAAGCTGCGCTATTGAGGCCTGACAGGCGGGGGCGTGATCGGTTGGGCCTGCCCCAGATTCGTGAATTGAATCTGGCTGCCGTCGAGCGTGAGATCGCGTTCGAGGACAATGTCCATCGTAGAGCCGCGGGGGAGTTCAGCTTCGGGCCCCCGCGTCAGCATCACAGCGGCAAGACCCGCCGCCGCGCCGATTCCTGCGCCAATCCCAGCTCCCTTGGCGCGGCCCGCAATTGCTCCTATCCCCGCCCCAGTCGCCGTCGTCGTCACCACCGTGCCCACATCCTTGCCTTTGCCGCCGGGGCCGGTGACTTTGCCTTCCGAATCCATGGTCTCATTGCCGCCGGAATCCGCGCTGCGCGGAGCTGCCCGCAGATCGACCGTGTAGCCGTTTGGCAGAATCAAGGTATCGAGGCGCAGTCGAAATTCGCCTCTTCCCTTAACGCGGCCGGGCCGCTTGGCTTCGAGCAGCGCGCCGCGCAAATACGAGCCCACAGGAATCACGACGCGATTATTCTGGGTAATGGGGAAGGACGTCTGCAGATAGACAGAGTCGCCGGGTTTGGCGCTGCGCGTGGAGATGCCGTTCTGGAGCACGACGCCGACTCGCGTTCCCGCAGGAACCGTTATTTTTTCGTTGGACCCAGCCTGCTGCGCCGCAGCGGGTTTCGAAGCGACCGGCGGTGGCGCCCCGGTTTGGGGGCCATCTGGCTGTTGTGCAGCGCAGCATAAGCCCACACCAAACAGACCAGCAATCAACCATGCACTTTGGCGAAGCCCTCGACGCAATGGCTCTCTCATGGTATCCCCCCGCGCAGCTTGATGCGATGCATCAAGCAACGATCTCGGATGCCTGAGTATACCGCGACCGGCCTTCGGGAAGAGCACATGAGGGCATCAGACGGCGGTTTGACCTGCATCCGGGCGAGGGCTACGCTCTAGCAAGAGTGAGGAGAATCGCATGGCCAAGCTGGCGCTGATTTACGGGATGCGGTTGTTACCCGAAGAAGAACTTCGCGAAGTGAAGGACGCGTCGGTGGTGCTGAAGAATGGCCGCACGGCCCGCGTGACCATGCATCTTATCGAGGGCACTAAGGAAGAGATCGAATCGACCTTCCGGCAATCCATCGAAGCCTTCTTCGATATGTATCCGGAGATTTAGAAGTTCGAAGTTAGATATTCGGACCCTCGAGAGCGGATTAGCGATTGCCGAAATTTTCCGGATCGGCGCTGGGATCCCCAAGATTATCACTGATAAGCACCGTAGATTGCCCGGTTAATTCGAAACGTTTCCGGCATTTGTAGCACGCGACGAGATCGTCCAGCCGAACCATGTACGAAGCAGCCTTGTCAAACTTTCTCTTGTCTTCTTCGCTGACGCCGCGCGGCAATTCTTTCCTCTTCCGGCAGACTTTCCAGCGAACCGGGAATTCAAAATCCTTGTGACAGCTCGGGCAGATGAGCTTCACTTTCCGGGTTTCTTCTTTTTCCGTATAGAAGGCGCGTTCGTCCATGATTAAAACGCGGGTGGGCGCACCGCTTCCTCGATTGTAACAAATTCGAGGCCGAGGTCACGCCAGCGAGGCAGCCAGTATTCGAGAGCGGCGAGCGTTCGCGTGCGGTCGCCGTTCATTTGGCGGTGTGAACCGTCGTGCAGGCACAGTACATCACCGGTACCACTGGCGGCGGGTTTGGAACCATTCCCCAGCCTTCGCTGAGCGTGGTCGGCGATGGGCTGAAGTCGAGGAAGCAACCGCTCCGCCGGCCTCTCCCGCCAATCTCCCGGAATCAACGTCCACATCACCGTGCCATAACCGAGTTCCCGAGCCGCCGGAATCACCCAAGGATTCCGGAAGCCATAAGGTGGGCGGAACCACTTTGGCGGCACGCCAATCGCATTGGAGATGGCGCTGTGGCAAAGCCGAAGCTCAACTCGGATTTGCATGGGGGCAAGCCGGAAGAGATTTGGGTGACTCTCCGTATGATTCCCCACCACGTGCCCGCGGGCGACGGTTTCTTTGACTAACTCAGGACTTTCCCTGACAAAGCGCCCAATCAGAAAAAATGTGGCGCGCGCCGTGTAGCGATCCAGCAGATCGAGCAGCCTCGGAGTGATCGCCGGATTCGGCCCGTCGTCAAATGTGATGGCCAGCTTCCTCGCCGAATTGGTCCTGCAGATGGTTGACCCAAAAAGCTGCGCCCGCGGCCAGGCTGCGCTGTAAGCAATGGTTCCCGCAGCCGCGAGCGCGCCAGACCCGGCCATGAACAACGGATTCATTCTGGGAACCTTCCTGAAATTCCCAACAGCGGACCACTTAGAATACAGCATCCCGCAGGCGCAAATGGCTTCTTGAGACACCGACTGTCTTAGAGTGAGACAAATCTGTGAGTTAGCGGCAGTGGCTTACCCGTTGCCACTTTTCCAATTCGGAACACGCGTAAACTACAGATTCTGAATATCTTGACCTGGGAAACCGGGGCGATGTTTCGGTCTCCAATGGTGCCCCTATTGCAAAGAATCCGTATGTGTATGTGTGCGCGCTATCGCAGAGCAGTCATCGAGAGAGCTTTGGGACTCGCAGAGCTTTGGGTTCTCCATGGCTCTCATTCTTTGGACTGATCCTCGCAATCATGCTCGTGGTTTTCCAGGCTCTTGGACAAGACCCACCTCCTGAATGGCAGATGCAGGTTCGTAAGTTTGCAGAGTTGAAGGACTGGGATTCGGCGATGCGGATCGTTGAGCGCGAGGCAGCCCGAGCGCCTCAAGACACGGACGTGCGCGCATGGCGAGCGCGCATTCTCCTGTGGTCCGGACACATCGTTGAGTCCGAGCGCGAATTCCGCTTCCTGGTGAGGGCGGCACCACAAGATCCGGACTTGCGACTGGGATTGGCAGGTGCGCTTGGCCGCGAAGAACGATGGAAAGAGGCCCTGCGGGAGCTGGACGCTGCTGTTGAAGTGGACCCAAAGCGAGCCGATCTGCATGCCGCACGTGGGCGAGCCTTGCGCGCCCTCGGAAGAACGGATGACGCGCGACAAGAATTTGTGAAAGCCCTGCAGCAGGAACCGGCCAGCGAAGAGTCAAGAGCCGGACTGCTCTCAGTCCGCGCGGAGCCGAAGCACGAACTGCGCCTTGGAACGGATATGAATCTTTTCAACTTTGCGGGCACTTACGAGGGCGAATGGGTCAGCCTGACGTCACGTTGGACGGAGCATTGGGGCACCAACTTCGCTGGAAATTTCTATCAGCGCAACGCGACGATTGCGGGAAAGTTTATTGCCAGCGCGACCGGGCGCTCGAAGCGTTGGGGCGGACTCACGCTTGGCGGCGCATCAGCGCACGACAGGGGAATTATTCCGGAGACCGAAGCCTTCTATAGCTACGACCGAAGCTGGCGAATTGGCGAATCCGGGTTTTTGAGGGGAGCCGAAGCGGCGTTGGAAGAGCATTGGTACTGGTTTACAGCGGCGCGCATCCTGACGCTGAACGGCACAGCGACATTTTATTTGCCAGGGGAGTGGACCTGGTCGCTGAGCTTGTTGGGGGCGCGGAGCCGTTTTTCGAGCACCGCCGCGGAGTGGCGGCCCTCCGGAACAACACGGCTGGGATTTCCGTTGACAGCGCGGGGTGAGCGCCGGCTGAGCGGAAACGTGTTCTTTGCGGCGGGTACCGAAAATTTTGCGCTTGTGGATCAGGTCGGACGATTTTCGGCGCAATCGTACGGCGGTGGGTTCAAATTTCAATTTACGCGGCGGCAGGACTTGACCGCCTACGCCGCCTACCAGAAAAGGACACAGGACCGAACACAAACTTCTTTTGGATTCAGCTATGGAATCCATTTTTAGATTGATCCACAAACTGGGTCCCGCAGGCATCGTCTTAAAGGCCATCTTTGCTGCGCTGGTTGCGGACGGGCTCCTGCTGGCATTCATTCTGCTCCGGCGCTCGTACCGCAAGCGCTATTTTGCGAAGCGAGACGCGCGGGTGTTTCATTTCCGCGCCGTCTGGGAGCAACTGATTTCCGGGAAAATACCGTACCTAGCCTGGCGCGGGAAGATCTTTGACCGAAGAGTCGTCGAATCACTGGCTCTGGATGCGCTCGAAGCGGCGCCCCCGGAAGGAGCGGCGCGAGTGCTGAATTTTCTGCGTGTCAGCGGGTTGCTGCAAACACGCATCTATGAAGCGCGGAAATACCACGGGTGGCAGCGGCGAAAGGCCCTCGTTGCGCTTGGGCAAACGCGCGCGGCGGAAGGCATTGCCGCGCTGGGGGAAGGATTGCGTGACAACAATGCGGAAACGAGGCTGGCCGCGCTGCGCGGATTGGGGCGCACAGGCTTGCCTGCCGCTGCCGAGGAAATTCTCCGCTGGGTGGGAGAAAGGGGGCTGGTCGTGCCCGCGCTTCCATTGGAGAACGCGCTGATGAATTGCTGCCGCGAACGGCCGCAACTCGTGCCGCGATACATGGCTGCCGCGCACGGAGAGTTGCGCGAGCTACTGGGAAGAGTGCTCGGGGAGGTCGCCACCCAGACCATGGATGCGGACCTGACGGAGATGGCTGGGGACCAAGCACCTGAGGTGCGAGCATCCGCCGCGCGCGCCTTGGGGAACGCCCGGCCCAAGAGTGCTCTGCCCGTGCTGGCAGAGATGGTAAAGGACCCTGTGTGGTTTGTGCGGTTGCGCGCGACCGTTGCGCTGGGCCAGCTGCGCACGGTGCGCGCGATCTCAGCTCTGCTACTGGCCTTGACGGATTCGCACCGGCTGGTGCGGCTGCGCGCGGCGCAGGCTCTCGCGGACCAAGACGAAGACAGCTCCGTAATTTTCGCGGCCGTGGCGCACACCGAAGATGCCTATGCAATAGATGCCTATATCACCGCGGCCGAAAATGCCGGAATCTACGGCGAGTTGCTCGAGAAACTGCGGACGGGGCGGTCCATGGAGGAGGAACGGCGGAGACATTTGCTGGATATCGCGAGCCGCAAGGTCGCACCGGGTCCCGGAATACATCCCGGAGTGTCGGCAGAGCCCGACGCGGTTGTGTCATGATGTCGCATTTCTTGGAATGGGCCAACAACGGGCTGTTCCTTTATTACGTGACTTGTAATCTCGTCTACTTGTCCCTTCTGCTGGTGGCCTTCTATACCAGCGCCCGGCATCAGCGCCGCCTGCAGAGCTATCGGCTGGATTGGATCAAATCGTCGCCTCTCTCGCCTCCCATCACCGTACTTGCACCCGCGCACAACGAGCAAAAGTCAATCCGCGCCTCCGTGCGTTCCCTGCTCTCGCTGGATTATCCGCAAGTGGAAGTGATCGTCATCAACGACGGATCAAACGACGGCACTCTAAACGAGCTAAAAGAAGAATTTGAGCTGCGGCAGATGAATGCGCTGTATATCCAAGAGGTAAAAAGCGCGCCCGTGAAAGCGCTTTACCGGAGCGTGAGAGATCCTCGGTTGCTGGTGATAGACAAGGATTCGATCGGGAGCAAGGCGGACGCCATAAACGCGGGGCTGAATGCCGCGACTTCGCCGTACATGTGTGTGGTTGACGCGGACTCGGTATTGGAGCCGGACGCCCTGTTGCGCATCATGGTTCCGGTGCTGAGCGACCCAAAGCAGGTGATCGGCGCCGGGGGCATCGTGCGCGTGTTGAATGCCTCGGGAGTCAAAGGCGGACGGCTACAGCAGGTGCTGCTGCCAAGGAAAGGCATTGAGGTCGTGCAGGTCGTGGAATACCTGCGTGCCTTTCTGATCGGACGCGAGGCCTGGGCGCAAATGAACATGCTCATGATCATATCCGGCGCGTTCGGAGTTTTTCGCACGGACTTGGTGCGGGCCGTTGGCGGATATCGCGCGGATACCGTCGGAGAGGACATCGATCTGGTGACTCGTTTGCATCGCTATCTGCTGGAACGCAACCAGAAGTATCGGATCCAGTTCGTGCCGGACCCGGTGTGCTGGACCGAAGTGCCGTCGGACTTGCGCTCGCTAGCAAGACAACGAGCACGGTGGCAGAAGGGCTTGTTCGATGTTCTGTGGAGAAACCGCGACATGATGTTCCGCCGCCGCTACGGGCGAATCGGGGGTTTTGCGCTTCCCTACTTGTGGTTGTTCGAACTGTTCGCCCCGGTGGTGGAAATCGGAGGGATCTTCACCATTGCGCTCGCGGCCGCGTTGGGGATGCTCAGCAGGGAATTTTTCCTCCAATTTCTCTTGTTCGGGTACGCTTTTGCGACCGTCATTTCCATCGGCTCAGTGCTTCAGGAAGAGCTGACCTACAAACGGTACAATGACTGGAAGGATGTCGCTCGGCTGATCGGCTGCTGCTTTCTGGAGCATTTTCCTTACCGGCAGATGCACATGTTCTGGCGGTTGCAGGGGCTGTGGCAGTATCTGCGCGGTGATACGAGCTGGAAGCCGCTGAAGCGGCGGGGCATGGAATCGGCGGGAGTGTAAGCCAACGCTCATGCCGAGCAAATGCCGGCCCTACCTGTGGGAGCGAGAAGCGGCCCGATCGCGAAACTTCTGTCGAAGATAGTTCTTCTTGCGGGGTCGTCCTCATCCATATCTCAAATGACCTGGAAGGCCACCGACCACTTGAGTCCTGAAGTTCAGCCGGGCCAACCGGATGGGTCAGATCGGCCCGGCCGCCGGTGAAAGTAGACCATTTCAAGCTGGCAGGCTGCGGCGCGCCTTGAGGTCGGCGAGCAGGCGGTCGACCTCCGCATCGCGGTCGAGGCGTGTCAGTTTTTCCCCGACGTCGTCGGTGAGCAGTTCGACTTCGGCGGTGGCCACTGCCTCGGTTTGGTGCACGCGGTCCTTGAGCCGGTCAAAAGTGGCGCCCTTCGAGTTGTCGCCGAGGACCGTTTGTGCCCGCGCCGCTTTGCCAAGCGCGACGCTGCGCCGATGCCTCGCCAGCAACAAATCGCGCTTGGACTTGGCTTCTTCGAGCTTCTGTTCGAGTTTCATAAGCGCCCCCTTCAGCGTTTCAACCTGCATTTTCTGATCGTCCACCTGTTCGCGGTAGCTCTGCGCCAGCTTGCGCGAGGTCTGGAAGCGGTCAAGCGCCGAGCGCGCCAGATCGTCCTGGCCCTTGTCCACGGCAGTCTCCGCCTTGCGCATCCAGTCCTTCCCGGCCTCCTCGTTTTCCCGCAGCTTCTTTTCCAGCATGTGCTGGTCGGCGATGGAAACCGCCACCTGCGTCTTGACTTGCAGATACTGGTTCTCCATGTCGAGGATCACCTGCTTGATCATTTTTTCCGGATCTTCCGCGCGATCAACCATGTCGTTGATGTTCGCGCGAATCAAAGTGCTTACCCGTTCCAAGAGTCCCATGATCCATCTCCTTTCAAAACCAGATCTTTCGAACCACTCTAAACTTCAAGATCGAATCGAGCGCGCTTTCGAGCGCCTTCAGCTCCGTCAGGAGAGGACGTGTCCCCTGAAAATCACCGCTGCGAACTTTGCGATGACCGGCAAAGACACGAAGCCAAAGGCGACGGCCTTCTCGAGCGCATAAACCGTGTAATCCCAAAGGTGGCCGAAGAAAAAACGCACCGCCACCATCACGAAAATCCATAGGAAGAGAAGTTCTTCTTTCATGGTCATGACCATCCCCCAAGACCATTGGCGTCCCGGTGAGTGTGTGTCCACCCACCGGGACGGAAGCGATCGTCGTTACTTCTTAGCTGGTGGCTGCTGTTCCGGCTTCGGCGCTTTTTCCCCGATCAGGCGCACCTTGCTGAGCAGGTCGGAAATTTGCATGCCGGAGAGCGCCTCGAAAAGCGCCGGCACCTGTGCGGCGATCCTGGTGATGTCGCCGGTCAACTTGTACGCGCCTGCGGCATCGCCGTTGCCGGTAGAGACGATGGTCACTTTGTCCACCTTGCTGAGCGGCTCGCTGAGCGCGCGCACCACTTCCGGCAGCCCGCTGATGAGTTTGTCCACCACGGCGGCCTGGTTGTACTCCTGGTAGGCCTCCGCCTTGACGTTCATGGCCTTGGCTTCGGCTTCGCCTTTCTTGAAGATGATCTCGGCTTCAGCTTCACCCTGCGCGCGGATCGACGAGGCGCGGCCTTCCGCTTCCGTAATCAGGCGCTGGCGTTCGGCGTTGGCGAGCGTCTCGATACGCTGGCGCTCGATTTCCGCTTGTTTCAGCACGGTGGCGATGAGCTCGCGTTCGCGGCGCGCGATTTCCGCATCCTGCACTTTTACCTGGGCTTCGCGCTCCACCTGCTGAACCCTTACGGATTCAGCAACCACCTGCTGTTGCATGACGTTGGTCTCGATTTCGTACGCCTTGTCAGCCGTGGCTTGTGCTTTCTTCGTCATTTCTAGATAACTGGCCTTTTTGATGTCCAGGTCGCGTTGCGCTTCGGCCTGCTTAGCCAGCGAAGCCGTTTCGGCAGCCACGCGTTCCTGGTCGGCTTGGGCTTTGGCGACGGCGGCGGCGCGCGTCGCTTCGGCGCGCTTGATGGCGATGTCGCGATCCGCTTCTGCGGCGGCCACTTCCGCATCGCGCTTGATGCGCGCCACGTCCGGTCGCCCCATGTTGGTGATGTACTCGTTCTTGTCGCGTACTTCCTTGATGGTGAAGCTCACGACTTCGAGCCCCATCTTGCTCATGTCGTCGGCGCAGGTGGAGCGCATGCGATCGCCAACCATCTCCGGTTCCTTGACGATCTGCTCCACGGTGAGCTGCCCGATGATTCCCCGCAGATGGCCTTCCATCACCAGGCGAATCAAGGCCTCGCGCTGTTCCGGCCGCTTGGAAAGAAATTGCTCGGCAGCCGTCAAGATCGACTCTTTGTCGGATTTCACCTTGATTTGCGCCACCGCCTCTACCGTGACGGCGACGCCCTGCTTTGTGTAGAGGTTTTGCTGCGGTGCCACGTCGAACGACATCAACTCGAGTGACAGATCCCGGCACGTCTGCACCATCGGAAAAATGATGGCGCCCCTGCCGCTGTACACATGCGTACCGCCCATGCCGTACACGATGAGGGCCTCGTTGGGCCCCGCCTTGCGATACATTCGCGCCACCACGATCATGACCATCAAGATCACCAGAACGAGCAGCCCCGCTCCGACTACCACTTCCATTGGCAACCCAAACATAAGGACCTTCCTTTCTTCCACGCGTCCGGACTGTTTGTGTCGAACATCAGTCCAGAAAGCTTTTATTGCGTGAATTCCTCCCACTTCCTCACGTAAGCGATCCCCTTTTCATAGCGCTCAATGACCACCTCGGCGCCTTTTTCGATCGGTTGGCCATCGTCGGTACGAGCTCCTGCGCACCTGCGAACTGCACCAAGGGAGAAAATGATTTCTCCGGTGCCGCTCGCGCGAATCGGCATGCTGATGGTCCCCACCGAGCCTTCAATTCGATAGTCGTCACTGTTCAGCGGTGCATCCGTCGTTTGCATGAGTTTCACCATGAATTTGAAAACCAGCCAGCCCGCGAATAAACCTGCGCAGATGGAAATGCCGAGAGATATCAAGGCCACGAGATGAGAGTGCCTGGTCAGCAGGTAGCCCGTGCCCCCGAACCAGGCAAGGAACGCCATCGCCGTCGAAGCGTTAAGCCAGGAGAAATGTACACCCGCCCGGAAGCTGCCTCGCATCCCGCCATGAACGCCTCCGACGTGATGTCCGAGGTGAAATGGCAAATGCATCTTGAAAGGAAGATGAATGCGGATGGCGCCGGCTAGAAATGACAACACGCTCAGCGAAAAGCCCACGATGAAGCAGAAGAGATAGAAATCAGACCAGGTCATAACTCACCTCGAGCGCGACGTTTTCCTGCGCAACTTCCCGTTGCGACGCGCGAGCCGGAATTCGAGACGCAGACCTCGTTCACCACGGCCCCGGCCACCCCGGGGCCGAACCTCCTCAGTTACTGCGAAAGCGTGTCCGCGGCGGATGGCCGTTGCCATACTCCCCGCCGTTGTGGTCATTCCCGGGACGCAAAACCTCCCACAACCGGTCAACCAAGCTCGGCGTGCGGAGAATTTCCGCCAGAAGCAGAATCGCGTGCCGCGAATCCGCATGCTCCGCGATGGTCACAAGCGCCCGCTGAAGCTGCGGATCTGCCGTAAACTGCTCGGCCCCGGCAAAGAGCCACGAATCCACTTTCGCGTCGATCGCTCGCAATTCCGACTGCAAGCCTGGTGTGTAGCCTTCCGGATCGTCCACCAGGAACCCCGGGTAGACCCGGAAGAACCGCGCAAGCAGCTCGCGCGTGGTGTGCGTCAGGTGCGGGCGCGCCCCATTTTCAATCTGCGAGAGGTAGGCTTGGCTCAAGCCGCGCCCGACTTCCTGCTTCATGGCGGCTGCCAACTCCTGCTGGGTCAGCGGGCGGCCCAGGCCACGGAGCGAGCCTTCCACCGCACGAAGAGATCGAAGTTTGTCGCCGAGTTTCATGGAAGCTCTCTCCTTAATATTGCAATATGCAAATACTATATCGCAATATGTTATTTGTCAAGCGAAATCGTACCCCTCCTGTCGTCCTATAACTATCCTTTTTCCAACAATTTAATGAATTGCCTGTTCTGTGAGGCCTGGTTGAAAACTGATTGCCACGCAAACTACTCCGGCTTGCGCAGGGCTTGCAGGTCGATTCCCAATTGCTGGCACTTCTTGTAAAGGTGGCTGCGTTCCAATCCCAGCGCTCTCGCCACGTTGGTCATATGAAAATTGTGGCGCCGAATTTCCGCGAGCATCACTTCCCGTTCGAACGCTTCCGTGCGCTCGGCTAGCGTGCCCGTTCCCGAGGAAGAGCTTGATGCACCACTCGATGCGGAATCGGAAGTGGGAAGCACGAGGCGAACATCTGCGGTTGAAACGTCATCGTCGTCGGCAAGCAAGGCGAGACGCTCCACGACGTTGCGCAATTCGCGGACATTTCCGGGCCAGGCGTACTTGCGCAATTCGGCGATGGCTTCCTCCGTGAAAATTTTATCTTTCCAGCCGTTTTGCGCTGCCACCTGCCTTGCAAAATGCGCCACCAGATCGGGAAAATCCTCCGGGCGCTCGCGCAACGGTGGCAGCGTCAGCGGAAAAACATAAATGCGATGAAAGAGATCGCTTCGAAAGGCATTCTGCTTGACCAGGTTTTCCAAATTCCGGTGCGTCGCCACGACCACACGCACATTCACGCGAATGGGCTTGTCGCCGCCCACGCGCTCGACCTCTCCTTCCTCCAGCACGCGCAACAACTTCGCTTGCATGGCCACGGGCATGTCGCCGATTTCATCGAGACAAAGCGTTCCGCCGTCGGCCTGTTCGAATTTACCCACGTGTCTGGCCGCGGCCCCGGTGAACGCTCCTTTTTCGTGCCCGAAGAGTTCCGATTCAATCAGCTCCGCAGGCACCGCGGCGCAATTCAGTGTCACGAAGGCGTTCTCATGTCGTGGTGATTTTTCATGGATGGCGCGCGCGACCAGTTCTTTGCCTGTGCCGGTCTCGCCGAGAATGCACACGCGCGTTTCGCTGGGAGCAACACGCTCGATCTGCGCAATCAATTTCTTCATCGCCGGACCGGAACCGACCAGCTCATGTTTTCCCAATCGGTGACGCAGCTCGCGGTTTTCCTCTTCGAGGCGCGACATTCGCAGCGCGTTCTCCACGGTCACGAGCAACTTGTCCGCGGAGAGCGGCTTTTCCAAGAAATCGAGTGCGCCGAGCTTCGTAGCTTTCACTGCCATCTCAATATTGGCCTGCCCTGAAATGAGGATGATTGGAGTCTTCACGCCAGCCTTCTTCAGATCTTCGAGCAATTCGAGACCACTCTTACCGGGCATCACCACGTCAGAAAGAATCAGGTCAAAGGATTCCGTGCGCAGGAGTTCTGCGGCGCGAGACGCGTTGTCGCATACGGTGGCTTCGTGTCCGGCCATCCGAAAGGCGCGGGAGAGTGAGGCCAGAGTGTTCGGATCATCGTCGACGAGGAGTAGATGGGCTTTGCGCGGCAAGCGTCGGTCCTTTTAAGGAGCGCTAATCGGAAGCCGCGGCCATCGTCGACGGCGTGCTCTTCGATTCTGGCGCCGCTTCGCGCGGCTTCGCCGGCCGGCCGACCTGACGCTGCGGCAAATCGATTCGAAAGGTGGTTCCGCGGCCTTCGCCGCTCGTGACCGAAATGGTGCCGTGATGATCGCTGACCACCGACTGCACGATCGCGAGCCCAAGTCCGGTGCCCTGTAACTTCGTCGTGTAATAGGGCGTGAACAGTCGCGAGCACTCTTCCGGTGTCAGGCCCTTGCCGGTGTCGGCCACTTCGAGGCGCAAGTGGCCTTCATGCTCGGAGGTTCTCAGCGTCAGTGTCCCGCCGGCGGGCATTGCGTCCAGCGCATTGAGCACCAGATTCTGAAATGCGCGGTGCAGCAAGTCGGGATCCGCATCAATCTCGGGCAGCGGCTCGGTCAGGAACAATTCTGGAGTGATTGTAGGCTTGCCGACCGCGTTGAATTGCGGCTCGAACAGGCGAACCGCGTTGCGCAGCACCTCGTTCACATTTACGCGCACAAACTGCGGCGCGGGCATCTTCGAAAAGTCACTGAACCGGCCAACGATGGTATTGAGGTTGGCGAGCTCTGCTTTCAAGGTTGCCGTGGATTCGTTGAAGACTTCCAGGAATTGCTTGGCATCGAGCTTGCGCGCCTTCTGCAGGTTTTCGACCGTAATCTGCATCGGAAACAGCGGATTGCGCAACTCATGCGCGAGGCGCCGGGCCAGTTCGCGCCAGGCGGCAACGCGCTCGGTCTGCACCAGCCGTTCCTTTTGCGCCGCGAGCGTCTGCGTCATATTGTTGAATGCTTTGGCAAGCTGGCCGATCTCGTCCCTTCCGCGCACATCGATGCGCGTGTCCCATCTTCCGCCGGCCACCTCGCGCGCCCCTTCGGCAAGCTCCTCGACCGGCTTGGTGATTCGCGCGGAGATCCAGAAACTGACGAACAGCCCAATCAGAACCGCTGCAGCCCCGGCCGCGCCGGAAATTTTCAGGATTTGGCGGGTTAGCATCACCAGCTCTCTCCGTGAGCTGCCCACGAAGAAGATGCCCAGAAGTTCATTGTTGCGGCCGGTCAAAGGTATGGCATGAAACGTTTCCGCGTCCGCAGGATCCCTGGTCCACTCAATCTTTTGCACGATTGGTCGGGGCTCCTTCTGCAGCTGCTCGACGAGGGGCGCAAATCGCTCCGCCTGATCGGCGTCCACTTTTTCGCCGAGAAGCGAAGCAGCGGAAAAATTGGGCTCGAGGTTGGTGTAGATCAGCGCCCTCATCCCCGCCGGCAAAACCAGCGAAGCAAGGAAATTCTTGTCCAGCCGGCGCCCAGCGATAATGTACAAATTCTTGTCCGCAACCGTGCTGTTCGCGCGAACGACCGTGAGCGAGGGGGCCACGCCGTCGGGCAGCTCTTCCTTCCTCAAAAATGCCGGATTCTCATTCCAATCTTTGACCGACGTCACCCAATCGTACTTATAGCCGACGCGGGATGGAAATTGCGCCGACGAAATCAGAACGCCGGCGTGATTCACGAACTCCACGTAGTCCAGCCCGTGCTCCTGAGCGCTGCCGACCGCGTCGTGTACATAAAGAGACTGGTCGGCATTGGGATGTGAAAGATCAATCGCCATTTTTTCGGTGAAGTTGGCTTCCGCAATATTCTTTGCCTGGCGGGCAATTTCCTCGCCGCGCTGGTCGAACTCTTTTTTGAATTGCGCCACCAGCGCTTCAGTGCGCTGCGCATCCATCTCTTCAAACACGGCCCGCGCATAATGCGTCACTCCATAAGCCACCACCGAAACGGATGCGAAGATGGTGAGCAGGACGGTCAACAGTAATTTCGTACGGAAGCTCATGGTTTCGCTCCGGGGGCCGGGGCAGGGGGTCGCGTGAAAGGTGTGGCCGCGGCATTACCAGCGTCAGCGGCCGCAGGAAGCGCGGCACGAATTTTCTTTGTGCGGCTGAAATTGGTCTCCATAGTCAAAGGAAAGCATATCCCGAGAGCCAGCGCGACAGAAGGGCTGATGCAGGTCCGCGCTGACTTGCCACGGGCAGTTTTTGCTTGGCGTACACGGGGATACAGGTTGATGATATCACGGCCGCAAGAGAAGACTCTGCATCTCAGGGGTTTGGCCGACGGGTAACAACGATTTTTTTGGCAACGAAATATTTTCATGCTTTAGAGAGTACTTAGTCTCAGCGAAACGATTTGCCGGGGTGAGTCGTCCATGTAAGGGACCAGGTATTCCAGTTCGAAAATCATCTTCAGGAGCCATCGCAATGAAGCCCATGCCTTTCCAAGCGTCCGTCCGACTGCCCGTCCGAGTGAATGTGTTGCTGTGGCTGAGTTTTGCCGTACTGGCATGCCTGACCGCAACGCCAGCAAAGGCCCCGGCGCAAGCCGCAGCCGGTCAGCCGCCCGAAGGGCCCACCAAACTCCTCCGCTTCGCCGACATTTCGAAGGACCGGGTGGTCTTCGCCTATGCGGGCGACCTGTGGATCGCCTCGCGCGAAGGAGGCGCGGCGCGCCGGCTGACTTCTCATATCGGCGACGAACTTTTTCCGAAATTCTCACCTGACGGCAAATGGATCGCCTTCACCGGCGAGTACGACGGAAACCCGGACGTCTACGTCATTTCCGCCGAAGGCGGCGAGCCGAAGCGGCTGACGTTTCATCCATCAAACGACATCGTCCTGGGATGGACTCCGGACGGCAAGAACATTCTCTTTCGTTCCGACCGCTTCAGCGCGCCTCCAAGCCGCTACACCAAGCTTTTTCTAGTCTCGCCGCAGGGCGGCACAGCCAAGCCGCTTCCCGTTCCTCGCGGCGATTTGACAACCTTCTCGCCTGACGGCACCAAAATCGCTTACCTCGAAACCGCGCAGGAATTCCGCACCTGGAAGCGCTACCGCGGAGGCTGGAGCCTGCCCATCGCTATCTACGACCTGAAGAAAAACTTCTACGAAGAGTTGCCAAAGACCAATGGCATGGACATGTTCCCCATGTGGCATGGCAACGCCATCTATTTCATCAGCGACCGCGACGGCGTGATGAACCTGTACAGCTATGACCTCGACTCGAAGCAAACAAAGAAGCTGACCGATTACAAGGAATACGACATCAAGTGGCCGAGCCTCGGGCCCGACGCCATCGTCTACGAAAACGGCGGCCTGCTTTACGAATACAATCTCGCGAGCGGCAAAACGCGCAATCTCCCCATCGTAGTGCGCGCCGAAGACATCGAAACGCGCCCGGAATTCAAGAACGTCGCACAATCCATCGGCAGCTTTTCGCTTTCTCCTTCCGCGGCGCGCGCCCTGATGGAGGCCCGCGGAAACATTTTCAGCGTGCCCGCAGAGCACGGCAGCATTCGAACGCTGACCGCCGAGCACTCCGGCGTCCACGAACTGAATCCCGCCTGGTCGCCGGACAGCAAGTGGATCGCATATCTGTCGGATAAAACCGGCGAATTCGAAATCTACACCCGCCCGCAGATGGGTGGCGAGGAAACGCGTATCACGACGGATGGCGGAGTTTACCGCTACGGCCCCGTCTGGTCGCCGGACAGCAAGAAGCTTCTCTACTGGGATAAATTGCACCAGCTTTGGTATACCGGCCTTGAAGATAAGAAACCGGTGTTCGTCGACAAGTCCGACTACGGCGACATTTCCGACGGCAGTTGGGCGCCCGACAGCCTGTGGATCACTTATTCAAAGCCCCACCGCCGCGGCTCCAGCGATGTCTTCCTCTACTCACTCGGCGCCAAGAAGATCACCAAAGTTTCCGCCGGCTTCTACGACGACAACAATCCGGTTTTCGACAGTGACGGCAAGTATCTTTATTTTATTTCCACTCGCTACTTCTATCCGAGCGTCGGACAGCTCGATCAGCGCTTTAATTATTACTCGACGGATGGCATCTTTGCCCTGACGCTCAAGGCCGATGAGGCGTCTCCTTTCAAGCCTCAGAGCGACGAAGAAAAACCAGCGGAAGAAAAGAAGGATGAAAAGAAAGACGACAAAAAGGCTGCTGACGCAAAGTCCGGCGAACATAAATCAGACGAACAAAAAGAGGAAAAGAAGGAAGAAAAGAAATCCGAGCCGGTAAAACCCATCCAAATCGATTTGGACGGCATCAGCACGCGAGTTGCGCCCGTGCCGGTCAGCCCGGGCATTCTAAGAGCTCTTGCCACGCGCAAAGACAAGTTTTTCTACATTGCGACGCCGCAGGAAGCACGGCAATTCGGCACCGAAGACCGCAAGCCGAAGAACGTCCTTCATGTTTACGACGTTAGCAAGCGCGAAGACAAAGTGCTCCTCGAAGGTATCGACGCCTACGACCTCGATAAAGAAGGCAAGAAAGTCATTTATAAAGCCGGGCCGGTCTACGGCATCGTCGAAGCCACGCCGGGCAAAGCCAAAGCCGGCGAGGGCAAGCTGAATCTCGATGAGATGCAGGTGAAGATCGACCCACGCGAGGAATGGCGCGAAGTGTTCCAGGAAGCCTGGCGCGTCGAGCGCGACTTCTACTGGGATCCCAGCATGACCGGCCACGATTGGAAAAAGATCGGCGCGCGTTACGAAGCTCTCTTGCCTTGGGTGGCACACCGCAGTGATTTGAATTACATCATCGGCGAAATGATCGCGGAGCTGAGCACCTCGCACACCTACGTGGGCGGCGGCGACCAACCGACGAAGCCGCGCGTCAGCGTCGGCATGCTCGGCGCCGATTTCGAGCCTGACGGGGCCTACTATCGCATCGCGAAAATCTATTCCGGTGAAAACTGGAATGAGTCGACCCGATCGCCCCTGACCGAGCCTGGCTTGAAAGTCAAAGCCGGCGACTATCTGATTGCCGTGGACAGCCTGGAAGCGCGTTCGAATCAGGATGTCTACGCCTACTTCCAGGGCCTTGCTGGAAAACTCGTCGCACTGAAGATCAACAACAAGTCCACACCCGAAGGCTCATGGGAAATCACGGTCAAATCCACGGCCAGCGAAGCCGGCGTCCGCTATCTCGACTGGATCGATGCCAACCGCCATAAAGTGGAAGAAGCCACGGGCGGGCGCATTGGCTACATGCACGTGCCGGACACCACCATTCCCGGCATCATCGCTTTCGACAAGCAATTCACGGCGCAACTCGATAAAGACGGCATGATCGTGGACGAACGATACAATTCCGGCGGCCAGATTCCCGACTTCTACACCGAAAAACTCCGGCGCGAGCTTCTCTCCGCCCTCGCGCCGCGCGAAGGGAAGGATATTCCGTGGCCGCCCGTGGCGATTTACGGCCCCAAGGTCATGATCGTCAACGAGCTTGCCGGCTCGGGGGGCGACGCCTTTCCTTGGTTTTTCCACCGCCAGAAAATCGGCCCCATCGTCGGCACACGCACCTGGGGTGGATTGGTCGGCATCTCGAGGGGAATACCGCTGCATGACGGGGGCTTCGTCACTGCGCCGGAATTTGCGTTCTGGTCAACCGACAACGGCGGAGAATGGATCGTGGAGAATCACGGCGTGGATCCAGACTTTGTTGTTCCGCAGCGGCCGGATCTCGTGGTCAGCGGCCATGACCCACAGCTCGAAAAAGCCATTGAGTTGAGCAAGGAGGCCCTAAAGAGTTACAAAGGACTTCCTTCAAGGCCCAAGTATCCCGTCGCCAAAGAGTAGAGGCTCCCTCTCTCTCTCCGGACTCCGGACCACTAGCCGGGTGGCGCGGTGCGCGGCGCCGGAGGAGGAGCAATCTCTGGCAGATTCAGTCAAGCGCGGCGGTGCTTGCCGTTCTGCTGATGATCTCTCGACCTTCCCGACGACGCACCCCGAGCCACCCACCGGGGTCCTGGCTAGCGGAGCCCAATAGCGCAGGCTTTATCCTGCGCAAACTCTGATTCACGCCTCACGGCCTTTTCGAAGGCCGCTTCTGTGCCGTCGCGGTTGCCGTCGGCGCTGGATCATCGGGATCCTCATCTGATGAGCGGCCGTGCCCGCTGCCCACGCTGGAAAACGCCGACCGCATCACGTCGTTGGCGAAGAAATTCCTTCCGTCGATCGGCACCATCATGATTTGCAGCTTGTCGGAGAGCCGTTCCGCGATGATTTTCTGGATGAGCATCGGGTTCTGCTTCAGCACAGACGCTTCGAATTTCATGCGTTCGGCATCAGCCGCAGCCGTCACGCGAATCCGGTTGGCCTCGGCGTCGGCAAGATTCTTCTGCCGCTCGACTTCCGCCTTGCTGTCGATGATCTTGGCTTGTGCGGCGGCCTCAGCGTTTTGCAGCGTCGATTCCTTACGCGCCTGCGCTTCCAGCTTGGTCTGTTCGATCTGTTTCTGTTTCAGCGGAAGCGTATACTGCATTGCGTCGGCTTCCCCCTTGGCCTGCAAGACGCGCACTTGTGCTTGCGCTTCCGCCTGCTTTACGTCGCGCGCTTTTTGCGCCTCCGCTTCCAGCTCGGCAATGCGCACTTCCTTCTGCTTGATCTCCTGCTCGGTTCCCAGCCGCTCGTTTTCCTGCTCTTTCAACAACAGCCCTTCGAGCCCCTTGGCGTATTCGGCGGGAAGCTGCAAGTCGCGGAGCAACACCTCCCGCACGACGATCCCGTCGCTCGCCAGCCGCGAGGTAATCGCTTCCGCCGCTGTGGCGCGCAACTCCTCCCGCTTCGTGGCGAAAATTTCACGAGTGATGTAATTCGGAGCGAGCTGCCGGTAAATCGTGGCAACCACAGGCGCCACCACCTGCTCGCCCACGGGTTGCGGCAGATTCGTGTGAATGGAATCCAGTCTCTTGGGGTCCAACCGGTAACGCACGGAGACGGCCAACCCGATGTTCAGCCCTTCCCGCGCCTGCACTGTCAGCAAATCACCTTTCTGCTTGGGGTTTTCTGATGCCAGCGTTGAATACACCTGTTCGCGCGTATCGTAGATGGCCACCGAATCGACCAGCGGCGTAATCACATGCACGCCCGCATACAAGGTACCGGGGCGGGCGCCTGAGATTTGACTGATGCGGACGCCCGCTGCTCCGTCGGGAATCACCACAATGCTCTCCGTGATCAGCATTGCCAGCGTGCCCGCTCCCGCGAGCTGCAGCGCCAGCCTCCAGCGCACAGGCCGAAAAGGGCGGCGGGCCGGCGCCCCCACCTCCGCGCCGGATTCATCCGTCGTGTCGCGCCGCAGCAGCCGGCGAAGCTGCGCGGCGAGAAGAATGTCGTAAGCGACCAGGGCTGAGCCGCTGCCAAATAGGCCAACGCCGAGAATCATTAATAGGTACTTCAGAGCCAGCATGGTGTTGCTCCCTTCATCCCATTTCCCGCAGCGCCGCGGAGGAGTGGTGACCGCCTGCCCAGCCGCTTACGAAGAGCCGGGCAATTCCAGCGCCCCGATGCAAGTCGTCCGCCTGCCAGCGGAATCGCGCCGGAAACGCACCCGAGCGAGCTTGCGACTTGCTCAGCGATGCGATGCGAAGGCACGCGCAAGTTCCGCTGTGCCGCGCGCCAGTTCTGCGCGCACGGAAATCCTTCGAGCCGTGGCTGGACTCATCATCAAAAAGGCCGCGCGCAACAGCAACCACTGGAAAGCCACCGCAGCGGCGGCCGCGAGCATCGTGGCGATGACAAGTGTGGCGAAGTTCAGCATGGCGATCATGACGTGTCTCCTGTCTTGCAAGTCGGGGGAGCGCAATGTCATGGCCAAGCTGAACGTGTTGAAAATACGAAGCTTATGAAGACGTGTCCGCAGTTTATCTGTGGGCATGTTTACACGACGTGGCTGCCGAGACGCGCCCCATCGCGGGTACGTTTGGCGGAAGGACCAATCCGGCGTAGTGTAGGGAGGAAGGAACAGCTTGGAGAGTCACTCACGAAATGCCTACGCGACCAGGCCTGAAGATTGGACGAATTCTCGGCATCCCCATCTATTTGCACGCCAGTTGGGTGATTATTTTTTTTCTCATCACTTTGTCGCTGGCCATGCAGTTCACGCAGGAACATCCGCGCTGGAGTGCGACCCAACATTGGACTATTGGCATTGTCACCAGCCTTCTTTTCTTCGCCTCCGTTTTGTTCCATGAGCTGGCGCACAGCGTGGTGGCTCAGCACTACAAGATTCAAGTCGTCTCCATCACCCTGTTTATCTTCGGCGGTGTCGCGCGCATTGGCCGTGAACCATCAAAAGCGATCCAGGAATTCAACATCGCCGTCGCTGGACCGCTGGCCAGCTTCTTCCTGTACGGGGTTTTCTACGGATTGACTCGTATCTTTCCCTATAGCGAGATGTTGGGCGCGCTTGCCGCTTGGCTTGCTTTCATCAACGTCAGGCTGGCGAGCTTCAATCTCATTCCCGGTTTTCCGCTCGATGGTGGAAGGATCTTCCGCGCGATTGTCTGGGGCTCCACAAAAAACTACGTCCGCGCGACTCGGATTGCCGGAACCAGCGGCAAGCTCGTGGCCTATGGAATTATCCTCTACGGCGCCTGGCATGCCATGCGCGGAGAGTGGTCCGCGGGACTTTGGCTCGTTTTTATCGGCTGGTTCCTGCTGAATGCCGCGCAGGAAAGCGTTGCGCAAGTCGCCATCCGGGAAACTCTCGCTGGACTCAGCGCCGCGGACGTGATGAGTCACGAAGTCCCTGCCGTTGAAGGGCACATCACGCTGGAAGAATACGGCGCCGAAGTTCTGCGCACCGGCCGCCGCTGCCATCTCGTCCTCAACGGCGGCCGGCTCGTGGGCATGATGAACGTCCACACCCTCAACGCCGTGCCGCGCAATGAATGGGCCCACAACTCCGTGCAATCCGCCATGATTCCCCGAGAAAAAATCTTGTGGACTTCGCCGGATGAACCTCTCCTCCGTCTGCTCGAGCGGCTCCTCAGCGCGGATGTCAATCAGATGCCGGTGGTGAGCGGCTCCGGCGATGGCGCGCCCCAGATTGTTGGCATGGTCACCCGCGACTCCATCCTTCGAGTGATGCAAACGCGCTCCGAACTTGGGTCCCTTGCCCCGGGTAGGTAGCTCGTTTCCAACCGCAATTCTTCGGAAAAAGGAAGCCGCTAGTCCGCCATTACGGACTGTTTTTCAATGCCGTTCGAATCGCCTGCCTCCCACGCGCGGAAGGCCCGGATTCGAAAGCTGCCGCGCTGAGAATCGATGGTCACCGGCGAAAATCCCGCCGCCGTCAGCCGCGCGAACGCCGACGCCGGCTGGACAGGCACGAAAGTGCTCTTCGTGTGGATGATACGATTGAACCATCCATCTGGAATCTCGAACGCCAGAAACACGCCGCCCGGCCGGAGCACCCGATAAACTTCCGCAAAAGTTTTGTCCTGCTGCTCGCTGGCCTGCAAATGGTGAAGCATCAGAATCGCAATCGCTGAGGAAAATGTGGTGTCTGGAAAGGGCAGCGTCGCGGCATCCCCCTGAATCACCGCCGCATTCTGGCCACCAACACACGCTCCCAGCCTCATCGCGAACGCGTGATCGTACTCGAGACTGGTTACGCGCGCCGCGCGCCGCTTCAATTCTTCGGTCGCCGCACCGGGCCCCGCGCCTAACTCCAGCACGTGCTCGCCAAGCTCCGAGCCTTGCAAAATCCACGGCAGAACCTGCCGCCGCGTCACATAACGCCATAACGACGTCGCGCAAAACCAGTTCTCCAGACGATTCATCGAGAGCTCATGAAAAATTGGCAGCGCTCACTTTACCGCGGCCGGAGTTAGTGAAGCAAAGTGCGGATTCGAGGGAGAGGCGAAGCGACTTGATCGGCGTTACAGGCTGACGGATTTTCAAGTTGGAACAGGCCGTCACCGCCCCACTAGCTGCATCATGTGCTCGGGGTATCGCTCACCCACCGCCGCACCGTGCGGCGCGACTTCATCGATACGGCGCAAATCATCCTTCGTGAGTTTTATCTTCAGTGCGCCGGCATTTTCCTCGAGATACTTCCGCCGCTTCGTCCCCGGAATGGGAATAATGTCCTTGCCCTGCGCCAGCAGCCACGCCAGCGCAAGTTGCCCCGGCGTGCATTTCTTTTCTTTTGCAATCTCTTCCACGCGCGCGACTAGATCGAGGTTCTTCTGAAAATTTCCGCCCTGGAACCGCGGCGAGAATCTCCGGTAATCATCCGGGGCAAAATCTTCGAAGTGCTTGATCTGCCCGGTCAAAAACCCGCGCCCGAGCGGGCTATACGCCACGAACGCGATTCCCAATTCGCGCGTCGCGGCCAGAATTTCATCTTCGGGATCGCGCGTCCACAGCGAATACTCGGTTTGCAGCGCGGCGATCGGATGCACTTTGTGGGCGCGGCGGATGGTGCCGGCGGACGCTTCGGACAAGCCGAGATAGCGGACTTTTCCGGCTTTTGCCAGCCCGGCCATGGCGCCGACAGTTTCTTCGATCGGCACATTCGGATCAACCCGGTGCTGGTAATACAGATCGATTCTTTCCACGTTCAATCTTTTCAGGCTGGCTTCGCAGCACTCGCGCACGTACTCCGGGCGTCCGCTGACACCGCGCACGGCTGGATTCGTCTTGTCCCGCACGATTCCGAATTTGGTGGCCAGAAAAACTTTGTCGCGGCGGTCGCGTATCGCTTTCCCCACCAGCATTTCGTTGTCGCCGTAACCGTAAACGTCAGCGGTATCGAGAAACGTGATGCCCAGCTCGATCGCGCGATGGATCGTGGCAATCGATTCGTTGTCGTCCCGGCTGCCGTAGAACTCCGACATGCCCATGCAGCCCAATCCCATCGCGGAAATGCGTGGTCCATTCTTCCCAAGTTGACGTTGTTGCATGATGTTGACCTCGTGCATACACCCGCTTGGATGAACAAGCCGCCCATACGGGTACAGCTTCCCGTGTCAACGATATCGGCCATCCTTCGTTACAATGAGCAATCGCGCCGAAAGAGCGGCGGCACGACGGAGGGCTGACCTCGCCCGCATCGGCGACAATGAGACGTGGCGCGATGCGCGAGAGGCATCGCGGAAATGAGGGGCAATGAAGCGGCAAGTACCCGCGGTCCTGATGAGCGTGGCGGCCACGGTGATCAGCGGCGCGATTTTTGTTGTGGCGCTGTTTCATGAGTTTGCGCTCGTGGAAGTTGCCGCGAGCATCCTCACGGGGCTGCAAGTTTTTTTCCTTAGCTCCGCGATCGCCGATCTCCTGGAAAAAAAGAAAGAGCCGGACCGCGTGAGGAATTCCGCCGTGGTATTGGTCACCGTATTTCTGGTCGCGTTTTATTCTTTCACGCGGTATTTCCACTGAACCCTTAGCGGACCGGCCGCCTGTACTTTTTGCGTGCTCCCCTCGGCAAAGAGCCCCGTGCAATTGGGGACAGACAGGACATCTATTCAGTGGGGGTTGAAAACCTCCTTTGTAGCGGGATAGATGCGGCGGTAAGCGGAATAGCTGACGTTGAGGGTGGCGACGGCGGCGGGTTGCGGGATGACGCGGGAGGCGACACGCACGGCAGCGGAGCAGGCCGCATCAACGGACGGCCAGATGCCCGCGCCGACCGCGGCAAGGAGAGCAGCGCCGTAGGCGGCGCCTTCTTCGGCTTCGACAATTTCAACTGGGTGGCCGTAAACATCGGCCTGGATCTGCCGCCACAGCGGAGAGCGCGCGCCACCGCCGCCGAGGCGGATGTTTTTTACGGGCACGTTCATTTCCTGAAAGATCGTGAAGGTGTCGCGCAGGCTGAAGGCGACGCCTTCGAGGATGGCGCGAACGATATGCGCGCGCGTGTGCGAGGCGGTGAGGCCGACGAAGGCGGCGCGAGCATTCGCGTCCAGATGCGGAGTGCGCTCGCCCATCAGATAGGGCGTCCACAAGAGGCCATCGGAACCCGGGGAAATTTTGGCGGCTTCTTCGGTGAGGCGGTCGTAGGATTCTCGCGCGCCGCTCGAATCCACGGCGAACGTGTCGCGGAACCAGCGCAAAGAGAGCCCCGCGGCTTGGGTGACACCCATGACGTGCCAGCGTCCGGGAATCGCATGACAGAAAGTGTGCACGCGGCCTCTGGGATCAAGTGCGGGACGGTCGGTAGCGGCAAAGACGACGCCGGAGGTGCCGATGGTGGCGCTGACCGTTCCGGGTGCGACGATGCCCATGCCGGTGGCGCCAGCGGCCTGGTCGCCCGCGCCAGCGACCACTGAAGTGCCCGCTGCAAGGCCCGTTTCGGCCGCGCCATTGGCCGAGATTTTTCCGCAGACCTCGGGAGATTCGAACAAACCCGGCAAGAATCGCTCGTCGAGTTCGGCAGCCTGCAGCATTTCGCGCGACCAGCGCCGATGGGCCACGTCGAGGAGCAGCGTCCCGGAAGCGTCGGCCACATCCGTGGCGCGCTCACCGGTGAGGCGCAAGCGGACGTAGTCCTTCGGGAGCAACACGGAGCGGACGCGCTTCCAGTTTTCAGGTTCGTTTTCGCGGACCCACAGGAGTTTTGTGAGCGTGAAATTGGGAAGGGCCGGATTGCAGGTGAGCTGAATCAATCGTTCCTGGCCGATTTTCGCAGTGAGATCAAGGCATTGCTTTTCAGTCCGGACGTCGCACCAGATCAGCGCGGGACGCACGACACTTCCCCGCTCGTCGAGCATGGCCGCACCGTGCATTTGGCCGGAGAACCCGACGCAGCCGATGTCTCTCCCGGACAAGCTGGCGCTTACGAGTGCCTTGCGAATGGCGAGGCAGGAGGCGCGCCACCAGTCCTGCGGGTGCTGCTCGGCCCAGCCGATCTGCGGCGAGGCGAACGGTTCATGATCTTCCGTGGCGGAAGAGGCGACACGGCCGCTTTCGTCGATGACGATCGCGCGAGTCCCTCCCGTCCCGACATCTATGCCGAGTACGTGGATAGAGCCTCCCTGGACAGCCGGAGTTCGCTGCGGGAAAACACGGGAGAGAGACTATCCCATGTCGCCGGCCATGATGAAGAGGGGCTTCTTTTCGAAGCTGGCGTAATGCGGACGGAGGCGCTCGGTATTGTAGTATTCCTTGACGTTGACGACCTTCTTGGTTGAGGTAACCGTTTCGATGGGCACGTCGTCGTAACGGCCGTTCTTCAGAACAACGAGGCGGCCGTGGACGCCCTTCAAAAGGAGATCGAGGGCGATGTTGCCAAATGCCGTGGGGGCGATGGAATCGATCGCGTCGGGATCCCCGCAGCGAACTAAATACCCCAGTTTTTGATTGACGACGTCGATCTGCTTCCCGTTGTTGAACTTCGCCGACAGCTCTTTCACTTTTTCAGAGACCAGATCGCCAATGCCGCCAAGTTTCTTGTGGCCAAAGGCATCCGCGGCATTGCTCTCGAAAACCATCTCTCCGCCCTCGAACATGGCGCCTTCGGAAACGAGGACGGTGGAGTAACGGCTGGGATTTTTCCGGCGATCCTCCACGAGGAGCTGCGTGAGGTGCTCGATATTGAATTTGTATTCCGGGATGACACAGCGATTGGCGGCGCCTGCCATTGTGGGGAGCATGGCCGTGAAACCGGCGTACCGCCCGAAGACTTCGAGGACCATGAACCGTTCATGAGATCCAGCCGATGTGCGGAGGCTGTTGACGAGCTGGAGAGTGCGCGTGATGCAAGTGCTGAAACCGATGCAGTAGTCGGTGCCGGGGACGTCATTGTCCATCGTCTTAGGGATGGCAATGACGCGGAAACCTTCCTTGTGAAGCCGCACCCCGTAACTGAGCGTGTCGTCTCCCCCGATGGGGATGAGCATATCGATGCCGAGCCAGGCGAGATTCTTCAAGACTTCCGCCGTAAGGTCGTTTTTATCCGCCGTGAATTTGTCTTTGAGGTGAGCGGGGACATTGGATTTGCTGACGCGTCCTGGATTCGTGCGGGAGGAATGAAGGAACGTGCCGCCGGTGCGGCCAGTACGATCAACGATTTCTTCGTCAAGGAGTAGGAAATTATCGGAGTTGTCGAAATCCTTATCGCGAACCATGTCAACGAGGCCGGCCCAGCCGTGGCGAATGCCGATGACGTCGAAGCCTTCGCGAAGCGCGCGGAGCGTAACACCACGGATGGCGGGGTTAAGGCCCGGAACGTCGCCGCCTCCCGTGAGGATGCCGATGACACCTTTCTTGGTCTTGACGTTAGCCATGACTCTTACAATCGCCTTTTTGCGGGATGCCGAGCGGAAAATTATCGCCTGTGGAACCGATTTTGGGAAGGGGCGAAGCGCTGATTAGCTTTTGGGGTGCATGAATCAAACTATTTGATAAGAGAGGCAAAAAGAAAGGGCGGACCAAAAGTCCGCCCGGTGACGGGCTAAGGCGGTTATTGGGCGTTGACCTGGGGCACGGGCGCTGCCGCCAGGGCTTCGGTGGAGTCCTGAATGGTGAGCATGTCGGTGCGCACCTTTTCCCATTCGAGCAGAGTCAGCCCGTAGGAGGCGAAGAAGCGCCGGATTTTGGCGGAGTCCCAGCGCATGACTTTTTCGAGTACAGGGACGAGGACGCTCATGGCGTTGTCGCTGAGCACGGTGCGCTTGGCGACGCGCGTGATGAACTTGGCTTCGGAAACGGCGATGGTCAGACCGTCGTACTGATTGATGTGCATCATAACGGGCAGGTCGGAACTGCCGTCGCCCATGTAGATGATGTGGTCATGGCTGATGCCGAGGTCCGCGCGAAGCTCTTCGAGCACGGTGATTTTGCCCCACCCCGCCGAAGCGCGAATGATGGAGTCCACTTCGCCCGTGGACTCGTTGTAGCGGAAGCGAGTGCCGAAGATGTGATCGGGCGGAACGATGCCTTCGAGCGCCGACTGGATGATTTCCTGCGGCGCGGCGGAGATGACGTTGAAATGGAATTTGTAACCCTCCGCCAGATTGTCGAGGGCGCGCGCGAAAAGCGCGACGTCGTGCTTCAAGCGGATGCGCTTGCCGGTCTCAACGAGATGATCGCGGCGGACGCGGCGGAAATCCGGGTCGTGGAGAATCAGATAGCTGAGCTCCGCGCCCTGCTGGACGAGGTTCATCTCCGCCAAGCCTTTGACCTTGTCGTGGAACCCGTGAAAACCAATGAGCTCGCTCAGCACGACTCCAGAGTCGTTGAAGCTGAGCGTCTGGTCAAAATCACTGGCCAGTAGAAATTGTTGTGCCATGTACTAGTACTCCTCTCGCTACTTTCCTGGTGGGCCTGCCCTGGGAAGCCTTCCGCGCCCTCTACGATTACACCTTAACCGCATTTCCCCAAGGTGCCGCACGAATTATTTTGATGGGTGCTATTCGTTAGAAGTTTGAACAATTCATTATACCCTGGTTAGATGCGGCCCAAACGTAAAAGGCACAAAGGAAAGGAGATGGCTGTTCCGAAGAGGAGCATCTTGAGGCAACTCCAACGATCAGAAAGAGATAGAGTTTGGCGAAGAAAACCCGAAAAACTGGGAATACATGCGGTAGCGCCGAGTCGCTGAAAACGAGGCAAAGCGGGAGGAACCCATGCGCGGAAGTCTTTCTTCCTCATTAGTGATACCGCCGAGCTTTCTTGCTGTGCACTATTTTCGCGAGGGCCCGTGTGTAAGCTTCGATGGCTTCCGGGACGGCCTGGCTGTAAACGAACTGCCCTTGGCGGCGGCAGGCGATCAGCCCGGCTTCGCTGAGAATCTTGAGATGGTGGGAGACGGTTGCGGGAGTGACCCCGCGCATGGAAACGATTTCTCCGCAATTCATATGTTTGGCGCCGGAAATGGCCTCAAAAATCCTGAGGCGTGTCTCGTCGGCCAGGGCTTTCGATATTTTCTCAACCTGAGAGCGGTGCATAGGTCCATCCAAAGTGTAGCGAAGTCATTGCCCTTACCGCCAGAGAGAACCCTATCTTTCCGCACGGAGTCCCGGGAAACCTGTAACGGATTACTTCGATGTTCATCTAAGTATCGAAATCTCGAAAGCGCCGAGAGCGGCGGGATGGATGCCCCAGCCAATTCGGCAAAGAAAGGGAAACCGACATGAAAAGACTCGAAGGAAAAGTGGCAGTCGTGACCGGAGGAAACAGCGGAATCGGGCTGGCGACCGCGAAGCGCTTGCAGGAAGAAGGCGCGCGCGTGGCCATCGCGGGCCGCAGCAAGAAAACGCTGGACGAGGCGGTGAAGACGATCGGCAACGGCGTGCTTGCGGTCCAGGCCGACGTGGCAAAGCTCGCGGACGTCGACAAGCTGTATGCCGAGGTTTCGCAGAAGCTGGGGAAGATTGACGTGCTGTTTGTAAATGCAGGCGTGGCGAAATTTGCCCCGCTGGCCGATACCCCGGAGAGCCTGTACGACGAGCAATTCGACATCAACATCAAGGGAGCATACTTCACGATCCAGAAAGCGCTGCCGTTGCTCAATGACGGCGCGTCGATCATTTTGAATACCAGCGTGGCGGACAGAAAAGGCACCGCGGGCACCAGCGCGTATTCGGCAACGAAAGCGGCGCTGCGCTCTTTGGCGCGAACGGCTGCGGCGGAACTGGCGGGGCGCGGCATCCGCGTGAACACGGTGGCGCCAGGGCCGATTGTCACGCCGATCTTTGGGAGAACCGGGCTGTCGAAAGAAGCCGTCGATGAGTTCGTGAAGGAAGTGGTTGCGAAGGTTCCGATGAAGCGGTTTGGACAGCCCGAAGAAGTAGCCGGCGCCGTCGCGTTTTTGGCGTCGCAAGATGCGTCATACATCACCGGTGTAGAGATCAATGTGGACGGAGGAATGGGCCAAATCTGAAGTTCGAGATTAGAGGCTGAAGGTTGGAAAGGGGCGGCCAAGAGGCCGCCCTTTTTTCTTGTTAGAAGTCTATTTGCCATGCGATGGATCCGTGGAATTGGCGGAGTTGATGTCGAGGAACCAGGAGTGGGCGGTGTCGCCAGGAGCGTAACAATTTCCGTCGGCGAGATAGGTGGCGGCACAACGCGCGGTGAATTCCTTGCGGCCCGGCGATTGCGCGAATTGCCAGATCTGGGCATAGGGGATGCCGCTTTTCGCGGGTGGCGGAGGATTTTGCGGGACAACACATCCGGGCGACGGAGGGCACGAGTCGTTATAGACCCAGTAGACAAGGTCGCGGCTGCCGACGTTGTTACGGATGTCGTCGGCGGTGACGATAGTAGCCCCGCGGCCTTCGCTGACGGGCATGCCCGAGCAATAGACGCCAGCGCGATAATTAGCGCGCGCCAACTGGCCGGCCCAAGCGCGCAGATAAGAGTGATATACCGCCGGTAAGCGGCCGCCCTCTTCAATATCCAGAAAAATTACGGTGTGAGAAGGAAAGCCTTCTTTCTTTGCGGCGGCTGCGGCGGCGCGCGCGTCTCCGGTTCCCTTTTTCGCCGCCTGAGCTTTGAGGCGATCGGAACGGTTGAAGCGCGACTCCGACCATGTCTGCTGGAGTTCGCTGATTTGCGGACCGCGATAGAGAACCAAGAAACCGAAGCCCAACGAGCGGAGGAGCTCGCGTTTGCCCTTCCACGTGTTTGCCTTTTCGCCCGGTGGTGGGCTGAGCCAGTAGCCGGTGAAGGAAAAGGATTTGCGCAGAATGGGCAGCGCGGCGTCGCCTGGGTAGTCGTTCCGGTCAAAGCCGAGATGGGCCCTGGGGGCGGGGGTTTGCGGGAAAGAAGCGGGTGCCGCAAAAAGGAGACAGAAGAGAAAGAGAATTGTTGCGCGCAGGCACTGGGTCGTGGAGGATTTTGGATCGGGAAATGCGGCGAGTGACGAGCGGCCCCGAGGCTCCACTCGGGGTTTCACAATGGGAGATGCAGCCCCATGTACCTCCCCCCACCCCGGGTGTTTTGTACAAAGAGTTCGGAATCGCTTGAAAATAAAAGAGTTGGGTTTTGCACGACTGCAAAAGAGTGCGCAAGAGTTTGAAAAGAAGGGACTTGAATCCGGTAGCCGGTGACGAGTGACGGGACAAAAAAGCAACGAGGCGGAACGAATGGCAGCGCAGCCCCCCTGGGGGGTCTCGGATGTGTGGCAATGATTGGAGGTAGCAGACGATTTTTCGGATGTGTGGCGAGGAAAGGAGATAGGCGAAGAACGTCCCGTAGCTGCATACGGGATGCCCCGGCCCGGTCCCCGAGATGCTCGGGGCGGGCAGCCGGATTCTCTAGGCTTCAGAAAGACCGCGCGGCGAGAGGGCATAGATGGCGAGGCACAGAGAAATCGTGCCAAACTTAAAAAATATTATAACATATCGGTACTTGTTGTCAAGTGATTACTTGTAAGTGGTTTGTCTGCCGAGAGATAGCTACTCAGCTTCACCCATCTTCCCAAGGAATAGTTACTCCTTCGGCGCCCGAACATGTCTGGCGCGCTTGTGCCATCCTACATTGCGTAACCACGTCTTCCAGCGTATGAAGATGGACCTCTGAGTAAGTGCGGCGAAGACAAGGAGAAGACGAGAAGGCGGTTGGGTCAAGAAGGTCAACGCCGAAGAATTGGCAGTAGTCAGACTGTTGAATCGTCCGCCCGAGAAGCCCTGGCCCACATCAGGGTTACACAGTGAGGCCAAAGCGCTGAATTCGGAGCGCACTAACGCGGGCAAGCACCCGAAAATGCAGCCGAGTCCTCTGCTTGCAATGCTTCGAGCAGTTCGGGGTAGACGCCTCGAATTCCTGCAAAACTCCTGTTGACGGCCAACAGGAATGTGGTAGGCTCGCCTTTTCTCCTGTTGACAGTCTAAAGGAATATATGCCGTCTTCCAAAAGCGAAGTCCTGCAGGGAACACTTGATTTGCTGGTGCTGAAGACGCTCGATTCCATGGGGCCGATGCACGGCTTCGGGATCGCTGTGCGCATCCAGCAGATCTCTGAAGACCTGCTGCAATTGAACCAGGGAACGCTCTATCCGGCGCTGCTGCGCCTCGAGCAGCGCGGCTGGATCGCGTCCAAGTGGGGCGTTTCGGAAAATAACCGCAAGGCGAAGTATTACTCCCTGACTCGCGCCGGACGCAAGCAGCTCGAGGAAGAAGCGGAAAGCTGGGGACGCATGTCCTCCATGATAAACCGGGTGTTGAGGACGACTTAGCCGATGCGCGAACTTTTCCGCGTGTCCGTTCATCGTCTTATCGCGTTCTTCCGCCGCCGCCTGGAAGACGACTTGGACGCGGAACTGCGCTCGCACTTGGAGATGGCCGTGGAATTGAACCTCTGCAAAGGCATGACCGCAGAGGAAGCGCGCCGGGAGGCGTTTCGCAGCCTCGGCGGCGTCGAGCAAACCAAGGAAATCTACCGAGACCAGAGAGGACTGCCTCTGATCGAGACGACACTTCAAGATCTGCGCTTCGGCCTTCGGATGCTCCGGCGCAGCCCGGGCTTTTCTATCTTGGCGATCCTTTGCCTTACTTTAGGGATCGGCGCCAATGCCGCGGTTTTCAGTTGGATTGAGGGCATCCTGTTCCGACCCTATCCGGCGGTTACGCACCAAGACCGGCTGGTGGCCGTAGGTGGGACCACACGAGGCGAAGCCCGAGGCAATCCGCTTTCCTGGCCCGATTTCCTGGATCTGCAACGCAGCTGCACGCTCTGCGAAACGCTATTCGTCAGCAAAATTACCGGCACCACGCTGAGCATCGGCGAGCGTGCCGAGCGCACTATCGGCAGCATCGTCTCCGCGAATTATTTTGACGCCATCGGCGTACACCCGATTCTCGGCCGCGGATTTCTTCCAGGGGAAGACACAGGTCAAAGCGCGCATCCCGTCGCGGTGATCAGTTATCAGCTGTGGCAAGGAAGATTCAAAGGCGATCCGCAAATCGTCGGCAAAACGCAACGCTTGAATGGCGTGGTGCACACGATCGTCGGCGTCGCGCCAGAAGGATTTTTCGGAACGTTTGTCGGCTGGGGAATGCAGTTCTGGGTACCCGCTTCGATGGAGGACATTTTTGAATCCGGCGGCTACAAGTTGGAAGATCGCGGCGCGCGCTGGATTGAGTCCTATGCGCGACTGAAGCCGGGAGTAACGCTGCAGCAGGCGCAGCAAGAAGTGGCGGCAATCTCCGGTCGCCTTGCGGCGGAGTATCCCGCAACCAATCGCGGACGCTCCATCCGGCTCTGGCCGCTGTGGCAAACGCCATTCAACAACGCCGGCACTTTGCTGCCAACGCTGGAAATCATGCTGGCCGTCGTGGTTTTCGTTCTGCTGATTGCCTGCGCCAACGTCGGCAACCTGCTGCTGGTGCGCTCGTTCGCCAGGCGGCATGAGATGAGCGTACGGCTGGCCATCGGCGCAGGTCAGGCGCGCTTGTGGAAGCAGTTGCTCACCGAAGGTCTGGTGCTGTCGCTGTTCGGCGCGGCCGGAGGCCTGCTCCTCGCGCATTGGTGCCGGCACGCGCTGGTGCTGCTCTTTCCTGCTCGCGGCGGCGTCCAGATGCATTTGCCCGGCGAGATCGACTGGCGCGTATTGGCCTTGAGCGCCGCCGTCTGCTTGCTCACCACGCTGCTGATGGGCGTGGCGCCCGCGCTGCAGACCAGCAAGATCGATCTGGCAACGGCCTTGAAGATGGAATCTGCCGGAGTGGTCGGCGGCCGTGGTCGAGCATGGGTGCGCTCCGCGCTGGTGCTGGTGCAAGTCTCGCTCAGTTTCATTTTGCTGGTCGGCGCGGGCCTGCTGCTGCAGAGCCTGTTGCGGGTACGCACCACCAGTCCCGGCTTCACCACCCGCGGAGTGCAGTCCACCGCGCTCGATTTGGTGTCCGCGGGATACGACCCCGTGCGCGCGCAGACCTTTCAAGACGCGCTGCTCGAGCGCATCCGCGCGCTGCCCGGCGTGGAATCCGCAGCATTCGCGCGCATGACGCCACTGAGCTACGTTAGTTCTTCCGAAACGCCGATCGTCGTCGACGGCTATCAGCCTCCGCCGGAAGAATCGCCGGTGGTGGAGTACAACGAAGTCGGCCCGAACTATTTCGTCACCCTGGGGATTCCGCTGGTCGAGGGACGCGAATTCACGCGCGCAGACGACGAGAAGGCCGCGCTGGTGGCAATGGTGAATGAAACCATGGCCAATCGCTACTGGAAAGGCCGCAACGCCATCGGCGAACGCTTGCAAGTCAAGGGACGAGGGATGCAAGTGGTGGGCGTGGCGAAGGACTCCAAGTATTCGAGCGTGCGCGAAAATCCCAAGCCATTCTTCTTTCTTCCGCTGCGCCAGAACAATCGTCGCGGCAGTGCCCTCTTTGTGCGCACGCCGCTGGGTCAGGAAGTGATGGGCCCCGCGATCGCTCGCGAAGTGCGTGCGCTGGACGGGAGCCTGGCTCCGTATGAGGTGATTACGCTGCAGGAGCAACTCGACCGCTCCACTTCGCCGCAAATGGTGGCGGTGACCTTAGTCGCCATTTTAGGTGGATTGGCGCTGCTACTGGCTGCCATTGGACTGTATGGCGTGATGTCGTATGCGGTGTCGCAGAGCACGCGCGAGTTGGGACTGCGCATGGCGCTTGGCGCGGACGCATCCAATCTCTTGCGCCTGGTCATATCGCGCGGGTTGGCGTTAACGGCAGGCGGAGTGTTGCTAGGCGGCGTGGTGGCATTGGCATTGACACGATTGCTTGGGAACCTCCTATACAAGGTAAGCCCATACGACCCACTGGCATTCGGGTCGGCATTGGCGGTGATGACGATGGCCGCACTGGCAGCATGTTTCTTGCCCGCTTGGCGCGTGACGCGGACTGATCCGGCCCGGGCGTTGCGGGATTGATTCTTTCTATCCGAAGTTTGGCCTATCTGACGAGATTTGAAACTGCATTATCAGGAAAACAAGGCATTCGCAGGGATGAATCCGACGAAGCGGTGCAGAAATGGTGCCCGGGGTGGGAGTCGAACCCACATGAGGAAAAATCCCCGGAGGATTTTAAGTCCTCAGCGTCTGCCATTCCGCCACCCGGGCAGGGCAGATACAGAAAAGTAGCATGTCCGGCGCGCGCGTTCAAAGAGAACGCACGCAGAGAAGCCAGAGCAACGCCTTGGGAGCCGCAAATGCCAAGGAAACAGCGGATTCCTCGTCGCTTCGCTCCTTCGGAATGACAAACTCGACGGGCTCTTCAACAAGCTGCCAAAGCGTGGACCCACAAACAGAATGCAGCGGACTTCTGGTTCAGGACAATAGAGAAGAGATTCGTTTTTCGTGGTCAGTGAAATCTTCACAGGAATCCGCGGACTGGCATTCTGGCATGCTGAACGAGCGTGCCGAATCGTTTTAGCGTAAAATCCCTTAACCCGTGCCATGACCCGGTGCATCTAAAGTCTGATAATGACCAGCGGGTGCCCTCCTGCCCGCCACAGGAGCGATAGTGACTCAGCCGAAAACGCAACTGGACCTCGACTTACTGAGCATCAACACCATCCGCGCTCTCGCAATCGATGCCGTACAGCAGGCAAATTCGGGCCATCCGGGGGCCCCCATGGGTCTTGCGCCGGTGGTCTACTGTCTGTGGCAGCGCTTCCTCCGCTACGACCCCATGGACCCCACGTGGCCAAATCGCGACCGTTTCGTGCTCTCCGCGGGCCATGCGTCAATGCTGCTCTACGCAACGCTGCACCTTGCGGGAGTGCGCGCAGCCGATGCAAGCGGCCAGGTTTCGAGCGATCTCGCCCTGCCGATGGAAGAGATCAAGCGCTTCCGGCAGATCGACAGCAAAACCCCGGGACATCCCGAATCACATCTTACGACCGGGGTGGAAACGACGTCCGGGCCGCTGGGACAAGGAGCGGGGAACAGCGTGGGGATGGCCATCGCCAGCAAATGGCTGGCGGAAAATTTCAATCGTCCCGGATTCGAGATGTTCGATTTCAACGTGTACGCGATCTGCGGAGATGGCGACCTCATGGAAGGCGTGGCGTGCGAAGCCGCTTCCCTTGCGGGCCATCTGCAGCTCTCGAATCTGTGCTGGATCTACGACAACAACCGAGTGACGCTCGACGGTCCTGCCGAGTGGTCCTTCAGCGAAGACGTCATGACTCGTTTCGTGGGCTACGGCTGGAACGTCACGCGAGTTTCCGACGCGAACGATCTCAACTGGCTCGCGCGCGGCTACGAAACCTTTCTGAAGACCAAGGACAGGCCGACACTCATCGTGGTGGACAGCCACATCGGGTATGGCTCGCCGCACAAGCAGGACTCTTCCGACGCGCATGGCGAGCCGCTGGGCGAAGCGGAAGTCAAGCTGGTGAAGAAAAACTACGGCTGGCCTGAGGATGCCAAGTTTCTCGTGCCCGATGGCGTCTATGATCAGTTCAAGAACGGCGTGGGCAAGCGTGGCGCCGAAGCGCGCGCCGATTGGAAGACGAAGTTCGAAGAGTACAAGAAGCAGTTCCCGGAGCTCGCCGATCAGCTCTGCCGCATGCAAACCGGGAAATTGCCGGACGGCTGGGACAAGGATTTGCCCAGCTTCCCTGCCGATGCCAAAGGGATGGCGACCCGTGATTCGTCGGGAAAAACTCTGAACGTGCTGGCGAAAAACATTCCGTGGCTGATCGGCGGCTCCGCCGATCTGGCCCACTCGAACAAAACGAACCTGACGTTCGATGGCGCGGGTGACTTTTACGCGGACCAGTATGGAGGACGCAATTTGCATTTCGGCGTGCGCGAACATGCCATGGGCGCCATCGTGAACGGCATGACCCTGTCAAAGCTGCGCGCTTTCAGCGCGACTTTTTTCAATTTTAGCGACTATATGCGCCCCAGCATGCGCCTCGGCGCGTTGATGGAAATCCCCGCGATTTACATTTTCACCCACGACTCGATTGGCCTCGGAGAAGACGGCCCAACGCACCAGCCCATCGAACAACTGGCGTCACTGCGCGCCATGCCGAACATGCTGATTCTGCGGCCCGGCGACGCCAACGAAGTCGTGGAAGCCTACAAGGTTATCCTGCAACACACGCATGGACCGGTGTCGCTGGTGCTAACGCGCCAGGCAATCCCGACTTTCGATCGCACGAAATATGCGCCCGCCTCGGGCGTGGCAAAAGGCGCCTATGTGCTCGCCGACGCTCCGGGAGGAAAACCAGACATAATCCTGATGGCCAGCGGGAGTGAACTATCCCTTTGCGTGGAGGCCTACGAAAAACTGAAAACAGAGGGCATCAAAGCGCGGGTCGTGAGTATGCCTTCGTGGGAACTCTTCGAACGCCAGGAAACATCTTATAAAGATAGCGTCCTTCCCACGAACGTTACGGCGCGAGTCTCCGTGGAGATGGCTGCTACGTTCGGATGGGAACGCTACGTGGGCGCCAAGGGCAAGATGATTGGCATGCACAGTTTCGGTGCATCGGCACCGCTGAAAGACGTCAAGAAAAAATTCGGGTTCGAAGCGGACCGCGTCGTAGCAGCAGCGAAGGAAGTGCTGGGAAAGTGAGCCGGCAATGAAGCTGGTGATTGGCTCGGATCACGCGGGTTTTCAATTGAAGGTGGCCATGGGCGATGTTTTGCGTTCGCTCGGACACGATGTCTTGGATGTCGGCGCTTTCAACGAAAACCCCTCCGACTATCCGGATTTTGCCGAAGCCGTAGGCCGGGCCGTTCTTGACGGGAAGGCGGAACGCGGCGTGCTGATCTGCGGAAGCGGCGTAGGCGCCAGCGTGGCGGCAAACAAGCTACCCGGGATTCGCGCGGGCATGTGCCATGACACCTACTCGGCGCACCAAGGCGTGGAACACGACGACATCAACGTGCTGGTGCTGGGTTCGCGTGTGATCGGCCTGAAGCTGGCGGAAGACTTGCTGAAGGCTTTTCTTGGAGCGAAATTCACGAACGAGGAGCGCCATGTGCGGCGGGTCGGAAAAGTGAAAGCGCTGGAAGCAAAGTTTGCGCTCGGAAAAAAGGCGTGAGAGACGTTACTGGCGTTGGAAGCGCTGCTGCCTTCCCGGGGCGTACAATATATCTTTGGAGAGGATTCGAAACGAAGGAGAACGAACATGACGACGACAACCACGATTCCAAATGTCGCCACTGGCGCGGCGGCAAATCCGCTGAAAGGGCTCCTGGCTTATGGGCAGTCACCCTGGATGGACTATATCCGCAGAGATTTGCTCACCAGCGGCCAATTGAAGAAATACATCGATAACGACGGCCTGCGCGGTATGACTTCCAACCCGGCCATCTTCGAAAAGGCCATCACCGG
>Ga0209180_10000063_pt1 | contig 50126 bp, 37 predicted proteins | sample CZO8metaG_3_FD_188355 | JGI IMG/M metagenome (GOLD analysis project Ga0209180, IMG submission 188355) | Vadose zone soil microbial communities from the Eel River Critical Zone Observatory, Northern California, USA - CZOApr15con2H2.8 metaG... | ecosystem: Environmental > Terrestrial > Soil >...
AGCTGCAGTGGAGCGAATACCAGATGCGCGGCGGCAAGATGCAGCCGGCGTGACCAGGTGCCGCGCCGCGCGACTTGCACGACTGATCTCCTCCACTATCTGGCTTGTCGCGAGTTGCACCTTAGGCCAGGCACAGCTCTCAGCGCGGGCGTCGCCGAAACCCACGCTGGGCGCGCAGAAGGCGCGATCGCCGGCGCTCGGGCCTTCGCCCACGCCGCAGGTGAACGTCAGCCAGAACGTCGTCTTTGGGTCGAATTACTTCGGCCGCAATGGCGCGCCGCATTGTCCGAACTGGCCGGACCACATCGACAACGTCGTGCTTGCCCAGGCCCGGCTTACGTACACAACTGATGAGATCAGCCGGATCGCGCCGGCCGCCAACGGCGGCCTCCTGAACTACAGACCAGGTCGATGCTAGGTTGCTCGACGTCCAGCCCGGGGTGGCTACCGGCGCTCCGGCTTTCCCTCCGTCAAATATTCAAGGTGTTGTGGGATCCTCCGCCTGCGCCTTCGAGCTCGACGTGACCAACACTGGGACTAGTGTTGTACAGATCCCTCGAGTTGGACTCCGCCTCACCGACTCCCCAGTTCCGAACCCCGCAATCTACCACGTAGTGGAGTTTTGTTCGGTCCTCCAGAGCCCGCGCTGGTGTGGTCCAGAGATTGGCGCAGGACCGCCGCCCTGCGCTGCCTATGGCGTCGAGGTCCCGCTCGACGATCGACCGCCCGGGTCCGACTTCCTGAACGTGCCGGCAGCGGTCGACTACAGAACTGATCAGCCGTGCCCGCCGGTGATGCTGACAACTCAACAGACCGTGACATTGGTCATCGGCGCTTACTCGATGATGCCCGTCATCTACCACGCAGTTCCCGTCATTGAGGTGATCGCCCCACCGTCGAGCGGGACGGCAGCCTTCTCAGAGCTAGCCGCGATCTACGCATTCGCGGACCCCTCGCAGTTCGCGTGCTACAAGCTCTCGGGGTCGACGTTTGTGCTGTGGGAGCAAGGGGCGGCAGCGTACGACTTCGCTGCGAACGCTAGAGCAGGCGCGTGGTGTCCCTAGGTGGCATCATGAGCTGCCGCCGCGCGACGCGGCTCGCAGGGCTGCTCGCAACGTCGATCCTCCTGGTCGCGAGCTGCAGATTTGGTCAGGCTTCGGCAACGCCTGCGCCAACTCCGACCCCGACACCTACTCTGAGCCTGAGCGCCCAGCCGACGCCGTCGCCAACGCCGACGGTGACGCCAAGCCCGCTCGACGTCAGCCTGGTGGTGGCCTTCGGTACCGTGTATGGGCGCACTGGCGAGCCGCATTGCCCGAACTGGGTGGACCATTGGGACGACGTCGTGCTTACTCAATCGAAGCTGACCTATTCGGCCGATGAGCTCAGCCGGATGTTGCCGACGATCACCAAGACGGGGCCGAACTACGGCGCGCTAGACCCTGCCTTCTATGCGATCCAGCCTGGCGTGGCCACCGCGCCCGTGCCCGGTTCGCGCCCGGGCGACGTGGCCTCGCTGAGACTGTCTTCGGCCTGCGTGTTCTCAATTGAGGTCACCAACACGGGAAGCACGGCCCTCCAGATCCCGCGGGCCGGGCTCCGTCTGACGGGTAATCCGCAGCCGAACCAGGCCAGCTACCGCTTGGTGGAGTTCTGCTCGGTCGCCCACGACACACAGTTCTGCGGACCGCAGGTCGGTGGCGTACCTCGGCCGTGCTCCGTGTACGGCGTCGAGATCGGACTCGAGAATCACACGTCAGGTGACGACGTCATGAGCGCGCCTGAGCAGATCGACCAGAACGGGCAACCCTGCCCTCAGCTGACGCTCAGCCCGAACCAGAGCGTCACCATCGTGATCGGCGCGTACTCGACCGACCCAATGATCTACCAGGCGGAACCAGTCCTCCAGGTGATCACACCGACGGCCCAGGGCATGGTCACCTTCGTGCAACTCGGCGCCGTCTACGCCTTTGCCGATCCGTCGCAGTTCACGTGCTATCGCTTGTCGGGGTCGACCTTCGTTGTCTGGCAGCAGGGCGCATCCGCATACGATTTTCACCGGAACCAGAGTCTGGGAGGCTGGTGTGTTTAGGCGATAATGCCGCCGAATGCTTATCCGGTTTGCTCCGCCAGGGCGAACGCGCCAGCCTTGATTTCTAGGTAGGTCGTGGGCGGCAGCTTGGCTCCGATCCCGAGCAGGGTCTGGAAGGCAGCCATGGGCGTGCGCCGACGGTTGAATCGGAACACAAACTCGTCGAGATAGGCCTGCAGCTGGCCCTCGGACGCCGCGATACGTGCCCTGGAGCCAGGTCTTCAAGTTGCTGATGACGCGGTGGGCGCGAGGCAGGACTTCGAGGCCATCCTCACCTAGCCTGAGGGGCACACAAACTCGTACGACCTCTATCGAGGAGCCTCCGATGTGGTCGGCCGCGGGATCCACCGGCCAATTCGATTGGCACCAAGTAGCCGGGCGGCTGCCGAGAGAGGTGCAATTCCCTCCTGAGCTCACGGTTCAACTCTCGGGCGTTGCATCGGGCTAAGCCGCCGGCGTCGTCGATCGCGTACTCGCAGAACCGCGCCATCTCGTTCATGTAGCCCAAAACGGTGCGACTTTCTGTCTTCGCCAGAACCACGTGGCGCGGGTCGAGAACGCCGAATCGGTCAAACGGAAGGCTCTCGGCCTCGAGCTCCGCCTGAATGGAACCCACGACCGACCTGCCGATCGGTACCAAGTCGGCCTTGCGGATGTCCGGAACGAAGACCGAGAACAGGGTGCCAGCATGAGCCAATAGCAGGCATTTGCGACCGTCCAGCCAGAGCAGGTTGGCGTACCAATCCTGGTCGCTGGGCGCGATTGTCACGAGGTCTCGTTGACGCGCACCCAGGAGCGACAGCATCTTGACCGTGCACCGCAGGACCACGCCACCAATGGTATGGGCAGATCGGCTGGGGCTTCAGGCCGCGGCCGGCAGCGCCTCGCGCGCGTACTCCCGCAACAAGCTGCCGAGTCGTTCGGTGCAGGTTAACGGTCCTGCTGTCGGGACCGGATCGGAGCGCGCGATCGGGGTCCGCAACCCAAGAGCCCGGTGGGGACGGGCCGAGTTGTAGTCCTCGAACCACTCGGCAAGGACCCGCTCGAGATGGCGGCGGTTCAGGATCAGGATCCAGTCCAGACACTCGCGCCGGGTCGATCCGATCTGCCGCTCGATGTGGGCGTTGGCCTTGGGCGCCGCAATCGGCGTCCTGATCACCTCGATTCCCTCCGCCCGAAAGACAAGATCCGAGCCACCACCGTACTTGGCGTCGTGATCGCGGACCAGGAAGCGAGCGTCGACTCCCACCTCGCTGAGCTCCCAGCAGAGGTTCCTCGCCTGCTGACTCACCCAGACCGCGTCCGGCCGCTCAGTGACCGCGAGCCAGATCACCCTCCTGGTGGCCAGCTCCATACATAAGAGGACGTAGAGCCGCTTCAGGAACACGGTATCGACGCTCAGGAAGTCGGTGAGCACGATCGCCGAAGCCTGGGCTCTCAAGAACGTCTTCCAGCTCAGCCGCGAACGCAATGGCGCGGGACCGATCCGGTTCCGGCGCAGCAACTTGCGAATCGCGGTTGCGGAAACCACGTCACCGAGCTTGAGCATTTCGCCGCGAATGCGGACGCAGCCCCATTTCGGGTTGTCCTTGGCCATCTCCAGGATCAGGGTCTGTAGTTCGGGATCGAGACCTGGTCGCCCCGGACCTCGCCGGCGGCCGAAGGCCGCCCACTTCCTGCGCACCACCTGGCGGTGCCAGCCGAGGACCGCCTCGGGCTGGACCAGCATCCCGATCCATGGTGCCCGGCTTACTCGGTGGCTCAGCGCGGCCATGATCGCCCGGTCGGCCACGTCGAGCTGCGGCCGCTTCACTTGACGGCGAACAACTCGCAGTTGGTGGCGAAGAAGCAGCAACTCCGCCTCAGGGTCGCGAACCCGCAAGCGCACGTCGGCGACGTCGAGGAGAAGGCGCAGGAGAGAGTAGACAAACGCAAACCACATCCGGTGGCGATGCTAGCGGTTAACTACAGCAACTCCGAGTAGCCAACCCACCGAGGAATAAGTGTGCCCCTCAGGCTGGCAAGGTTGTCGACCGTTTGGTTCTCAAAGAAGAGAATCACCACGCGATTGATGGCCCTGGGTTAGCTCCACCTCCACGCGAAACCCTCAGGCTGGACTGGCCCTGCTCGGCCTTGCATCACCTTAGGTGACTGCTCCTCAAGTGCAGACGATTCTGAAGGTTGCATGCGCTGAGTCCAATGCGGTCGGATCAATGACTCGAATCGCCTCCCAGCCGGAAAAGGTGAATGCCGGCCCTCCTAGGCGCCAGGTTTCGGTGACGTCCTGTGAACCTGAACCGTTGAATGTCAGCGTCTCGATCGGAGCTGAAGCCCCATCGCTGCGGATGAATCGGTAGGAGACCGTTCCAGCGCCAACCGCCGAGATCCTTCCAGAGAAGGTGATGGTCACAGGACAGACTCCGGAAAAGTTGAAAGGGTCAGCGCGCACAATTGCTTCGATGACGTGGAACGAAGTCGAGGTACTGGTTGTTGGAGTCGGAGATGGTGCGGCGGAGAAGGGAAATAGATGGCTTTGATAGAGGAAGGTCAGGAGTCCGGTAGCTGCCAGAATGACCGCCGCTACGCCGCCAAGGACTGTCTTTTTATCCATCGTGATGTTGAAATCCTCAGAGGTACCAAACCCCGCGGGCCTTGGTCATGCAAGTCTGGTCGAAGCACTCCCCGCCGAGTTGTCAAATCTCTCGGTGTGTAAAGGTCCGACTGAACGCGATCTCTAACCAGCTAGCCGTCCCGCGATTGGGGCTGCGGAGTCAAAATGTACCGCCGAAGGGGATGTCTGTCAAGTGGCCCGCTTGACAGTGGCCCGCTTGACATTCGACCGTTTCGATCGGGGTGGCGCTCTACGTCGGGTTGAGTCTTTTCAGTATGCGAGTACAACAAATCGATAACGGTCTTTGTTGCCGCCATCCTGAGGACCTTGCGGGTTTCAGAGTGGCGATTGGAGGACGTCCTCACCGGCCGGCCCGGATGTTGTGATCGTGAGGCGACTGTATTGGGTGCAATAACTAGTCGGGTGCCTGTCGGGCACACAAATTCGTCATGGCGATCATCTGGTCAGTCCGGACGTCGGGACAGCTGAAGCCTGGTTGAAGGGTCGGTTCTGACACCAGTCGAGAGCGGTTGGCAGCCATTGGGCGAGTCGGATTCAGGCCGCGGCCGGCAAAGGCGCGCGCGAATTTTCGCGCAGAAGCCCGCCGCGTCTCTCTTCGCAGGTCACAGGTCCCGACGTCACAACCGGGTCGGAACGCGCAATCGGCGTCCGCAGATCGAGGCCACGATGGGGCCGAGCCTGGTTGTAGTGTTCAAACCAGACAGTTAGGGCGCGCTCAAGGTGCCGACGATTTAGGATCAGAAGCCAATCGAGACACTCGCGCCTGGTCGAGCCAATTTGGCGCTCCATGTGTGAGTTTGCCCTTGGCGCGGCGATCGGAGTTCTGATCACAGCCATACCGTCGCCCTCGAACACGAGGTCGGAGCCACCGCCGTACTTGTCATCATGATCGTGGATCAGGAATCTCGCGTGCACACCAAGCTAGTTCAGTTCCCAGCTTATATTCCTCGCTTGCTGGGTGACCCAGGCAGCGTCTGGCCTATCGGTCACCGCGAACCAGGCATGGGAGGGAGAGAGGTGTCGATAAGAGGCGCCTATCGCCAGCCCAATTGTAGGTAGCCATCGTACAGCGGAGGTTCAGGGGTTACCGATAGCCCTCAACGATCGTTGGGTTGCGACTCATGCTTCGCCTTTCGACTCAGCCCAGGGGAATAGTCACGGCTTGATCTGGTCCCAGACCGATAGCCAGTCGGAAGCAATTTGCTTCTGCGCCGCAGCCAGCGTCATCTGCCCACCACAGACTTGGCGGTGCAGATAGTTCTCGACCTTGTCCTTCTCGTGGGCCCCCGGCGCAGGGAGGTATGCCTCCGGCCAGAGATTGGCGGGTTTGGTTGGGTTACCTCCGAGCTCGAGGGAGATCAGGTGGTCAAGCTCATACGCGCTTGGTTGCCCGGTCAGGCCATACGAGCGCATCAACTCGGCTTTGAGCGGATTCGTGTAGCTCACCGGGGGTCGGATAGTTGCGGTGTAGCCGGTAACGCAAATCGTTCGCTGGACATTCGACTGGGTCACGCTCGGATTCAGCACGCCCGGGGTGCAGATATGGTCGGGAGACGAGCCTTGAGCGGCGCAATGAACAGGCACCGTCGATGCAACTGCTGCGCCTCCTGCCGCGGTTGCGACTGCCAATGAGCCAACAGCCGCGATTCCAGCCAGCCGCCGTCTTGCCGAATGTTTCTGACGGGGAGCGCCGGTCTTCGGCCGAGCGCTCATTGGCTTACAGTGGCTGGCGCGTCGCTTGGGGCTGGAGCGGGACCAGACGATCGCGGATTGAACTTCAGGATCTTGCTCAGGAAGTCGAACCAGAATGGAGCTCCGAGGGAGACGGCCAGCGTCGTCAAGAGGAGGCCGATGATCTTAAGAAACCAGCCGAACGCGGTCTGAGGCAATACAACCCAGCCCAGGGGAATATCGAACTGGGAAAGCGTGTTGAGTGTGTCCTCTAGCCCTGCAGATGATGCAGATTGCGCTGCTCCGGTGAGGGCAGTTCGCAAAGCTTGATCCTGCCACATGGTCGTCTCAATCGCGATAGTGTCCGCTCCCAAGAACAGCGTCAGAACCGCCGCAACGCCCAACGTGACCCACTGGATCCGTCTCTTGTAGACACCGCTGACGCGATCCATGGCGGCGTTGTACCAGGCTTCAATTCCGGCCCGAATCCGATTCATATCCCCGGCTGAATCATTGATGATGGTCAGTAGGACCTGGCGGACGTTACTCGGAGGCAGAGCGGTGACCAAAGTTCGGAGGCTCTGGGCTTCGATTGGCGCCTGATCGTCGGCTGCCAGAGTGGCGATGAGTGCCATGGCAAAGTTTGTGGACGGTACATAAGACGGCCCCCTTCCCGGCTTGCTACTCAGTCCGCTGACCAATCCGTGTTGCCAAACGGAGTCGGCGAGTCCTGGCACGTCCGCGAGGAGCGCGCGCAAGCCACGCTCCAAACCGGCTGCGCGCCAGCCCAGAGCGCCGGCGATCAATTCATTCAGGTGGGATGCAATCACGCTAAGAATGAAATAGACGAAGGCCAGTCCGATCACCACCTCGACTATCGCCGAGCCAAACATTTCTCTCCTCCTCCACCAGGTCCCCAAACCAGGTTGCCGGCTGTGGACGGGATCACCCTGTTTCAGCTCCCACTACGGGATGGGGAGCGCAGACGTAATCAAGCAGAGATTCGGCGACAGGCCGAGCACATATAACAGGGTACTCGTCAGCGCGTCGGCAGCAACTCGCCTCGGAAATAGAAATATCTGTCACCGTATCGAATCAGGTGATTGACCCAGTCGCGTCGCGTCGTGATGTCGAACCAGTCTGGTACCACCGAATCGAGAATGTCCGGCTCGTTAAAGAAATCGGGGGCGGTGATCACTTCCGCCAAATCGGGATCCTGCATGATCGTGTCTTTCGCGAATTGATCGATGCGGCTGCCACGAAACGCCTCCCTCATGGCGGAGCCGTTTCGCAGCGCCTCCTCCTGTCCTTCGGTCAGGCCGCCGACGCGGTATCGCTCGACCGCCTCATCGACATGCATCTGGAGGCGCTGCTTGAGCCATTGCTGCCGAACCGCTTTCGGCGCGTTTCCCGGCGGCCGGGGCGGTGCGCCGCGAGGTGGCTCCCAGACCTGGCGTGTGGAGAATTCGCCGCCCTCACCTGACCGAACTTCGGACACCTGTTCCCCACTTGCTGTGGTCAACTCTTCGGGGCCCGATGGCGAACGCGATACTGTGGCCGTTCCTCCCGTTTGCTCCGCAAGCTGTTTAGGCAGGTCTGCAAACCGCACTGCCTTCGGAGCCACCCGAGGCTTGGGCGCGACGGGCTTCTGAGGCGGGCGGGCCGATGTGCCCTTGCGATATGTGACGCTCGGCTGTTTGGCGGCCTCGCTGTGGCGCTCATACTTGAATCCACTTCCCACACCTTCGGCCGTTGCTCCCGCCGATGCTCGCGGTGGCTTTATTGGCGCAAGCGGCGCCGGTGGTTCGGAGCCGACTTTCGGCAAATCGCGCTTGCCGAGCACACGCGACAGTGTCGGTCCAGCGACTTCTCCGGCAGCGCCGAAGACAAAGCCCGTCTTGACGCCCGACAACGTGTCCCCTCCAACATCACGGCCATAGTCTGCCCAGCTCATCTTGCCCTGGATGAGGTCGGGCGCATCAACGGCCGCGGTTCCAAGTCCGCTGGCACCGCCCCCGATAGTTGCGCCAGTGAGACCACTCACTACAGCACGAGTGGCGAGTGGTGCCGCGGCAAGCTCCCCGGCGGTCATCCCCCCGCGGGCCGCCCAGAAGCCCGAAACTGCTTCACCCCCCAACATTCCGCCACCGACGCTCAGCGCGGTGACTGCGATGTTCTTGAGGACTGCCTTGTCGCTGGCGTCGGCGAATTTCAGTAGGTCCTCTGCGTAGATGACCACAACTTTCTCGCCTTCGTCATAAAGCCGCACGCCGACCAGCTCCCGCGCGTTCACTTTGAACCCCTCGCCAAGAAACACGTCTATCGGCAGCGTCTTTGTGTCTTTGTTGAATCGACGTGTTGCCTTCACGGAGTTGTAAGGGAGCCTTACCACGATGCTGTCGCCTTCACGGTGCGCCATGATCGGAGCCTGATCGAACTCCCAGTCCCAGGGAAGAAGGGCGCCGAGTCCGTGGGACGGCAGGAACGGAAACACTTTCATCCATTTGGGAATCCGTCCCGCTTCAACTGCCGCAACCACTTTGGCCACGGCCGCCTCATGCGCCTGATGCTTTATCTCGCGCATTTGGCGCGCGGCCGCCTCCGCCTCGAGACGGTCGAGCTCTGCGGCGAGAAGTTTGCCTTCTTGTTTTGGATAAGCGAGCTGCCAGGCGTGGATTCGCTCGATCTCGTCCACCAGGATCTGATCGCTGAGGACTCTCGCTGCAAGGCTCGATTTCAGAGATCGCGGCTCCGACTCTGGAGCATCGGCTGCTTGCGACCGCGACCTTCCGGGAGCCGGCATGTTGGTCCTGGTCTCGGCGCCGAGGGGCTCCTTGGCCTTGTCATCGGGCTTGGCCTGGATCGAGGCTGCCGCACCGCCGAGATCGGATTGCGTAACCACTTCACCGCGCAACGCCCGCCCGGCGGCATCATCGGCGCGCGCTTCGGCGTCGGGCGAATGGCCCCCTCTCCTCTGTTGAGCCACATGCGCCAACTCGTGGCCCAGCAACGCATCACCTTCGCTCGATCGAGGCGCGAAGCGACCCCGCGAGAAGTAGATGTCCGACCCGGTTGTCATCGCTTTTGCCCCGCCTTGCCCTGCCAGGGAGGCGGCCTCGGAGTCGTCATGAATGCGCACGGTCGAAAAGTCATGCCCAAGACGATGCTCGAACGGTTGGCGCACCGATGGTTCGAGCACACGGCCGCCATTGGGCGCCGGCAGCGCGCGGCGTTCGGGGCGCGTGCTTGCAGCCGCCCGTGACGTTTGCGCGGCCGGTCGGGTGCCGGACACGGCCGGCTGAACCTTTTTCACTTGCGAAATTCCTCACTCCAGCCCATGTTCGCTGCGCTTGTCAAGGTCAGTTGGACCGACAGAAGGCGGGCGCCACCTTGGCATGGCCGTCGTAGATGTCACTGATGTCGCAGACCTCTGGCTTTGGCGCGACACCGCTCGCGTCAATTCCAACATCACCGCCCTCAGTCCCCGGTCCGGAAACGTCCATCTCAGTCGCGTCTCTCATGTGGGGGGAGTTGTCGGTGGCGGGGTCGATTCCTTGGGCTGGTCGGGGGCGGGCGGCGAGCCTGGTTGGCCGATGGTCTCCGTGGCCGCGCCGGACGCATCGGGCGGGGCTGCGGCCGGGGTTGGCGTAACTATCGCGTCGGTCGGCATGGAGGCCGCAGCTCGCGCTTCGACCATGGCACGCAGCGAGCTCACGGCTTCAGCATGCTGACGCTGGACAGCCAAAAGCTCGGCATGCTGCACCTGCACCTGAGCCAATTGGCCCTGAAGTTGCGTGATCTGCGCGTCTTTGGCTTGCACGCTTTGCGTGAGAGAGTTGACATGGGCCTGGAGTTCGGCCGTCGGGCCTTGCGGCATCACCGTATACGCCTGCACGCTGCCGCCCTGGTCGTAGAGGGTGACGGTGCTGCCGGGCGTGGGATCAGTGAAGAAGGCGCCGATGCTCTTTGTGACCAGGCCGGGGGATGGCTGATAGGGGAGTACCTCCACATTGACGCCAGCCGCCTTCAGATTGCCGACGGCGTTCACGGTCGGTTGACCAGCTATGGCTTGGCCGCCACGGACGACGCCAAGCTGTGGCTGGGCACTTGCGACTGCGACGTCCACGGCCGGCGCCGCCCCCTGACGCGGAATGAACGCATCCGCAAGCAGCCTACCAATGGTCCCGCTTCCAGAGAAGGCTGTTCCAAGCACAGCAGAAAGATTCGCACCCTGGCTTCGCATGAGCAGCTCCTGCAGTAGCTCGATGGGATTCGAGCCCGGCTGCCCTGGCAGGATGTTGGATCCTCCCTGATTGGCCTGGAACTTGCTCGTCGCGTCGGGAATCGTAATGCAGCAGAACTGGGCGATGGCCCACTTCACCAACGGGATGACTGGAAAGAGGGAGAGCCAGTAACCGACCGTCGGAAACGTCTTCACGTAGTGCCTCTTGCTGAGGTTGCAGATCTTGTCGACCTTGCCTCCTCGGATTCGAACCGCGGCGAGGTAAAGCTTGCTGTCCACTTCGGGGTCAGGACAGTTGACAAGGAGGTGATCGCAGATGCAGTCCTTGAGATACTCCGCGAAACCGCCAGCCAAGTCGGCGAAGGCCTCTAAAGCGGCCTTGCGATAGGCGCTCAAGTCGTTCAGGAGCGACACGTAATCGTATGTCGGCGTAAGCAAGTGTCCGGCTTTGGTAATGGTCGTGATGGTGTTGCTCACATAGTTGAGGACGTATACGTTCTTGCTGTCGGTTGCAATCGCGATCGGATCTACCTGCATCGGGAGCAGGTATTGCGCTGCCACGGTGTTGGTCTTGACATCAAACAGGCGCACTGAGTAGTCGCCTCGCATGGCCATCAGGATCTGACCGGTTGGAACGAAGTCCTCTAGCTGGATCCCGCCTCCGTGTACTGCCACTGGGCCGCCGATGGCGCTCCCCGTGTTCATGCTGTATGCCGCGACGAATTTCGCGACGGTCTTGTGACCACCCTGGACGACGTAGAGCTGCGACGAGCTGGGGTCGATGGCGATGTCGTCTCTACCATCAGCCGTGAGGTTGACAGGCGCCAGGTCGGCACCGGTCTTGACGTTAATCGCGACCACCTTCGTATAGATGCCGGTGGAAGCGTTTCCAGCGGTCGCAAAAGCCCGGCCGTCGTCAGTAATACGCAGGTGGCCGACCGCGGCAAACTGCGATCCCACCCGGGTGGCGGTCACGTTCGCGAGGTTGCTCAGGTCGATCTTGTAGAGTCCGGAACCCTGGCCAATCCCGTAAAGATTGTTCTGGTCCGCAGCCGTCGTGGCCAGCGTCACGAGCTTTACACCGCACAGAGTCGCGGTGTTGTCCCAGTTGATATTGGATCCGGCGAACACGCCCGAGCGGAGGATCGTGTTCTGGCCGTCGCGGGTGGGGATTATCACCCAAATGCGGTTTCCAACGAACGCGATATCACGCGCCGAATCAACGCCGCTCGAGGTAGGTCCTTTGCTGAGGTCGACTCCGGCTAACGGATCGACCACGCTGACGAGCACACCCTTGGCCAGGTCGTAACGATTCAGGGTCGTCTGCGGCGCAACGGGATTGACTCCGGGGCCGACTGTGTACGCCTCGTTGGCGCCAGGGCGCAGGCGCAACCTGGTATGAGTGCCTTTGCCGAAGATCGTGTCCATGCCCAGGTTTTGGAGTGACTTAAAGTTGGCGTAAACCGGGTAAGGGCGCGCGTTCGCGAACATCGCGCAGAACGTATCGCTCTGAAGCTGCGCCTTGAGACCTTGATAGAAATCGGAGAGCAGCTTGTCCTCGCGAGGCGACAAGAAGATGTTCTGGCCACTCTGAGGGTTGACGATCTGGTAGCTGAGGTTGATGAGCGCAGACCTGAGTTGGTCGGCCTTCGATGCGGGGCTAGTGTTGCTCGGATCGTCGAGCTCTCGCTGTAGCCAGTCGCGCAGTTTCTTGATGCAATCGTTGTAGATGTCCATGAGTAGCGTCCCGTCGAGCCTGGACTGGGGCGTGTCCTTCGATGGGTCATATGGTTCGACTATAGGCATCCAGGCGTTTTTCTCATCGAGGGCAAGGTAAAGAGCGGCTTCCCCGTCGCCTTGGTTGGGCTGATCGGTGACGATTTTGTCGTTGGGATGGTTCTGGTCCCACGTCGAGGCGCCTTTGATGACGTTGAAGGTCGTGTCCTCGAAGTCGACGACTGTCCCATCGTGGGCGATGGCATACCCGTCCAGAATCTTCACGCTGTCGGAGTCCGGCCCGCAATGGACTTGCAGACCGCAGACGATGCCGGTGCCATGGAGGTGGAGGTTGTGGTCCGGGATCTGTGTATTGGCGCAGAGGAAGTCAAGGGCTGTTTCTACTGTCGGACCCGCACCGGCACAGGACCCCGTGTAGGCAACGTCCTCGGCGTCGATGGCGGTCAGAGATGGGAACTCGGCGCGGCAGTCATCGCCGAGTGTGATCACATTCGCGGCCGTGTGGAAGATGGCAAGCCGGCAGAAGTGGTGGCGGACCCCATCCGGCGCCTTGAACAGGTGACCGCCGAGCGAGTCAACTGGCCACTCGATGTCGCCGATCTCGGTGCCGCTCGCGGTGCGCGCCGAGACGAGCCAGTAGTCACCCGGGGCGTACACGGCTCCGCCATCGGCGAACTGGACCTCTACACCCCGCTCGAGTGGGATCCAGTTGCCGCTGGTCTTTATCTCCTGCTCATTCTCCCAGCGCCGGATCCGCGGGTTAAGAGTCGCGTCGGGCATCTTGTTCATGAGGTTGACGGCCTGGGGCAGGACGATCGTCGTGTCATCCGCTACGGTGTAGCCCTTGATCAGCCCGATCGCTTTTGGCGCGGCAAGCAGGTCGACGGAGTCGTCGACTAGTTCGATTGAACCCGCACCGGTGAAGCCGAGCACACTGTCGCGGCCGGTACTGTCCACCTTGAGCTCTTGACCGCTGATGCCTAGCCAGCGGGCTTCAACCGATCCGTTCTCGCGGGACCATTTGAAAGTAGCGGTGCCCAGCGCCCCACCCGCGTGGATCTCGATCCTGTAGAGCTGGTTCTCCAGCCCGTTGTAGTTGCTGCCGGGCGGCAGCAGGCAGAGCGGGTCGCCAGACTGCTGGTCGGGCACTTTGCCCTGGGCGGCCATGCCGCCCAATGGCCGGTCAACCAGGTCATTCCAGTCCGAGAATTGGACACCGCAGCCCAGCGGTCCTTGAGGGTTCTTGATCTCGGTGATCTGCAGCTGCCAGACCGCCATCGAACGGAATGCGGTATCCGGTCCACCCAGCGCCTTTTCGAGAATCGAGGTGTCTTCATGCGCGGTGAGGCCGCGCTGCCACACGTCGAGGTAAGCCAGGTAGTCGCCGGTGGTCAGGTCGATGCTCGCTGGAGGCCCGGCCTTGGCGTGTGCCGGGCTGGGTAGGTCGGGCTGCGTCAAGTACGTCGCCGCTCGGCGCACCTTGGCGCCCGTGAGTGTTCCGTAGTTGCCCGCCGTGGCGAATGTGATTTTGCCCGCGTTGTCAATGCTGTCGACTTGAGCCATTGGTGGCGTTGGTGCCGCCCCCTGCCCTGAGATCTCGAGCCACTGGCCGGCTTTGAGGGGAGCGCCATCCAACAGCAGGTTCGCAATCGTGAGCTCGGTGCCCGTTATTGCTAGCACTGACACCCAGTCGGCCAGGTTCTCGCAGAGGATGCCGTCGACATAGATCCGACCGGCGGTCAGGCTGAGGTCATTGCCACCCGGGGTTAGGCCGACCTGGAACCCGCCGCCGGTTTCGGGCACTCCGCAGGGGCCGATGACATCGAGTGCCGTCGTGTGGTCGAGATGGGCCTGGATGTCCAGCTGCTCGTTCCAGTCGGCGTCGAGCTGAACCCGGCCCTGCTGCATCCGGACGCCGCTGAAGCGCTTCGCCGGTCGGTATGTCGATCGGGTGATGTCAGCCCTCATCTCAGCTCCTCAGGTGACGTAGAAAATCCCGGCCGACAGACCGGCGCGGAGGTACTCGTCCAGAGCGGTGAACAGGTTCTGCTCTCGTTGCGGCTGCTTCAAAAAAGAGAACGCGCCCATCTCGGAGCCGTCCTCGGCCCCCGTGCGCAGCTCGATCGCCGTGCCTCGGTGAAGCTGGCAGTAGCCGCTGCTCCCGTAAGCGACTGAAGTGAAGGCCGGGAACAAGCGGCGGCGCACTTCGTCTGCGGGCGGGCTGTTGGGCGCGGAGATCGCCAGATCGGGCTGACATCGGAACCGCCGCGAGGTGACTGATCCCTCCGGCAAATAGCTGAAGCGGACGCAGCCCGACTGCCTCCGCGCGACGGTGACGGGCTGGTAGAAGAGGCTGTCGCTGGCCTCCAGTGTCTGCGCGTCAGTCTGGCCCAGGACAGTGCTTGTCTCGACCAGGACTCCGGTACGCGAGGCGGAGATGGCCGGCACCGGCAGTGGGTTGGAGAGAGACACGATGCCGTCGACGATCGAGTCCTGCAGACCAAGGTGCGCGATGGAATCGGGAAGGCTCAGCTGGCCGGCGATGCTCCGGCAGATGACCACCCGCAACAGCGGGTTGGACGACGCTTGAAGGCTGGCAGTGTTCGGTCGCGGCAACAGGGTCGAGTGCCCGATGCGCAGTCCGCCCAGGTTGCCGGGCTTCACGGTCACACCACCTTCCACCAGCAGGCCCTCCAGGATCAGCTCGCCTGGGTCATTGGCCTGGGCCGGGGCCGTGCCCACAACATTCAGGTCACCGAGCAGATGAGGTCGGCGCAGGACCGGGTCGAGGTCGCCCAGCACGTTGGGGCGAGGCAGGCCCGCCGCCACGATCGCGAGGCGGCTCCCCGCCGGGAGGTGGATGTCGGCCAGCGTGGTCACATCGTAGGTCGCGCTGTCTTCGATGGCGATCACACCGAAGGCTGGCGCGGACTGGCCGATGAACAAGTTCCACGCGTCGACGGCCTTCAGAACGTCGGGGTACGGCTGGGTGGAGTTGGCAGGTGCAGTCGCCAGCACTCCGGCCTGCCAGTCGACCGGCCTAATCTTGGGCTCGTACCAGCAGCGAATGGCCTGTCGCCGGTCGTAAGGACCGCCGCCCAACTCGCCGCTGAAGCCATAGCTGTAGCTGACTCGTACCGGCACGAAGGCCGCGCCCGAGGCGACCAACCGGCCGAGGACCGGGTCCACTGCTACGCCCGCGTTGGGCGCCGTCCATTGACTCAGATCGCAGACGTAGATGTCCTTGGCCGCGATCTCCGCGTTGGCGGTAAACAACCGGAGCACGGGCTCGATCCCGCCGAAGTAAACGAGGGGCTTCGCGGGCGTTTTCCGGTGCGCCTCGAGCTCATCGAAGAGCGGCCGCCGCCGCAGCGGGTCGGGGACGTCCAGCTCGGTCGCCAGGCGGTCCCCCGGTGCCGCGTCGGGGGCGGGGTTGAAGAGTCGTTGGTCGATCCCGAGCGGGCTGAAAGCAAAGCTCATGGGATGGCCCTGCGCAGCCCGCGGCGTGACCTTGGTCAGTGGGAAGGCTTGCAGCCGCCAGAGGTGGAGGCCGACGTTGCAGATGTTGTAGCGGCCGCCGCGGGCGATGGCGCGGACCTCCGCCGTGTGGGCGGCCGACTCGAAGGGGCCGCCCAACAGCTCCAGCGCAGCCGTCTTCCGCAGGTCAGGTGTGCGCAAGTTTCCTGGGCGTAGGTGCTTGACGTACTGGGTGGTCTCGAGGAGCTGGAAGTACTCCACGGCGCGGGCGCGCCAGCCAGTGACGTCCGCTGCCAGCAGTTCGAGCACGGCGACCGTGCCTTTGGCCCGCCGGTAGCGAAGCGTGTTGGCGACGAAAGCCCGATCGCTCGCCGTGATGGCGGTAACCGGATTCAGGTAGTGCACCGCCAGCAGGTCGCCGATGTAGGGCGCCAGCCAGGCCTGGCATGTCTCTACGAACCAGTCGTCGTAGAGCCGAAGAACGTCCGCGTCTACTGCATCGGCCTGTTCGGCGATGACCGCCAGCAGAGCCTCCAGGGGCCCGGGCTGATTGGCGACGCGGAGCCCTGCGTCCCGGTCTCTGTAGACCTCGGGCAGCAGGTTGAGCAGGTCGGCCGCGGTGTAGCTCACTTCTGCTCCTGGATGTCGATGCCCGCGGGGTTGACCGTGAGCAGCTGCGCCGCCTTCACGACAGAGTTCTCGAGGCGCGCGGGCAACGCGGACAGGATCGGGTTGGGCTCGACCTGCGCGCCGGTCATGTTCAGACCGACCAGCCTCACCCCCTGCACTCCGGGCACAAACTGCAAAGCAGCCATGACCTCGCCTTCGGTTACCGGAGTTGTGAACCCGCGCGCGTCGAAGGCGAAGCCGTTGGCGATGGCAGCGATGGCTGCCGCACGGACCCGGGCCCACTCGTAGTCGAGATCGCGATATAGCCTTGCCGAAACGTCGAAGGTGACGCTATCGAAGGTGTCGACCCGGAAGGGCAGCCGTCCGTCGCTGGCCCCGGCGATTGAGCCGGTAAGGTTCTTCAGCGTGAGACCGTCCACCGCTGCGCCCAAGTCGGCCGCCACGGACACGTGTGCGATTCGCCGGTGGCCGTCCCAGAGCCATGCTGCATGCGCCTTCGCGATGCCGGCAAAGGCCGCCGCGTAGCTCTCGAAGTCGGTCAGAGAGACGACCCTGTCGAACGTGAGCACGGTGAGAGGCGCGTTCCGCCGAGCGGCGGTGATCTGTTCGGGATCCGCACCGCCCGTGGCAGGCAGTGGGTTGCTGACGTTCTTTAGCCCCAGAGGCCGGGTCTGAAGCAGGGTTAGCTGGCCGGCCCGGACCCGCCCCCCAAGACCGATCCCGACCCGATACTTGGCGCTGACGTTCTCGGCGCCTGTCGGTAGCCGAGCCCCGGTAACGCCGTCGCCGAACTCGACCGAGACCTTGCCGTCGTCGGCGATGTGAGTGAGGAACACGCGGTCTCGCTGGCCGCGCCCATCCAAGGTTGGCACCTCGTGCCAGGCGACACCGTTCACGCGCACGTCAAGCGTCGACTCGGCGCCGCCGCCCGTCCTCGAGGGGACAAAAGTCAGCGTCGACTCTTTGAGGTTGAAATGCTGAAACGGTTGCGAGGCGTCGCCGCTGCCGAGGACGTCGGACTTGCTCTCGCCGTGCGTGGCCAGCGCCACGTTGGCGCAGACGGTGACGCGCCGGCGGAGGTACTTGTTCTGCAGACCGGTGCGCAGCGTGACGCGAGTGTGATGCGGGTCACTTTCATCGACCTGATCGATCACCACCTCCTCAGCAGCGTCCACGGCGCCGGGCCCCGAGGTCTCGATTGGCCCACTGAATGCCAGCCTCTGTCCGCCCGAGAGGCCGGGCACGGAGGTCTCGAAGACGACAGAGCTGCCGGTCACCGGAGAAGTGTCCGGCCACCCGATCGGCAGCAGTTCGCTCTGCAGCAGCACCTCGGTGGGTCGAAGGCGCATATCGAAATCCTTGGCGGGGTCCGGATCGAGCGTGAGCTGGGTCACGTCGCCCGCGACCGTGAAAGCCGCCGCGGCCACCCGGTCGACCGCCTTTATATAGAAGACGCGCGCGAAAGGGTCGGGAACTCTGAGCACGGCCAGGGTGAATGGCAAGACCTTGGGGTAGGTGGCGTCCAGGAAGACAGTCGATTCGGTGGACCGCACCCCGCTTATGGAGAAGCTGGGCCAATCCCGCTGTATCTCGAAGTGCATGGACGAGGTTTTCGTCGTCATCTTCGCTTCGAATTTCTGCGACAGCGCGGCTAGCTCGGACGAGTCGTCGATCGCCGCCATGTAGTCGTCGCGGAACGTCTTCGACATCGAGAGCCAAGGAGGCGTGTTGTACGCGAAGAGATGCGCGCTCTGGCGCAGTGCGTAAACGCCTGCGGCAGGCGGCGAGGCCGGCAGCGTGACTGAGGCGGCGACATTCGCATCGAGGGTGACCACGGTCACCTGCAAGTCGTTGTCCAGAACGACGGTCGCCACCCTTCGAAGGTCGGCTTCGGAGGAACTCTGCGCCCAGACGAGCAGCAGATGGTCGCCGTGTTTCAGCCCGGTCCCGACTCCGCCCAGGTAAATGGTCTGGTCCCCCGAGTGGGGCATACGCGTGGCGTCCGTCTGCCGTGCGCGGAAGCTGTTCCACTCGGGCCGCGCCGTGATCGGCTCGACCGTCTCGAACGTCTGTGGCTTCTCGCCAGGCCCTGGGAGGCTCTGGACCTTGACGCCAACCTCGATCGGCACGATGGCCGGCGCGCCCTTGCCACTTTCGACCTCGAAGGCAAGGAAGGTCGTGGTCGCAACGCCTGGCGCGGGTACGTAGCCTATCTCCGCCGCAAGTTCGTAGACAGACTTCAGCTCGGTCGCGGTGCGCAGGAAGCCCTCGTTGGCGATGCGCTCCTGATAGAAGGTGACGACGTCGAGCACGGTGGCCCAGGCGTCGAGCAGGCCGATCACGGGGTCGGCGGGGTCCCGGGTCGTGAATGCAGCAAGGGCTGCCTGGTGGTCGAGCGCCGCCTGCATCGTGGCCAGGAAGCTGCCATGCGTGCCCAGCCGATACGGGATGGCCGGCAGCCCCGGCCGCGGACCCCCGCTGCCTGCGGACGGGCAGCCGCATGCACCTACCGGCACGGTGGCTCCGCAACAACCGCAGGTGTTGAGCAAGGGGTCGGCCAAGCTCACGTCACACCACCTCGAGGGCCAGCCGGCCGTGATCGGGGAAGCTCGGGTCGCTGTCGCAGCGGATGACCTCGAAGCGTCCAACTGCCAACTCGCCGCGATCGAGGGCGAACGTCGACGGCTGTCCCATTCGCTCCAGCTTCTCGATCACAAGCGACTTGACGCCCGGGACTGCCAGCGCGGCCCGGTACAGCGCGCTGATGAAAAGCGGCTCGCCGAATGTGAAATTGTCGGGATAGAAAAAGGCACGCCTGCCGTCGGCGAGGGTTCCGGCCCCTAGGGCGGCAGCCAGAGCAGCCTTGACATGCGCGGCCAGGTACCCAGGACTCGCGCAAGCCTTGAGCGCGATGTCTAGCGGGACCTCAACCGGCGATTCCACTTCGACGTCCCAGCCGGCCATCCGGTATGTATCCAGGTAGGACGCCAACGTCGCCTTCTGAGATGCCGCTAGCTCTGTGGCCCCGACTGGGTCAACGGTGACGAAGGATGTGTACCAGCTCCCGGTCCACCGGAATTGGCCTCGCGCCTTCTGTACGTCCGGCCGCCGCTCGGTGACCTCTTCGTAGTCGGCCTCAGTAACCGCTCGCAGCTGGGTCCGGAAAGCGTGGGGCGCCATCAGCTTCACGCGCTCAACCAGCTCAGGGTCGGTTCCAGACCGCGCGGCAACCGGATTGCGCACTAGCTCCACTCCACCACCAGCCAGCACCACCCGCGAGATGGCGTGGCGGCCAACGTTGCCCGCTGTCCCATTACCCACGCGGTACATGGCCGTGAACTTGCGATCGGGATCGGGCTCCATACCGTGTACACCGTCCCCGAACCGAAGGGTGCCGAAGCCGTCGTCGTCCATCTCGACCACGAAGTCGGCGGCGAACTCGCCGCTCGACAGCAGGTCGCGACGTGCCTGCCAGCCCTGGCCAGAGTTGTCGGACAGGCTGATGGCGGGCACGGCATGTCGCGGGTCGATGGTCATTGCTGTCGCTGCTGGTTCGGCGCGGTCGACCGGCGCGCCAACGAAAGTCAACGGACCGCTCTGGAGCCGTGGCCGATAGAGTCCAGTGGTCGAGCCGTGTTCGCGATCGAGTGGGCCCGGGTTCAAGAGTCGTCCACTATCGGCGACGACGATGTTGCCGCGGGCGATAGTCACATCGTCGAAGCCCTTGCCGTCGAGGGTCACCGAGACACACAGAGGGAACGGGAGCGCATCGGATGCCGCCCACTCGACACGCACGATGTTCACGCCGGCCTCGAAGTCGCGCCCGGAATCGGCTCGCGTGAGCCTGACGGCATGCCGGTGCCTGGGGTCTGCGCCCGCAGCTACACCCTGTGCAGGGTCGAGCACCTCTTCGAACACCAGGACGTCACCCGGGCTGAGCTGGAGCGGGTTGTCCTCCCGGAGAGTGGCCGCCGTGCATCCCTTCGGCAGGCAGCAGTCGAAGTCGCCCCAGGTGTAGATGCGGATCGTGTTTTGCGTCTCTCGCAGCATCGCCGGCTCCATGGTCTCGAAGACCACCGGTCCCTCCCGTGCCAGGAGCGCCTCAATGTCCACCTTGCCCGGATCGATTACCGGACCGCCGGCGCCGCCTGTCAGCAATAACGTGGCGACAGGCAGCGGCACGTTCGGAGCGCCTTGCGCGACCCTCACGTGGACCCAGGCGCGGGCATTGCAGCCCTCGTGCATGTGGTAGTCGAGGAGCCGGGCGTGCCGTTTCACCGACGTGCGGCGGCGCGCCGTGGCCAGATACGCCTCTGTGGAGACGGCATCCTGGGCGTAGGTGAGCTGGTCCCCGAGGTAGGCGAAGAGCTCGACCATGGCAACGCCGAAGTCGGCCGGATTGCGCTCGGTCCACGAGGGCGTGACGGTGGCAAGGCGATCTAGCATCAGGCGCCGGAAGCTCGCGTAGTCGCGCGCCTGGTAGTCGATCTCCGGCTCCTCCGTTACAACGGGCGGACATTCGAGCGGCACGCAATCGAGGCCGGAGTCGCAGTCGATCCGGAAGGAGAACTCGACCTGGGAGAGTGGTGGGTCGTAGCCGGCAGGCGTGTCGTCGGAGATGTCGGAGACACGCAGCCGGAAGCGGTAGCTCGAGAAGTCGCCGAGCTCGTCCACATGGACGGTCAACACCTCATTGGCCGGAGGATCGACCCGGGCTACCACCGGGCGGATCCGCACCCCGCCGTCGATCGCGATGTTGATCGCGGTGAGAGGGTTAACCACGTTGTGAAAGAAGTGGACCGTGAGCAGCTTCTGCGCGGCATCGACCTCGAGGAAGTCGATGCCGTTCAACGGACTGGCCGCGTCGGCGACGACTGCCCGTCGCTGTTCGCTGCCGCAGCGGAACTGGAAGCGGTTCACAGGTCTCTCGAGAACTGCGCGGTCTGCGGCTGACTCCGCGAGGCGACGCGGTAAGAAACGGTGATGATCACCGTCGAGTCCTGGGCCTCAACGCTCACGTCCTGCACAGCGACCCGGTCACCCAACCACTGCTGAAGCGCACCCTGCACCGCCATGTGTGCGGCCGAGACGACGGGGTCACTTATCGGTCCGAACAGAAGTCGCTGAACCCCGCTGCCGAACGTAGGGCGGTTGACTCGCTCGCCCTGGGCGGTGAAGATCACCTGCTCGATCAGCTGCCGAATGTGGGCGTCCTCATCTACAGTCGCGGCTCCGCCGAGCGCTCCGGCGTGAAACGGAAAGTCAATGTTGCTCACGTGGCGATCACCTTCGACTGGACCGCGAGCACCTGCAGCCCCGTGCCCGTCGGCACGCACACCGCCTGGCCGGTCTGGATCACCAGCGGCACGCCGAAGGACGTGACGCGTGTCGCGCCCATAACCCACTGGGCCGTGACGCATGGTCCTGTTCCGGGCGGCGTCACGAACGGGCAGCCGGCCACGGTGTAGGGAGCCGAGAGCGTGACGGCCGGTTGGCCGGCGACCGTGATGTTGGGGCTGGTGACGGTCGGCGTCGCCTGGCCCATGTGCATGCACACGACCTGTGCGCCCAAGTGAACAATTGGCCCAGGCATCACATGACCTCCAGGGCGCCGTCATTGATGACTACCTGGTTGGCGGTGAGCATCACGGTGCCGCCCTGGCCGTTGTCGATCTGGATGCCGAGATCGCTGAGCGTGAGCTTGGCGCCACCCGACGTCTCCAGGGTGATTCCGCCCACGCCAGGCGTGTCGTCGAGCGTGATGCTCTGGCCGCCCTCGGTCTGGATGATGACCTTCTTGTAGGGAGGCGCGAGCAGGAGTGGTGGCAGGTCGGCCGCTGAGCCCCACCAGCACCCGGCCCAAATTGGGTAGTCCGGATCCCCATGCTCGAACTCGATCCAGACTCCGGCACCGACCGCCGGGATCGCGAAGAAACCGGTCTGACTGCCGCCGAAAGGCAGGCACGGTATCGCCCAGCCGCATTCGTCATCCCCGGTCACGTCCGGCACTCGGGCCCTGACCCGACCGAGCATCAGTGGGTCCTGGTTGTCGCTCACGATCCCTCGGTACTTGCCAAAAAAATCGCCACCCTCACCGCTCATGGCCGCACCAAGGGAAGCAGGGCTCCGGTTCCCTCCCGCTTGCAGCTGAATTGCTGCGTGTACCCGCCCTGCACGCTGATCTTGTGAGTGACCCGGTTCACGTAATAGAAGCCGTCGTAGCTCGTGCCCACTCCCCTGACTCCGACTAGTCGCCTGGGTCGCAGCACACTCCCGTAGCGGATGGTGTCCACCTCGCCGTGAGCGGTGACCGGGTCGGGTGACCTCGTGGCGGCAGCAAGCGCGCCGAGAAGCGCCTCGGCCGCCGGCTGGTTGGCGCTTTCGCGCAGGAGCTCCGTCCGGCTGGTCGGAGTTGCGCTGGTGGCCAGCGGCGGCATGCGCAGTGGGGGCACCGGCGGGATGGGGATGCTGGTCTTGGAGATTGGCTCCACGAAGGAGCCTTTGGCGCCGGTTGGCGCAAGCCCGTCATTGGCGAAGCTGATGTTCTTCAGGTTGCTGGCTCCGCCCATGTTCTTGGTCAGGGCCGGCTGGGGGATGCCGAGTCGGTTCTCAGGTCCGAAGTAGGCCCCGGTGACGCCAATCGTCACCGGCTCCAGATAGAAGACAAATCCGTTCCGCCGGGCCAGCCTGCGCAGGAACGGCAGGTCCGCCTCGTGCTGCGTGGTATTGCCCTGCAGTTCGATCTTGAAGACGGTGCTTGGGGCTATGACCGTCGGCACGATGCCGTACTGGGCGTAGGATCCCAGCACCTGGAGAACGACGAGCGTGTCGTTCATGTTCTGGTACTTGGCGCTCTTCTCCTCAAGGTTCATGCGGGCGAGCACGCTGCGCCCGCGGACGGTGAGGTTGGCCATCCCTGGCTCGTCGGTCGGCACGAGGTGGTGCTCTGTGATCACGCCGTTGATCAGAGGCACCGGCTCGACGCCCATGACAACGCCGATGAGGACCAGGTTCAGCGGGTCGATGACGCCTGTGAGAAGCGACAGGTAGTCGGCGCCGCCCGGCTGACGTCCCATCGTGAACGTCAGGTCGAAGCCGTCGCCGTGCGCGTCATCCATGGTGACCTGGACCTGGCTCAGCGCTTCCATAAGCGGTAGCGGGCACGGTGTGGGCACCGCCTTGCCCATCCACAGGACCAGCCTGATTCCGAAAAGGCTGGTCAGCATTGCGTCACCTACGGACCCACCACCGGCACGGACAGCCGGCGGCCTCCAGTCTCTGTCAGTTCGATGGGCCGGATGACGCGGTTGGCGTCGCAAAGCCTCCAGAACTGAGTCGGCTCGCCGAAAAATCGGTTCGCGAGCAGGTCTGGGCGTTCGCCTTGGATGGCGATGTACTCCAACGCCGGCAGCGAGCCAGGGTCGACGGTGAAGCGCCGCCGTTTGTACGAGACCGTTCGCGTACTGCCGTCGGGCAGGGTGACCACGAGGGTAGCGTCGTCAACCTTGTAGTAGCGACTGGTGGCTTCGAACACGTCAGAAGCCGCCTGGCAAGAAGCGAAGTGGTGACGGCGCGGTGGCGAGTGACTCCGCCGTCCCAATGATGGCCAGCGCTTCTTTGACAACCTGGTGGGCCATGAAGATGGCGCCTCCCGGCGAGAGCAGGCCAAGGTCGTCGTAGGTCAGGACCCTTGCGCCAACGCCCACCTTGGCCCGGATCGGATTCAGGTTCGGGTCGAAAGCTTCTTCTGTAATGCTCAGCTCGTTGAGCCGAACGGGAAGAATCCTCTTGGGTCCCCACACGAGCAGAGTCAGCGGCGCCTCTGGTGGGATGATCTCGATGATCCCGATCGCGGCCAGGATCTGGTTGGCGATCACTCGAAACGAGCTCGGGTACATCATGGTTTCGAGCGATGCCAGGGTGGGGTGGAGGCCTAGCGACTGGGCGATCGGGTCGCCTTGGCCGAGCTGGTCAGCCGCATCGATCTCGATGTCCAGGTGGATCGTCTCTTGCGGCGGGCCCTGAAGCCGCAGCACCTCCGACTTGCTGGCTCCGCCGCCGCCCCCAGCCTCGGCTGCCTTCGGCTGCAGTGTGCGTGTGAGCGTATCCGGGTTGTACTGGAAGACGATCACGCTGAAGCGCGGGCCAGTGGGGTCGATCGCGATCAGAGCGCCCTTCAGCACCTTCGGCGAGCCGGGGAAGCCGCTCATCTGGCGCCTCCCTGAAGGGTCGTCCACACCCCGCCTGCGACAGCCCGGCCAATGGCCTCCGGTCCGTCCCGGTGGCCCAGCGCCAGCGGTCGCTCAGCGATCAGATCACGGCCGGCCAGCGCGCTCAGGGTGGCTGGCAGCCCGCTCCTGTGTACCTGCTGCGCAAGCTCCGACCGCAGCGCCGCTGCCACCCGCAGTCGATCGCTTGGTGGCACGCCCTCGAGTGAGAGCTCCTCGATGTGGAGGTCGATTCGGAGCCTCACACCCAGCCCCTGACCTCGACCGGCGTCAGCGGGCGACCGATCTTGGCGCCCTCACCGCCGGCCGCTCTCAATAAGTGCCGCATCTGGACTGGCGTGTCGTCGTCCGCCGCCAGAAATGCCGCTTGCAAGGCGATGTTGCGAATGTTCCCGCCCGCCATGTCAAGGCGGGCCAGCTTCTCGACGTCGAGACCATTGGTTGGCGTCGAGCGCGGAAATATACGTCGCCAGATCTCAGTTCTGAGCAGCTCGTCGGGGAATGGGAAGTCGACCACGAAACGAAGGCGACGGAGGAAGGCCGGGTCAAGCGATTCCTTCATGTTGGTGGTCAGGATGGCCAGACCCCGATATGCCTCCATTCGCTGCAGGAGGTAGCCGACCTCGATGTTGGCGTAGCGGTCGTGGCTGTCCTTGACCTCGCTCCGGCGCCCGAAGAGAGCGTCCGCCTCGTCGAACAGGAGGCAGCTACCGGCCTGCTGGGCGGCGTCGAATACCCGGCGAAGGTTCTTTTCGGTCTCGCCGATGTACTTACTGACGACCTGACTCAGGTCGATCCTGTAGAGGTCCAGGCGGAGGCGGTTGGCGAGTACCTCCGCTGCGAGTGTCTTGCCCGTTCCGCTGGGACCTGCGAACAGCGCGGTGATGCCGAGCCCGCGGCGGGACCTCGCGGCAAACCCCCAGTCTTCATAGACGCGCGCGCGATGCGTAACGTGCATCTCGATCTCACGCAGGGTTTCGAGCTGGGCTCTGGGCAGCACAAGGTCGTCCCAATCCGCCTGCGTATCGACTCGCTGAGCAAGCTCGTCAAGCGGAAGCCGGGCCTGAACGCGGCAGGCGGCCCAAAGCGCTTCGCCCATCCATTCTTGGTTGCCCACGGCGCCGGCCAGCCTTGCCTTTCCGGTGGCTTCGGCGCACGCTGCCCGAATACGCGGCGGGCTGAGCTGAAACTGGGCGACAAGCCGGTTCAGCTCGCCATTGAGAACCGCGGCAGAGCCGCCCAGCAGGTGCTCCCAGAGGTTGCACTGCTCAGCGGCCAGGGGCGGCTGGGCCTCGAAGCTGATCAGCATCCGCTGTCGGGCGGCGCGCGGCTCGCGGCCGCACAGGATCAATGGGAACCGCGACGAGTCCAACACCCGGGCTACCGCCGACTCGCGCGCTCGATCGCCTCGGTCGAGGTCGCCGCAGTCCAGCAGAAGGCAGAGCGGGGCTAGCGCGGCCTCTCGCGACCACAGTATCTGGAACTCCGTCAGCTCGCGGGAGTCGGTGGGCAGTGCGTCGCTTGACATGGCGCGCAGCGAGAGGCCGACTGCCGCGCACACAGCCTCCGCTAGAGTCCGCTGATCGCTCGAGTTGCCGCCCCAGATCTGGATGACCGGTATCTCGTCCTCGCGCCCGGCGGACCACGAGGCGCCGACCTCCTCGGCGAGCACGCTCTGGCTCACTGTGGGTTCGCGGGGCCCGCTGGGAGTTTCCAGCAGATTGGTAATTCGTTCGTCCATCTGAGGCAGCCCAGCAAGCTGGTGGAGGATCCTTTCATCGATGCGCAGCGGCGCCTGGGTGATCGCCATCCCGCCACCGTTTGTCTCCACTAGGTGGAAGTGGCGGAGCGGCCCGCTGGGTCGGATCGCGCTCCAGTGGGGGTTGGGCAGGGCGGCCAGCGCCAACCCGAATGTAGGGTATGGCCGTGAGAGGTCGCCCTGAGCCGACGCACAGAGGGCGAGCAGCCTAGAGTCGAGCTCCACTCCAGCACACAGGACCAGCACGTCACGCTCGAAGTCGCTGAGACCGAGAGCCTCTGCCAGGAAAGCGAGAGCGGAGCCCGAAACGTCTGTCACACCAGCGGCAGAGAGCGGTGGGCGCTCACCTCTACTGGCGGCCTCCAGCAGGCTAGCCAGGCGCGCAACCTCTGACATGAGCTGGTGCTGGTTCTCTTCCAGCCAGGTCGACCCGGAAGCGGAAGCCGTGGCGGAGCCGGTCACGCCAGGGTCACCTGGAGCGGATTGACGAACTGGCTGGCGGCGCCGTCGACCTGGACCTCCGCGGAATAGGTCCCAGGCCTGACCTGGATCGAGAAAGCTGGTGTAGTTGTGGGCGCATTACGGGTCGGCGACTGGAACATGAATTGCACACGGCCTGTGGCCGGCTGCCGCAGGAGCAGCAGCAGACTCTGGGCCACACCGACGCTGACGTCGAGTGTGACGTTGACGGTGATGTTGATGAGGCCGCCGCCGGCGGGTGTGCTGTTGCCATGGCCAAGCGCGGTGATGGTGGGGTGGAGGACGAACTGGACCAGGTTGGAGACAGCACCCGGATGAGGCAGCGGCGGGTCACCCAGGTACAACTGTGAAACCACCTGGAGCGGTTGCGGCCCAGCGCTGAGGTTGCCGGCCAGGGTCACGCTCACCTGCCGGTCAGTGGCCCCATCAGGCGTCGCATCGCCGCTGGCAAGACGTACAAGTGGAGTGCCGGCCGCAAGGCCGGAGCCCAGAACAAGGATCTTGCTTCCAGACGTAATGGGATTGCTGAAGCCAGCCGCCGACACGACCCGGTCGATTTGGGGGGCGGCTGAGGCAAGCGTTTCTATGTCCCTGCTAAGCACAGGCGGGGCTGGGGTCACTGCGCCTGGTGCGTTGAGCAGCACGACCCCGGCCCGGTACGCGACGGAAAGCGAATAGGGGCTCTCGAACACCGACCAGAGCTTGGAAAGCTCTTCGGTGCTCATCTCGATGGGACAGAGCCGCACCAGCTCGACCTGGGCGCCAAGGTCGCTGTTTTTCAGCTCGGCGTGGATCGGGTTGTTGTTGAGGCTGGCCTGAGCGATCACCGTATCGATGACCGGCTTGGTAATGGTCGCCTGGGTATGCAGTGTCGCAACCACGGCACCGATTGCTCGCTGCGGCTCGAGCGTCACGTCGTCGCCATAGCCGGTCATCAGATAGAAGAGGTCAACGCCGGTTTGCGGCACCTGCTCGAGGCTTCCATCGGACCTCCGTGTCGGCAGGTCGGAGCCCCGCCAGGCCGGGTTCGGCACGACGGCGTAGCAGTAGAGGTTGAGGCCGAGTTTCGGCTTGAATGCCCCACCCGCAGGACGGTCGTTGGTCACATGTGCTCCGGGCACCGCGGCGGCAACTGGAGCCTGAAGGATCAGCTCCAGGGCGGCCGTGACCGTGCCGATCGCGAGGTAGTTGCTCACGCCCTACCCTCGCTGGTCCGCTCCAGGTACTCCTCCAGCGAAGGGAACGGCTTCGGCGCAGAGACCTGGGTCGGCTGAACAGCCGCAGCCTGTCTTACCGCGCGCAGCTCGACGCGGCCGATGGTCACGTTCACGATTGTTTCGCCGACCGTGTCCATGGCGTTGTCTGTGGCGTCGGTCGAACCGCCCGCGCCTCTGGCCAGGGCGGGACGCACTGGAGCCTGCTCACTGAAAGCGTTGAGCCTCGGACCACGTAAGTCACGCCTCGCAAGGCCGGCCGCGACCGCGCGTCGCGGCGCCGACGAGTCGAAGGCGGATGGCGATGACTTTGCCTGACCTGCAGGCGTCGCCTGGCTTGAGGCACGCGTCGGCACCGGCAATGCCTGCCCGACGGCGGAGTCAGGGGTTGATGAGCTAGTCGCAGAGACGGCTGGTTCCCGCAGCCTGGTCGTCGAGCCGGGCACCATAGCCGGACCCGCGTCCGGTGTGGAGCCCTCATTCGTGCGGCTGACGAGGCGTGAGGCCACGACCGGGAAGGACGTCCTAGGCTTCGGCGAGTTTGGCTCCGCTAACGCTGGCGCCTCGCCCGCGGGTGCCGAGGCTGGCTGTGTCGCCGCGTCCACCGGCGCCCAAGCGCGCCTGGTGATCGGAGCGGCTACCGGATGCGTGGCAGCCGATCCCAGCCGGGGAGCAACGACCTGGGTGAGGACTTCTTCGAGGCGGGTTTGTTCCCAGTCGATTGCGGAATCCGGGTCGTAGAGCGAGCCCACCATGGGTGCCAGCGCGACCTCGAGTCCGGTCGCCCGTGCCGCAAGGATCTCGATCAGGTCCTTCATCCGGCCACCAGTTCCAGATAGCGCGCCCTTCTGGCGGCGCTCAGCGCGAGCACTGCCTCCTCGGTCCAGGAATACGCAGTGGCGAGTTCGTGCACCTGATGCAAGGTTCGGCGGGCCCAGGCATCCACCTCGGTCCAAGCAAAGCTCGCAAGGTTGAAGGTGGCGACCCAGGTGTGGCCGCATGCGGGGCAGTCGGCCACGACCTCAGGCGCCACCAGTGGGTCTAGCTCGGCCATCCGCTGGCCGATCGCTCGGGCCAGCTCATCGGGAATGCTGTCGGTTTCCATCGGGCGGCCGTCATAAGTCGCCCGTACCAGACAGCTGGCCAGAAGCGAGCGGCGGGCATCAACCAGGTCGAGTTGGCCCTCGACTGCCGCGAGATCGCGGCTGTTCGGCACCCGGAACTGGGCCGTCCACAGGCCGATTTCAATGCTCTCGAGTCCCCCCGCGTCCACCGCATTGGGTGCGGGTGCGAGCGCACCAGCGTCCGTATCAATCTCAAGCCGCTCACCGCAGCCGGGACAGTTGCCAACGGCCCTCAAGGTCGGGCCAAAAAGCAGGTTTCTAAGCTCCAGCAGCTTGGCGTCTCGCCGGCCAACCGGCAATGACGCAAGGCGGGCAGGCTCCGCCCCCGGATCCGCCAGAAGGACCAGGGCGAGAGCACGCGCGCTGCCGGCGAGCGGAACTGCCGCGGCCCAGGCATCCAGCAGTTGGGAGCTAGTAGGGGTTTGCACGAGTCTGTCAAGCCGGCTGGGTGAAGCTGGGCTCCTTCTCGTCCGGCAGGCTGAACTCGCGCTGCCAGCCCTCGTTTTCCAGCTTGATGTGCTGGACCGCCACCGCGTTGGCGTTGGCGTCGAGATCGGGGAGAGCCTGATACTCGGAGACCCAGCAGGAGTAAATGCTGTACCGCTGCACGATCTGGCCGGCTTCGTCGTAAACCTCGAGATTCACATCCTTGCGAAAGTCTTTCAGCGACACCTCGCTGCCCAGCGTCTGTCCGAGCAGCCAGACCTTGTTCGCCCACTGTTCGAAATCCTTGTCGTGAGTGACTCCGCGCTCAAGCGTTATCGGGTCGTACTTGGTGCGACCAGGGAGCTTATGGGCGGTACTTTGGTCGCCGCCTTCCCGGTGCTCGATTACCTCCGTGGTGCGCTTAAGCGCGCTCACTTTGCTGACTCCAAGCACATACCGCCCGTCCAAGACGAGGCGGAACTTGAAGTTCTTGTAGGGCTCAGCACGCTTTGCCATTCGTGTCCTCCTCGATGGCTCAGGTCGCCAGCTGGCCCGCCAGCTGCTGAATCTTGATGACGACGAACTCGGCCGGCTTGAGTGGCGCGAAGCCAACGACGATGTTCACGACGCCGAGGTCGATATCTGACTGCAGAGTGGTCTCTCCGTCGCACTTCACGAAGTAGGCCAACTGCGGGGTTGCCCCTTGAAAGGCGCCCTGGCGGAAGAGGTTGTGCATGAAGACGCCCACGTTGAGCCGGATCTGCGCCCAGAGGGGTTCATCGTTGGGCTGGAAGACCGCCCACTGCGTCCCCCGATACAGGCTCTCCTCGATAAAGAGGGCCAGCCGTCGAATCGGGATGTACTTCCATTGGCTTCCGAAGTCGTCGTCGCCGTCCATGGTCCGGGCGCCCCAGTTGACTATCCCGACCGCGAAGTGGCGGAGCGTGTTGACCCCGCGCGGGTTGAGCAACCCATTCTGGTCGTTGGACAGATAGGCGGCCAGGCCCGTGACCCCACCCCGCACGTCGGCGTTGGTGCCGGCCGGCGCCACCCACACGCCGCCTCCGGCGGCGGCGTCGGTGCGCGCCATCAATCCAGCGACCGCTCCCGCCGCCCCCACGTTCAGGTTCACCCCGTTCTCGGTGATGGAGAGCCACGGATAGAACACAGCCGTGTGATCCTTGGCCACGCCGATACGTAGCTTGGTGATGCCGGAGGCCGGCTTCAGCACGTCGTCTGGCGTCTTCCATTCCGGCGGCGAGTCGATGACTAGGAAGGCCCGTCGCTTGACGCAGAAGTTGCTGGCGTCGCCCCAGAGGGCGGCCCGCTGGTCGGTGGTCTGACCGTAGTCGGTTGGAAGAATGAGGATGTTGAAGAGGTCCACTTGCGAGTCGACAGTGGTGTAGGCCGCCTGGTAGTCCGAGGCCTGCGGCGCCATGCCGTCGTCGCCTGCCTGTCCGGGCGTTTGGTAAAAGCCGGTCCCGCCCAGCCCCAGCGTGAAGAGGCGGACATTCCTGTTGAACTGGCCTCCGATGTCGTTTCCGGCGGTCACAATCGAGCCGATGGCGTTGTCGTTCAGCGTCGGAACTAACGCGAGTCGCGAGCCCCAGACCTCGGCGGTGTAGCCGGCGCCAGCCTGGTTGACGAGTCCGGCGATGATGTTCCACTTTTCGCGTACGCCGTCACTACCGCCACCCGCGTCCTGGAACATGAGGGCCGCGGGGTTCACCGTTACGATCGAATTGCCGAGGTTGATCGGTGTGCCGCCATCCAGGGTGATTGAGTTGAAGTTGTTCTGAGCCAAGCCTGAGAATGCGGCCAGATTCTTGATGTCCCAGACGATGCCGTTGGCAGCGGGTCGGTTCTGTGCATAACGCGAGATCTCGACTCCGCCCTGGGCGCTGCCCAACATCAGCGGAACAGCGAGGTCATGGTCGCCTGCGGGCTGGATGCGAACGTCGCCGTTTGCAGACGCTACGGTCAGCCATTGCGCAGGGTTCCCTTGCGGGCCACTGCCGATTGTCGTGGTCACGCTCGAGCCGACCTGCATACGATTGTTGATCGCACCCTGGATGGCCGTCGCAATCGCCGCAACGGTGCCCGGTACAACGATCGATGAGAGGTCAACCTCGATGAAAGGCCCTGAGTCGACGCTGATCCGTAACTTGTTGGTGGTGGCCGTGCTGCCCAGGATGTTCTTCCAGTCTGCCAATACAACCCCCCGCCCGGACTGGGAAGTACCACTGGCGGCTGCGGCCGCTCCGCTGGCGTCGGCGAGGCTGATCAAGCTCGAGTTCTGCGTCACGTACGTGGGCGCGTAGCGCGAGTTCTTAGGATCCATGCTCAGCCCGGTCCAGTTCTCGACCTGGTTCTTGACCGTGTTGCCCTGTGCGTCCTGTGACGCGACGAAAGCTTCGAGGTTGAAAGTGGATTCGGGAATCAGCGTGCGGTAGTTGACGGCAAGCCGAATGGTGTTGCCGAATAGGCCGGCGGACACGGCGGTGGCGGTGAGTGACGGCTTCTTGTTGTTTTGGGTGCTGGCTTCTGTATTGAGGGTGACGGTCGCCGCCTTCGCGCCGGCGGCGATCCTCATCACGTAGCAGTCGCTGCCGCCGTTGGCAAAGAAGAGGCGGACCGCCCGCGGCAGGTCGCCGCCGGGATCGTCCCAGGAAAACGTGCTGCCGAAGCTGGTCGGGTTCAGGATGCGGGTTGGAACGCCTAGCTGACCGCGTGCGGTCCGACCGACGAAAAGCCCGATCGAGGTCCCGACGCCGGCGATCGTACGGACGCTGCTCGGCAGCTCCTCGATGTAGACGCCCGGGTAGGTGAAAGCCATGCGCGGTGCCTCCCGTCAAATTCCTCAGGGATTGGCCAGAATCAGCGGCAAGAGAACGAGGATGCAGGCCGCCTCATCACGGCAGTGTTGCGGCAGCGTCACGGGGTCATCACGAAGCCGAAGACTTCAGCGCCGGATGAAGTCGAATTCAAGCGCAGACCCTTATCGCACACGGCTCGAGGGCTGACTCAAACGCAGACCTGTACCGCTCGGGACTAGAGGTCGGTGCTCCGGGTTATGCGGGCCGTGAAAGCGTCACGGCGATGACCCTCACTCGGCGGCGAACTATCAGCACGGCCAAGCGCTCCTGAGCCGGACTGCCGGTGGGCACGCGTCATTTGTGCTGCCGCGGCCGGCCAACGGCGCGAACGGGGCCAGCAAGCCCCGACGCGCGTGATTGTTCAAGCACTGCTTCGCACCCGGGCAGCGAAAACCGCAGGGTTCTCGCCATCATCCCGGCGCCACGAGACCTCGCACCACGCGCCGCCCTCGCGCACCAACAACGTGCCTTCGTAGCCGGTCACCGTTGCCTGGGACAGGACGTGTTCGCAGAAGCCGAGCCATTCGTCGGGCTCACGGCCTGGCGGGGTGGGGACCGAATGACGCGACCAGTCGAGCGATATACGGGCACCGAGCACCGGCTCATCATTGGCGTCGGGGAAGTACAGGCGCCGGCCCTGGCTCGCGAAGTAGAAATGGAGGCTCCGAGCCGCGCGCGCGTAGCCAAATGTGAGGTCGAGTCCCCAGGCGCCTAGCCAGCGCTCTTTGTCCGCGAAGCCGACGTAGCTGAGGATTCCCAGGGCGTTCAGCTCGACCAACAGAAAGCGGCGCTTGACGGATTCCCGCGCTCTGGTCTCCTCCGTCCGAGGAGCTCGGGTGATCATTTCCAGCTGCTCGGCCTGGCGCTCGAGCTGACGCAACGCCTCCTTCTCGCCAGGAGCGGGCTGGTGCCAGATCGGGATCTCGCGGAACAGCCATGAGCCCGGCGGCTTAGCGGTTGCGCCGCGGAGCTCGGACACCCTGTCGATCAGCTCCAGCAAAGCCTGGCGCGGGACCGCGACCTCGGGCATGCCAATTGCGCTGTGGATGATATAGATGTCGTCGCCAAGTTCATGACCAGTCAGTCGCCGCCATAGCCGGCGCCCTTGGGTGAGGTCATCATCTGGGCCGGCGGGCCGGGCGACCACTGGGTATTCGCCGACCGCCTCGCCAGCCTCGACACCACGTCTGAACTCCGGGACTCTGCCCTCGACCGCCCACTGCAGAGCCAATTCCAGCGCTTCGAGGTCGGGGTCGCGAAAGCTCGGCAGCGGCCCGAAAGCAGTGTTGATGAGCGGCACGGCCAGCCCTTGCACGTTCAGAACCACGTGTGCTCAGGGTAGACGGTGGTGATCCGCCAGCCACCTGTCGTGGGGTCGGGCGCTGAATAGCCGCTGAATGTGAATCCTGATGCTGACGGGCCAGTCCAGACCACCTGGCCTGTCGGCGTGGCTGGCTTGGGGTAGCTCTCCCACGCACTCGAGCCCTCATCGATAAGGATCGTTGAATCGCTGATTGTCGTCTTGTACTGGGTGGAAACCTTCCAGTCGGCCTTGGTGAAGCTCGGCCCACCCCACTCGGCTCCTGGCGGAGGGACGCCCGCCTTGCCGCCTGGCGCATACATGTACTGCTCGTACTTGCTGGCCGTCGCCGTGCCCATAGGCTTCGTCTTAACGAGCTCGAAGTGAAATCCCGGGTTGTCCGTTTGAAAACGCATCAACTCGGAATCGAGATGGCCGCCTCCAACGCCGGCCTTTTCGAATTCGATCACACTCTTCGGTGGGCTCTCTGGATAGAGGATATGCCCTAACCGCTCGCTCGTCATTGCGCTTCGCGAAGGGAACCGGTGTTTGAACGCCCGCCATTCGACCTTCGGCCGCAAACTTGCATCGAGCGCCGCAGGCAGCCCCAGCGCACGCAGCCGATCTAGTCGTTCCTTCATCGCCGCAGGCTCGGCGACTACGGAGGGATCCTCGGGATCAAGGCCCATCGACTTCAGCATCCGATCGATTCGGGCTTGCTGCGCCTTGATTGCTTCCTTGTTGCCCCCTCTCCGGGCAGCTTCCAGCTCGGCGAAGAAGTCCGTTAGCTCCAAGGCGGCGGCCTGATCGTGCGCGGTTGGCCGGCCTCCGCCGCCGGGCTTGAACACTGCGGCTTCCATCTGCGCATCTACCTCGGCCTGGGTCGCGTTTGGGAAGTCGCGTAGGATCGCGGCAATCTCGTTGAACTCGTGCCCGGCGATTAGGTGCACGTCAGCCTGGTATACGCGATCCCTGATCACCACCTTGGCCTCCCAGCCCGCCGCGCCGCGCTGCAATGTCACGCGCGCCGGGCCTGATTCGACGCCGTGGCTGGCTTTACCACCGAGGGAACCCGATGCTTCGATGGTGATCTTGACTTTGACCACAGGGCCCGCCGAGGTCTTAACTGTCATTTCAAAAGTCGATGCGGTGCCGGCAGTGGGCGGGGTGGCGCGCGTGACTGTCACGCCTGGACGGGGCTGCCCGACCGCTCTGTCGACGCCCGTCTCCAGGGATGGCTCTCCGCTCTTGACTTGGGTGGAGCCGCTCAGCTTGTAGTTCTTCGCTCCGCGGACGGCGCCCTGAGCGGTCACCTCGGGCGGGCCCCCCTGGGGAACTCCTGTCTGCGCCTCGCCACCGGCGCCGGCCTTGCCTTTCTCTACTCCGGGCGGTCGCTTCCGGCCGACTTCCTCGTTGGGGAGGCCCTCCGCCTCGGCCTGCGCCTTCTGAGCCTCCCTCAGTCCGTGGATGAAGAGAAGGTTGTTCTGGAGCCCAGACAGGATCGCCTCGGCGCGCATCCGGCGAGCCTCGCTGTGCGTGATTGTGCCTTCCTGTTCTTGCTGCTTGATCTTGACCAGCGTGTCGAGCGTGGCGATGTCTCCCCAGATGAAGCCTCCGTAGTTGACGATCTGGCCGAACACGGCGCTGCCACGGACGAAGGCCGCTGCGTCGGCCAGGGCACCCTTTGCGGCGAGCACATCGGCCTCAGTCGCGTTCTCGCCAAGCAGGGCGAATCGGCCCTGGGCGTTAGCCATCCGTAGCTTGCCGATGGCACCGAGCGTCGTCGCCGCGGCGGCAAGCACGGCGATGACGTCCCCGATCGTGGCCGGGTCGGTGAAGTCGAGGGTCCCTTTCTTGTAGCGTTCCCACAGCCGCTCGGCCGCCAGCGCTCCCCCGATGACGGCGGCCACCTCTCCGACGCCTGGAATGAACAGGCTCAGGGCAACCAGGATCGTGACCAGGTCGTTGAGCCGCGATTTGAGCAATGCGAACCCGGTGTCCTTGTTGCGGATCACCTTCGTCCGGGTCTTGATGTTCGGTATGTCCGCCGGAAGCTCGACTGCCAGCTGGCCGCGACCGAAGCCGTTACCACCGGCGAAATCCTCAAACGCCTTCCAGATGGCGTCCTCATCGTTGTCGGCCGCCTGCGTGTAAGTGCCGCCCTCTTTGGCGCTGTCGTCGCTCAGCATCCAGCGAACCCGTTTGCCGTCGTTGGACACGCGGCCGAGCTGAAGGATGAGTGGGTAGCTGAGCCCCGTTACGTCGCTGGCGAACGCCGCCCGCGGCCGGTACACCTTGTTGGTGAATTCAGCTGCGCGTCCCTCGGCTCGGGCCAGCTGCTTCTTGAGCGCCACGAGCTCAGCGTCCTGGCGCGCTAGGTCGGTCGTCGCTACGTCGACCGACGCCTGCTTCCTCTTGACCGCGAGGCGCAGGGCCTCGAGCCCAGAGCCATGTGCGCCGATCTCCGCGTCGGACAGCCGTTGCTCGAGGTCCGCCTTTCGTTTGGGGTCCTGCTCCAGCCGGATGGCGGCCTTGAGCTCCTCGATGTCTGCCTCGGCAGCGCCCAGCGTGTTGCGTGCGATCCACTCGGTCGGGCGGACCTCTACCACCCTGATCGCGAAGCTCGGCGCCCGGCGCCGGTCGCCCTGGGCCTCCGGGCTGGCGATGCAGCGGACCACATACACGCCCGGAGTCTTTGGCCAAGGGATCTCCTGCTCGCTGCTCCACGCACTGAGCAGATGACTGAATGTATCGATCAGGAGGCCGCCGGCGGACACCAGGGCCGACGCAGGTAGGAGGACAAGGTTCTCGTACTCCAGGCCCATGCGTCCTACTGCCTCGACTGCTGTCTCGCCGTGCCGCAGCCTAACCATCGACTCGGCGGAGGTAGTGGCGTCCTCCGCCAGGTCCTCTGCGCGGCGCTCGGCGTCCCGCGCGATCAGTGCACCCGGGCCGACCAGGTTTTCAGGCGAGACGGCCTCGCGCCGCATTGACTGGGCCTTTTCGGCGGTCAGCCCCTTCTTGCTGACCTCCGTGATGTTGAAGTACTCCCAGAAATACGTGATCGGGGCCATCTGGTTGGTGACCATGCTCAGCAGGTCGGCCTGGGTCCCGAGCATGCTCCAGTCGAGGACCATGTTGTAGGTCCCAGTGCCACCAGTGGGCTGGAGGTCTGGTCCGGCCATGTGGGCCGGCCATCCTGGGTCGGTTGCAGCCTGCCCGGTTCCGCCCTCGTACTCGTTGGCCGTCCGCGGGTGGGGCCTTGGTTGAGCCTGGTCTTTCTTTTGCTGTTTGTCTTCGGCCCCAGTCTGGACCGGAGCACGCTTGCCTCCAGCGGCCTTGGCGCCGCCCGAGGGGGACTCCGCCGCCGGTCGCACCCAGACCACGTTTCCCCGGCGCAGGAAGTCGACCTCTTCGGCCACGGTTATTGTTGAGCTCGTCGTGAGCTCGACGTGCTCGCGCTTATAGAACCCGACCGGGGTCAGGTAGAACTCTTGGTTGTTGTCTGGGCCCTTGACATAGGCGCGCTCCTGGCCGAGTGCGCTGCCCACGATTACGCCTGGAGCCGGGAGCGACCCCTTTCCGGTGAGCTGCCATTTCTTTGGGTGGTCGAGATCGCCTGCCGTGAACCCGTAGAGGTAGTCGCTGACGACGAAGACGATCGAGACCTTGATCCTTGGATATGTGCTCGCCAAGAAGTCGAAGGTTCGTTGCGCCAATACCTTTTCTGATGCCTTAAACGGGATCAACTCCTGCCAGCCCTTTTCCGCGAGCTCTTCCGGACCGAGGATCCGGTCCTGGGACACCTCGCGCTGAAGGCCGACGGCCCGATGTGAGGGCCGCGGTCGAGGTGCGCCCGCCAAGACCGCGGTGGCCGTGCGCTCAGCGTCCTGTTCCAGCGTTCCGCTGTCGGGCTCAACGATGACCGGCGCTGCCGCGGCCGGCGCTTGCATGTCAGACTGCTGGACGACGTGCGTCAGCTCGTGCGCTAGGAGGCTGCGGTCCCCTCGTCGCTCATTGCTGAACACGACGTGATTGCCGACCGTGTATGCGAGAGCCCCGACGCTGCGCGAGCCGGCGTCGGCCCGCGCGCCTTCGTGCACCCGCACGTCGCCGAAGTCCCAATTGAGCCGGCGACCCATGAATTCGAGCTCTGGCGAGGAGAGCCGCCGCCCTGCGTCTGAGTAGGCCTCCACCGCTGCGGCGGGCGCGGGCGCGCCCGCCGCAGCGTCGAGACCTCGTCTGCGCTTGCGCCGTAGCGGCCGGATGGGAGGTGGTGGCGCGATGGGTCTCGCAGCCGGGCGGGCCGACGCCAGCGGCCAGAGTTGACTCCGTCCGGGTTCCTCACCTCGGCTGCGGCGCACGGGCTTCTGCGCTTTCGGCGTGGTTTGGTGCGCGGCGTCGTGCTGGAATCCGGGCACTGCTGTGGGCGCGGAATCTGCCACAAAGCCGTCACCGGTGCGTCACCGTGAGGCGACGGGCGACGACGTCCGTGTTGGGCGCAGAATTGCTCACACAACACCGGAGCTCATACCGGCGGATGGCGAGCGCCCCCGGGCGCGCACCTCGAAATCGCCCTCTTGGCCCCAGACGCAAGACTCGTTCCCACAGCCAACCCCTATGGCATGGGGTGGCCGGCGATTACCCCTGCCGCCTTCAGCCAGCCGGCGCTAACGGGTCGATCGTCAGCAAATGACGGCTGAGGCCCACACCTTCAGGGCCCGGCGTCCTCGTCCTTCACCGATGTCGCCAGGAACGCCTCGAGCCAGGCCCGTACCTCGTCGCACACGCCATCGAGTGTGGCCGCGGACGCGATCCGATGAGGTGCGTTCGCAGTCTCAACGGTGTGAGTTATCCGCACTCTCAGGGGGCTGTCGCTCCGGGGCTCGAGCCACGCCCGAGCGACAAAAACCCCCACTTTTTCGGCCGACTGTCCTCGCATAGAAACTCACAATGCGATCTTCGCCGTCACCAGATCGTCAACTCATTCTGATATGACCGATCAACTCCTCCATCTGTGCTGACGGTGCGAGGTCTAGCTCTTCACGAACTAACCGCTTGAAATAGGCGTACTGTGCCAATGCTTCACCAACGTTGCCCTCAGCGATGTGAGCCGCGATAAGAGCGCGATGTGCGCTCTCTCTCAACGGCTCTGCTTGGACAGCGAGAACGCCGATGCTTACCGCGTCTCCCCAGCGACCAGCTGCGACCAGACGTTCACACCACCGCTCGAGGGCATGCATGCGCATCTGACGGAGCCGCTCGCGCTCCACCAATACCCAATCCTCGGCCCAGGTCGGCAGGAGATCCCAGCTCAGGAGCGAGCCATCGCATTCGTGCTCACCCGAGGCGATTCCGTGCAGCAGTCGAGCCGCCAGCGCCTCGGCCTCGCGAACATCGACCTTGACGTCAGCGGTGAGCGTTAGACACTCGCCGCATGCCTCTAGGACATCTTGTTGCTGAGCCCTGATCCGCCAGATCGCTGACCGAAGGTTTCCATAGGCTCTCTCCTCCGTGCAATTCGACCAAAGCGTTCCGGCGATGAAGGTCCGTGTTAATGGCCGGACGCTCAGCGCCAAGAGGGCAAGAAGCTTCTGTCCGCTCAGCGACACCGCCACTTCCCGGCCGTCGGCCGTGAGCTGGAAGCTTCTCAGTAGGCCCAAGGCGACCTGCGGCCTGTCCTTCGAGATTCCGGACTGGACGCTCCTGGATCTCAGATGCGACCGAAAGTGACGAGTCGATGTGGCCACCCCATCGAGGCTGAAATGGAGCCGTGATCGGGGCGTAGTTTCCAGCGTCACCCGGGCGTCACCATCCGGCTTGCAGGGCGCATCGCTCTCGACCCCGGCGGCCGGTGAAGGGGGGTCGAATGTGCCGCTCTGGTATCAGTAGCCGTCAAGTGATCGTCGAAAGGCGACAAGTTTTTGCTTGACAAAACCAGTCAAGTCTCCGAGTGTCATACTCGGGGGTCGAGGCGTGCTCGCCAAGTCGTCGAATTCCAAACCGGCGTTGGACCGGACTGGCCAGTCAATGGCTGTCGAGTTGTGTTTGCTACGGGGATTCGAGCTTACATGCGCTGGTAAGGTCGTCCACGTTTCCAGCAGCGGGCAACGTGTTCTCGCGTTCCTCGCGTTGCATCCTCGACCTCTGCCGCGGTCATACGTGGCCGAAGTTCTTTGGGTCGAGTCGACCGGCGAAAGGGCGGGAGCAAACCTACGATCGACCCTTTGGCGGCTCAAGAAGCCTGGCCTTCGCCTGATCGACCGGGCCGGTGACTGCCTCCGCCTAGCAGAGCATGTGATCGTTGACGTGCATGAAACAGAAGCGCGCGCGCGACGAGTGCTCGATCCGGACTATTTTGGCGACGAGCGTGACGCTGTTGAGCTCACGAATTCTGGCGAGTTGCTGCCGGCGTGGTATGAGGATTGGGTTCTCATTGAGCGAGAGAGGCAGCGGCAGTTGCTACTTCATGCCCTCGAGTCGCTTTGCGAACGCTTCACGCGTCGACGTAGTTTTGGCCCGGCCATCGCCGCCGGGATTGCCGCCGTGCAAGGGGAGCCCCTGCGTGAAACTGCACACCGCGCTTTGATCCAGGCGTACGTTGCTGAGGGAAATCTCGGAGAGGCCATTCGTCAGTACCACACATGCAAGAGGCTCCTCCAGGAGCAGCTCGGTCTCGAACCGTCGACCGACCTGACCGAATCGGTTCGCAAACTCTTTCAACGCCAGGCGCCCATCCAAGAATGGGCCGAGCCACCCAGGCATAGCGGGGTCAGGCAGCCGGACCTCTCGTCCGCCCGACTCCCCGCCGATCGGAGGGCGCAGTCGGCGGCAGGCGTTTCGCCCTCGTCACGGCTGCTTCGTGCCGGTCAGTGACGCTCCCGTGGCGACGAAGTCCTAGGTTCGGCCAATGCGTTTAGAACGCCCCGGTAAGCGTGGCCCGAATGTCTAGTTTCTGGTCGGTTCCGCGTACGCCGTTTCAGTCGGCTTGATCATCTTCGCCGACACAAGCAACCTTGCTCCAAAGCAATGACAATTCCCACTCGTAATCATTTGGGCGATCGCCGGCCTGCTTCTCGCGTTCCTCGCGGTTCTCGTCCCTAGGCGACCGAAAGTAGGCTGAGTGGGGTTTTCTCGGCAAGATCCCAGTTGGCGCACCCATCCCACGGTCAATGGCCCGGACATTGCCCCATCGCAGCCGTGGCTGTTGCAACGCAATGTCGGCGACGATCGCCACCTGGCCGTGGCACCGATCAATTAGGCAGGAGGTTGGATCTATGAACATCCTTGGTCGCGAACCTGTTGCCGCCCAGGGGCTCACGATAGCCCTTATCAATCTCCTCATCACATTTCATCTGGTGAACCTCAGTGATGCGCAAATTGGAGCAATCAACATCTTCCTGGCGGCTGTACTGGGTTTCTTCGTCCGCCGAAGCGTCACCCCAATCAGCGATCCGAAAAACAGTGGTGGACAGTCACTGAAGCCGATTCCCGATTCGCCCTCGCCGCCGCTGCACGTGGCACCACCAACGACGCCTCCAGCGCCGCAAGCACCGCTACCGCCGGGGCCGCCAGCAAACACCGCCGACGGGACCAAGTTAATACCAGACTCGATGCGGATACGCTGTAGTTAACGCTGCAGTTACCGGCCGCAGCTAAGCCATGAGAATTAGGCTGGAACCGCTCTTGTTCGACTCTGCAACTGGTTCCGCGAGCTATGCGGATCGCAAGACACGTAGAGTTCGTGATAAGCAGGGCCTGGCGTTTAAATGACTGCAGCCATCGCGGTCATTTGGTTGCCGGTCGGAACGGGCAACTTGCAGCCGATTGAACATACTTTGGGGGGTGGCCGCACGGCCTGTTTCGGGCGAGCCACGGTCGCAGTGCAGGACCGGGACTAATATTCACGTTGGTGGCGACCTGCCCACTGGGCGGTCGTCAAGGCGGCCTTTGACTCGTGTAATGGGTGCATGTGTGGCCAAGTTGACGAGGTGGACTGATAGATCATCTCAGGCTCGCCGCTCGAGTGCGCCTACCGGGAGCTTCGTTCCGCAGATCGTCCACGATGTCTTGCGCACCCCCGGTCATCCCCTTGACGCTTCGGCTCGGTCAGCCCTGGAACCGCAGTTCGGGTTCGACTTTAGTGCGATCAGGGTTCACACCGACGCTTCTGCGGCGCTTTCCGCCCACGCCGTCGCCGCACGCGCTTACACAGCGGGTCGCCACATAGTCATGGCCGATGGGGAGTACCAGCCAGCGTCGGCCACCGGACGGCGGCTGCTGATGCACGAGCTAACGCACGTTGTACAGCAGCGCGAGAGCCTAGATCCACAGGGCCAAAGCCTCCCTCTCGGCACCGAGGACGCGCCCGCCGAACTCGAGGCTGATCGGTTAGCGAGCTCCGCCAATTCGAGGCTGACGCCTACGATTCATGAACACAGCCCCGGTCGAGTGCAGAGGCAGGTGTACGGCCCGGCCGCTGCGACGGGGGCGGGAACTGACTTCGACAATTACCTGCTCCAGTTTTCCGCGCTAGAGCAGGCCGCAATCGCTGACGGCTACGGCTTCGACGACCGTATCACCGCTTTTCGCAAGCTGTATTACGACTCTGCGAGTTCGGCGACGACTTATGCCGGAGCAGTGGTCGGCGGTGGTGTGTGGAACATCCTAATTCCTGGGGCTGCCGCGACGAAGTTGCCTCCTAGCTGGTCGACGGGCGCCCTCAAAGGATCGGTCGACTATATCCGCGCGCACCAGGTGCTCCCAATTGGCGGCAAAGCAGTGGACGTTGGGCACATGCTGGCCGGTGCCGACGCGGCGAAGCACCCTACCAAAATCAGCCTGGGCGCCGGCACGATCAATCTTCGCTCGAATGTTGAAGCGTCGACGTTCATCGGCGATCTCGGCAGCGTCGTGACGGAGTACATTCACGGCTCCCCGACCAGCTTCCGTGACACTGCGATGGTGCGCACGAGCCTTCTCGACTCCTATTACGACGGCTCGCACGCAATGGCGTCGGCAGCGGACATGGCAGGCAATGCCGATGCATACGCACTCAAGTTCGACGCCGCGAAAACGGTGGCGGACAACCTGAAGGACTACTACGCAGCGACGGTCGGTGGCGCCAAGAAGCGCTTCACGAGCTTCGCTGCCGGTGTGGGGCTCGGGGCGCTCGGCACTTCGGGCTTCCCCGGGGACAGCCGTTCATGGCGCCAGGCTATGACCGAACAGGTCTTTAACGCAGCGCTTGCGTACGCAGCCGGCAAGGGCTGGAGGAGCGATGTGATCAACGTGCTCAACGACCCTGGCCCAGGCATCATCGCGCCGACCTTCTGGGAGATGTACTGGAACATTTCCGAGTGGGTGGTGGACATCTTTGTCGACCGGATGAAGCGAGATGTGGCGAAGGAATAGAGGCACGATACGGCTGGGTGGACTCGGGGAGATGGACATTTCGCCACCGCTAGGCCAGATCGAAGCCCTCTCCGGTATCCGCGTTCCTCCTAGCGCGAACCACGTTCGGGCGCAGGTGCATCAGGTTCTCAACAAGCGCATGCTCCACCTTCGTTTTGATGCCGAGCCCGCCGAACTCGAACGAATGCTTGCTAGCTCGCCGTTTAGTTCGCGGCCGTCGCTTTCCGTAGTTCCAGAGCTCTTGGTGGCGTCGCCGAGGCCGAGTTGGTTCTCTCCAGAATCCGCGAAGCGATTCTTTGCCAGCGAGACGCGCGGTAAGGCGATTCTGATCGACACCGGTCAGTCGTCGTTTGTCATTTACGTTGCAGCACGCGGTTAGTACGCTTGCGCTCACAAGCGTTTCTGTTCGGCTCCGACAGCGGCCGTCATTGGCGGCGAGCTGGAGCGTTGAGAGTCCGGCACGGGATTCGAACCCTGACCGTTTGTTCAGCCCTAGACATTACGGGGGGACGACAGCCCCGCCTGATGAATGTAGACCTGGCGTCAAAATGACGTATGTCACAGTGGGTATGCAACCTCTTGCCGCTGGACGCGAGCCATCTGACCGGAGCGCGCCCCAGGGAAACCACCAATGTCGAATGGGTGACGATGGCGCGACCACGTGGCCTCCAGGCCTGCACTCACCATTCGCTCGCTGCCTTCTTCTGTGTAATCCCGCATCGATTCCAGACGCACTCGCTAGCCCGGACCCGCGTAATGGCGCACTATCGCAACAACCATCGCAATCCCTGCACTTGCGACTGCACTGACCACAAGAATCCATTTCAGGTGTGTTAGCAAACCGGTTGCGGTCAACCCCGGACCGTAGTTCGGATAACTGAGACAAATCCAAGAGATCGCCGCGTTTTCAAGGAGGTCGATTGCTCCAGCGGCTATCGGGACCCATCGAAGGATGAGAAACAGGGGGGCTGCTGCACCTGTGTGAAGCGCCAAGAAGCCGATGAGACCCGCCAACCCCAACGCATAAAGGAGCGGCGTGGCGATGTCCCACAGTACGTGCCCGAGAACGACCTGCTGCCTTCCTTGCTCGCCGTACGCCTTTAGGTCGCTCGCGTAGTCGGGTGTCTGGAGCATCGCCTGATCGAATCGGAAAATCTTCAGAGGTCCTCGGTAACCTCCGGCGGTAGCCACCCTCTCGGGGACCCCTGCGCCAATGATTGCCTGCATCACAAGTAAGGCCACGAGGGCGGGCAAGAACCTCTTCGGACGGATCATGTAGTCGACCACAGCAGCCATTGAGGTTCCTGCTAGGTCTGGCGGGCGTTAGTTCGGCTTGGCCGAGAACGGTGTGGCAACGTGTATGTCCGCCAAACCAGGTACCCGACCAGGCGAACGAGAAAGATGCCGGCTATCACCCAGACGGCACCAAGTCCGATCCGCACTGCTTCGTTACCGGCTTCGCCCACGTGGCCCGCGAATAGCGCACCGAATACGCGAGCCAGCGCCACCAGCGTCACCCCTACTGCCAACAAAACTGCCGCGACAAGACCGTATGCCGCCAGCCAGGCGAGTTGTACTCGTCGAACCGGGATGGCGACGACTTCCACAAGACGCAGCGGAAGGCTAGCGACCGGCCTGAGCGGACCGGAAAGTGGTCCGGCCATCGCGGCTTTGGACAGGCCAACCCGCAGGCTGCCCGGCTCCCGAAAGATGGCAGAGGGATCGACAGTCACTGCGCCATCTGGGTATGCGAGGTTGTGCAGTAACGCCCAGAAGTCTTTGGCAATATCCTCTCCATCCTGGACCAATGCCGCAATGCTCTGGGTATCAGTGATCTTTGCCTGCACGCTTGGCAAGGCGTCGAGAATCGTCACCGGCACGGTCTGATACTCACTGTTGACGCGCTGAAGGTCCGTAATCGCGTCGCCGAAGAAGTCGGTCGTCTTCATGAGCACAGAGACACAGCTTGCAGTCGCGTTCGCGTCAGGCAGGCGTCGTCCCAAGTTTCCTAGGCTCACACCAAGAACTTCGCGAGCGTTCCCGAGATATGGGTCAGCAGCGCAGCTGAGACTGAGGTTGTCGTCAACCCCACCATCTATGAAGAGGTCGTAGGAAGGCGACGGCTCGTCCGGCATCGCGCGTCGCTTGATTCGCGCCGGTTCGAAGAGGACGGGTATGCACATGCTTGAGCGGACCGCCAGCGCAAGAGGTAGTTGCTCGCCATAGAGCAGAGGATCGAATCGCCGATAAATTCGGTTCTCGAAACGCTGAAATTTGCTATCGAGCAGCGTCGACGTTCCCAATGCCTCTAGTTCCTGCTCCTGGTTGCCAATTGTCCGCTTGATGTCATCGTCGTCATTGAAGTAGTCAAACGTGGACGCCTTAGACATCCACTCGTCGTATTCGTCGGCCGCACCTATGTCGCTCGGGTTCGCCAGGTAGCAGAAGATTGTCTTTTGCCCGGTGTAGAGGTTGGTGCCAATTATGTGGAGCGCGCGTCCCATTGCGAGGGTGTCTCCAAAGGTGTACTGGTCGCTGTAGTACTCGAGGTCGTGAGCAGCCGCCAGGTTGCGCTTCGAGTTACTCTTCAGGAACCGCCGGAGTTCCTTCGAATCGTTGGTTGAAGCAGCCGTATCAAGGAGCGTCTGCAGCTTTGGTCGCAGGTCCTTGGACATCACGGTCTCCATAACGGCGAGGATGCCATCGCCGCGGATTGCACCAAGTGCCTCCCTCGCATCCAACCGGAGAAGTGCCGCTGCAGCGCCGACGAAGTTCCAGTCGAACACAAGTTGGGGCATGCTGGGATCACCGAAGCACTCCACAAGAGTCCTGATCTGCCTGGCTGTCAGTCCGGAAGCGAACAACGCCGAATAGACGGCGCCCGCAGAAGTTCCGACGAAAACGTTAAAGCGCTCCAGCCAGGGTTTACCCGACACAGTCCATGTCGCCATCTCACCTAGGACACCAATGTGAGTCGCGAGCCGGATACCCCCGCCACTTAGCACCAGCGCACTTTGGGTCCGCCCCTTGGGTCGAGGATCGAGCGCTCCCATTCCGTCCTCCCAGGCCATTCGCGCAACCGGCTCCAAATGAAGGTGCGAGTTGCTGCAAAGAGCCACTTCACCGGGCCTCGTTAAATCAGGCGAATCATGACTTGACAGACCTGGCTTGGCAAGGATCGATGACAAAACGCTCACCTCGTCAAAGAAGTAGTTCCGGCGTCCTAGTTACGTTTGGCAGCAATTTGACAGCAATGCCGCTGAACAGTTGTGGATGCCCACGGCCACAACCACTGACCATCCGGACTTGAAAACTGTAAACGGGTCCCCGTCGAACCAAGCCAGTTGGGTGGGTCAGACTGACGACGACCAGAATCATCACAGGCCAGGCCAGACCGATCGCGAGCGTGACTACGTCACGCAGCACGTTCGGCTTACCTAATCCCGCTCATTTCAAATAGCGCCGACGTTGAACAACACTGTCGTATTCAGCCGTGGCAACTCGAACTGGCAGCTCTTGCTCCACCGCAGCGTCCGGGCCGTCACCAAATCGATGCCCAGGTTCAAAAGGTCTACCTCGATTCTCCGGATCCCCTCTGCCCAAACCGAAATAGTGTCGAAGGAGGAAGGCGAGCTGGAGCCCGATCCCAAACACCCAGGTACCAAAGCCACCTAGCGCGATGTGATTTACGTGGAAATTGACTCCGGCCGAGGCTGTTGACGCGCCGAGACACGCCAGGCCCCACGCCAGGAGGTGGAGTCTCATCTAGTCGTCGGCGGCGACAAGGCCGGTGGCAAATCCAGCGAGTCCCCCGACTACTGCGCCTATCCATGCGGGGTGCGCCCACCTGGCGTTCAAGGCAATTGCGGCCGCCTCTCCCGAAGCGGCGCCCGTCAGAAAACCGATCACGGCGCCACCGAATCCGGCCAGCAAAAAGCGCAAATAGCGTCTAGCAATCCACATCGTCGTTTCCTTTCTGTGGTTTCAGTGCCATCTTGCTCAGCCTCCGATCAATCCTCTGCCGCGCTAGCGCTAAGTCTCCACAATCAATGCCGGGTGCGGCCGCGTCTCGAATGAGTCGTGCCGGTGTCGATGAGTTGCTGCACGTGGCTGTTGGGAACGTCAGCCGGAACGTGGTCGATCGCCACTGCAACCGCGGTGCCAAGCTCAGCGTCCCACAGATCCTCTTCGGTCTTCTGTAAAGCGTTCTTGACGGCTGCTGTGATCGTGGCGCCGCTCAATCCGGTCGCGGCAACGAAGGCGGCCACTGCCGCATAAGCTGCGTTGAATTGTTTCTGCAGCAGGAGATACAGGCCAACGAGCGCCACGAGTGCCACGGGTATCGCAATCACTAGCGCCGTCCAGCGGAACACGAACGCCTGCACGAGAGTCCAGTAGCGACTCACCAGGCGCTGAAGGGCAGAGATATAGTCGCCAACGTGCAGAAAGTCCGTGGAAGCCTTCTCACCGGATAGCAACCCGCGCCACGCGAGGATTTGTGGATAGAGATATCGATCGGCCACCATTGGCCAGGTAGTCGGGAGCTTGGCGGTTGTTTTTCCGGCGGAATCGGGCACGACGCTTCGGACCCACGTCCCGAAGTCATCTAGGGTCGCTACCACAGCGTCAGCAGCATGCGGTTGGAAGCTTGTCTTCAAATCCCGAAGCTCCTGAATCATTCGGTTCACCTGTTTGGTTGCGAAGCTCGCCGCAAGCGCTTGGCTCGGGTCGGCACTGTCCTTGCATGCCTTGTACGCTCCCAGCATCGACTCGGACAGGTCCACCCCCACGCTGTAGGCCTTGCCCAGCTTGAACCCCATCGTCGTGAGCTTCGTCAAGAGATCGATATGCAGCGTTCGAATCGCGGCTTGGCCCGCGGGGTCCAAATATGGTTGAGTTGACACCGGCGGCAGCGCCGCACCGAGCAGCGGCTTTGGTGCTGCAGCCTTGACCGCCGTCGTTGACGGTGAGTCGGTGATGTTCAGCGCCTTGATACCGACCTCGATTTGGCTGATGAGGAGTGCGAACTTCTGGTCTGGGCTAAGAAGGCCAATCGCGGGCAGGGGATCGTTTTGCCTCGCTTGCGTCTGTACGTCAGGTCGCAGGGCCTTGAGTTCGGCCATATGCCAGCCGAGTGCGAAGCAGGTCTCGACAGTTGGATCGCCCTTCCCCTCGGGCTGCGGACCGAGTTGTGCTATCTGACTCGCAACGTTTGCGTTGAGAGACGCCGCTCCAGCCTGGTCTGGGGAGCCACCCACGGTTGTCGCAATACCAGCACTCAACTACTGTCCCTCCTCTGCAACTGGGTCGCCCGTGATCGTCCTAAAACCGAATCGGCCCGAGCGAGCGCGAATGATGGACTTTGACGCCATGGGCGATGGGATCGAATCCAGCCGGCCATTTGGTCCGCTCGTCAGCCCGAGAACCTGAAAGATCGCAGCCGTCGAGGTTGGCTGCCGAGAGATCCTCGCCACACAGGTCTACTAATCGAAGATCGCAACGGTAGACGGGTCTTCCCGACAAGATGAAGTAGGGCTTCCGCTCTGCAAGCGCACCACTGAAATAGGCCCACGCGGCCAAGACCTGAAACATCCGCTGGGTCTCTTGGCTAGTGATGAATTGCTTCCGAACGACAGGATCCGACAGGGTGACAGCGACGAAGTATGCGGCCCCAATCAGGCTGAGCAGGATTGCGACCTTGACCAGGGCATCGCTCAAATCGAGCTCCATGCCATGCCACGCGAATGGCACCACGTTGACGAGGTTGGTTCCGGCCAAATCCTGCGTTTGGTTGCGTCCGATGACCAGGAAACCGATGACCAGGAGGATGACGGCCAATGCCGTCGCCGATGCCAGTACACGAACTGAACGCCCGAGCCAGATCGGAGCAACGAGGCTGAGTCGAGTCTGTCTACCAAGACTTGGAAACTTCAGCTGCGGCTCAACCCCGGCGCGGACCAATGCCGCCGCAGGGGTGTTGACCGCGTGGCTGGCGCTATCTTTGGGATTCCACTCGCCAACCTCCGCGAAGGGCCTGGGCAGCTGGCGCCACAGAATGACGACGACAAAGAGAGCGGATAAGCCGACGAGCCACCAAAAACGCCAGGCCTCCATGCGCCCGAAAAGGCGCCAGGCATCACCGCTGATGAACAGAAAGACCACGATGCCCACCATCCATGGCACCGTCGTGGCCAAGTGTGGCGCCTGTGACGCTCCATCGAACACGGCCCGAAATGTGGCCACGCTGAACGTGACAATGTTTCGTCCTGTGAAGCGCCGAATTGGGAAACGGTATACAAGCGCGGCTACGAGAATCGCGGTGATGGCGACAGAACCGGGATCACCGGGGACGATACTGATCGCGTTATAGGCAAACAGGCTCGCCACAGCGAGCCAGAGCAGTAACTCCAGGGTTCGAAGGACGTAACCCAAAGGCGTTCGATGAGTGACTCCCCGTCCGGTGCGCGTGAAACGCAGCTCGCGGCTCATGAGCATGCCGACGATTCCCACGCACAGGCAGATGCCCAGGAACCAGTACCACTTGCCGAGGTGCGTGCCATAGGCACTGGTGCCGTAGGAGCCGGTGATGACGAAGAACGTGAAGACGGCGCCCGCCCAGCCCAGGATCCCCGCTCCAAGCAACGCCTTCTCGAGCCATCGGGTGTCCCGGGGGAAATAGTTACCTGCTAGCTCCGGCACCCCCATCTGTTCCAGGTATCGCGCCACATCAGCCAGGTCTTGCTCAGTCACACTCGCCGTCGGTGCAATGACCTCCGCGCCCGACGCAGGCGGTGATATAGCAGCCGTTTCCAAAAGCTGTCCG
>Ga0209180_10000064_pt1 | contig 49409 bp, 42 predicted proteins | sample CZO8metaG_3_FD_188355 | JGI IMG/M metagenome (GOLD analysis project Ga0209180, IMG submission 188355) | Vadose zone soil microbial communities from the Eel River Critical Zone Observatory, Northern California, USA - CZOApr15con2H2.8 metaG... | ecosystem: Environmental > Terrestrial > Soil >...
CGGGCTGAACCCTACGGGGAAGCTCGATGCGAAGACGCTCCAGCAATTGGGGCTGGGCTCGCAGACAGCGGGCGCGGCGCCGCCCTTGGCGCCCGTCAGCTCGACCGCGACAATCGCCCCGGAGCCAACCGCGCGCCGCCAGCAGTGAAGTTTTCCTCTTCCCGATTGCATTCCCACGATAACTGAATTAGAAGTCAGGCGTTGCGCCGCTGAAGTGTGCGCAATCGAAGGGGCTGGCGCGATGAAACCGATGCGATTTTTGGCGGGGCTTGTTTTAGCTGCGTTCTGTGTGACGGGAATTTTCGCGCAACAGAAATCCAACGCCAAACCAGTCAAGGCTGTGCGGTTCGGGAAGTTGTGGGATGCCCGGGGGAAACTGTGGACGAACGCAATTGTGATCATTGAGGGCGACCGGATTCGCAATGTGGCGGCGGAGGCTTCGGCGATCCCTGCTGGCGCCGAAGTGATCGATCTATCGAAGTACACGGGATTGCCCGGGCTGATTGACGTGCACACCCACATGACGATCTACACGGACGAGACGCCCGGCGAGCCCATGCTGAAGCAGACCACCAATGTGAATCCGGGCTATGTCGTTTTCGTGGCCCGCAAAGGCGCAATGCGCACGCTCGAAGCCGGCGTAACAACAGTCCGAGATTTGGGCGCCGATCAATATATGGACATCGCCATGCGCGATTTGATCAATCGCGGAGAGATGATCGGGCCGCGCATGTTTGTGTGTGGCTACGGACTCTACATCACGAATACACCCTACAAGCCAGGAATCAATCCCCCCGCCGGAGGCATTGCGGATGGTGTGCCGGAAGTGTTGAAGGCCGTGCGGCAACAGATAGCGGCGGGTGCTGACGTCATCAAGATGTATGCCTCCACCGGGACCGACGATGATGTGACGGGGTTTCAGACATATACATTTGAGGAGATGAAAGCAGCGGTCGCCATGGCACATCAGTTTGGGAAGAAGATTGCAATTCATTCGTACGGCCCGGATGGGGCGCGCGACGCCGTGCGCGCAGGAACGGATTCGCTGGAGCACGCGACGGACATGGACGACGCGACGATTCAGGAAATGGCCAAGCGCGGAACGTTTTACGTGCCGACGATCGATCACAACCGCTATTACCTGGACAACTGGCAGAAGATTGGTTATGCGAACGGTTTTCAGGAAAAAACCAAAGCATTCATTGAGCGCAATCTGGAGACGGCGCGCAAAGCGCACAAGGCGGGCGTGAAATTCGCCATGGGCTCCGATGCCATCTACAGCATGTTTGGTCAGAACACGCGAGAGCTGGGCTGGTTCGTCAAAGCGGGAATGACGCCGGAGCAGGCGCTGCGAACGGCAACGACGAACGCCGCGGAGTTACTCGGAAAAGAGAAAGAGTTAGGCGCAGTCGCTCCGGGATACTTCGCCGACCTCGTCGCCGTCGAAGGCGATCCGCTTGCGGACATCAACGTGGCCATCAACAATGTGCGTTGGGTCATGAAAGCTGGCGGAGTGGTGGTAGACAAGACGAAAGTTCAGCCGCATTAACATGCTTATTCACTACTTTTGGAGTGCGGCGGCTTGACGCCGCTTTGCCTTTCAAACGCGCCGCACGTAAACTCCCGCACTATGCCTGATTGGCCGCACGCCCCGACACACCGTTTGGACAGCGCGGGCGCGTACATGGTTACCGCTGCAACCTACCATAAGGAACCTCTGTTCAGGTCCGCTAAGCGCCTGACCTTGCTCTGCGAGAAACTTTTGGAGTTGGCGCCCCAGCATGGCTGGAAGCTGGAGGCGTGGGCGGTCTTCCCAAATCACTACCATTTCGTGGCGATATCTGAAGAGAAGGCCGAGACGCTTCCTCGATTGATCGGGCACCTGCACACCGTCACCGCCAAAGAGATCAATCGCCAGGACGAAACTCCTGGCCGCAAAGTCTGGTTTCAGTATTGGGATTCTCACCTCACTTATCCACGCTCGTATCTGGCCCGACTGAACTATGTGCATTGCAACGCGGTGAAGCACGGTTTGGTGCGCCAGCCGACACAGTACCCGTGGTGTTCGGCAGGTTGGTTTGAGCGCGAAGCGGAGAGACCTTTCTACCAGACGGTGATGCGAATACGCTCCGACCGCATTAACGTCAAGGACGACTTCAAGCTAAATCCTGCAGACATCCAGTAGCCCTTGAGCTCACAAAGAACAAAGCGGCGTCAAGCCGCCGCACTCCACATGGCGTATTCGCGTCGGCCCTTTTGGAGTGCGGCGCCTCGGCGCCGCTTTTTCGTTAGCGCTTCCTGCGTGACCGGTGTGCCTTGGTCAAAGAGAACGAGCATCAGCGGGTAACAGGCGATGATGGAGTCACGTCAAGGCTGCGGGCGGCAAATTCGATGACGGCTTCGATTTGTTCGCGGTCCAAACCTTCGAAGCATTCCATAATTTCGTCAATGTTGGCGCCGGCTTCGAGATTCTGGAAGACAATGGCGACGGGCATGCGCGTGCCCTTGAAAACCCAGGCGCCGCTTACCTTTCCCGGGATGCTTTCCACCGCAGGGCATTGCGACCAATCCAGCGCTGCCATGGAAGGATTCTCCTTTCGATCATTCTATACCAGGAGCCCATTCGTCGGGGTCGTACCGAAAACCGAAACGCAGAATGCCCACCCTTTCAAAAGCCAAAGACGAAAGGGTGGGGCACCCGAGAGTCGCCTCGCGGGTCGATCTGTCCTCCACCCGCCCTGCTTCCTTTTTCGCTCACGATGAGTCCTTCAAGAGGGGCGACGTTGCCGCAGCATTTGCTAAGTGTCGAGCATGTCCCACTCGTCACCCAGCACCCAACGCAACGCAGAGAGTTTCCCGTTGAACATTCCCCACCCGAAATCGTCCACGAGAAGATTCTTCTTCCCGTACTTCTTCTCCATCTCTCGTAGCGAACGCTTCACGCTCCGCTTTACTTCAGGTTCCCAGTCCGTCTTGTCAACATCTGCTGGTTTGCGCCCATACCAAATCTTGCTTTCGAACTCTGCCTCGGCCTTGCGTATCTGGCCTATCGGGCGAATCTTGTACTTCTCTTTGATGAGGTCATATCTGTACAACAAAGACCGCCGACCACTCGTGAGGTGTTCGATTTGCGGTAACTCCCACGTCTTGATGCGAAAACGCGGCTTCCTGCTGTGTTTGTACTTCTCCAAATAATCCTTGGCGGGATTCGAGAAATAACCGGAGGCAATGAAGAGCAAGACGTTGGGAGATTCGGCCTCGGCCCAGGCGAGAGAGTTTTGTAATTCAGTCGGAGGAACCGCCTTGCTGTAGTGCTTGCAGTCAACGAACCAGACATCGGAGAACCGGGAGCCATCCACATCTTCACGTTGCTGGTGGGCGATGATGTCTCTCCCGCTGTCGGCGGGACTGCTGTCCTTCGGTGTTCCCTTCCGCCAGTCGAGATTGCTATACCCCACTCGACGGAGAAGTTCGAAGCAGAACTCTTCGAAACCGATGCACGTTAAATTTTTGAAGTGTATTCGCATCCGCGCCTCAACTGGGCGGATTCTATCCCAAAAACTGAGTTACGATAAGGACAAGTAACCCGCGGAGATTGGACGAGGGTGAGCCTAGGATTGGCAATCTTCGAGTCGATCGTAGGCGTCCGGGTTGAAAAGCTAGCGGGAGAAGGAACTCTCGTAAATGCCCGATGTCATCACATTTCAGCAGGCACTTGACCGGGCTGACGGGACGAGGCACGTACTGCTCGGCAATGGATTCAGTCGAGCATGCCGAGATAACATCTTTTCTTACGGTGCTCTTTTTGACCAAGCGAATTTTGAAGGACTATCTCCTGCCGCCCGAAATGCCTTCGCCGCATTACATACAACTGACTTCGAGGTCGTTATCCGAGCGCTTAAACAAGCTGCTCTCTTGGCAGCCCTGTATCTTCAGGACAATCCCCAACTGGCCGAAAGATTGAATGCAGACGCTGATGGTTTGCGGGAATTGCTTGCGAAGACTATCGCAGCCAGCCACCCCGATAGGCCCTCGGATATTCCGGCAGCGCAGTACGCTGCATGCCGAACTTTTCTATGCAACTTCAAACGGATTTACACCGTGAATTACGACCTGCTGTTGTACTGGGCGTTGATGCAGGAAGAGATAGAGCCGCAACTTGAATTTGACGACGGATTTCGGGAGCCAGAGGACGGGCCTGCTGACTACGTCACATGGGATGTCCAGAAGACCGACAAACAAAACATCTTTTACTTACACGGGGGCCTTCACATCTTTGATGCGCAACACGAACTCCAGAAATTCACTTGGTGCAATACCGGAATTGCACTCATCGACCAAATCAGAGAGGCGCTTGAAACAAATCGCTTCCCACTCTTCGTCGCCGAGGGAAGTCACGAGTCAAAACTGGACAGAATTCAGCACAGTGGATTTCTGAACAGAGCCTATCGGAGCTTCGCCGCAATCGGAGGCAGCCTGTTTGTATTTGGTCTCTCATTTGGCGTACCGGACGAGCACATCCTGAGGCTGCTTGACAGGGGAAAAGTGAAGCAGGCATTTATCAGCTTACATGGCGACCCCAATTCCGAAGGTAACGGAAGGATAGTGGAGCGGGCTGAACTCATGAGTATTCGGAGGTCCACGAAAAACCCTCTGACGGTAGAGTTCTTCGATGCGAACTCAGCGCATCCGTGGGGTTGATAGCCTATTCGGTTAGCGTCGGCAACGCCTCGTAATTTCCGTTCTTGGAGAAATACTCAGCGTGCCGGTACGGAACGTTGAGGAAAATCTGCGTCTCAAATGGGTCCCGCCCTTGTTTGAGGAGCCACTCCAGAGCGATTCTCGCGGCTGTCTTCGGGTCTTTGCCTCTCTGTTCGATAATTTCCATGCCGCCATCCGTGAGCACAACGTCGCCATGCGTATTAACGACGCCGTTCGAAATCGTAAGGGTGTACACCACACAAGCCTTGTAGTGCCCGTCCGCTAATTCTCTATCCTCGTGCAAAAAGTTGATCTTGTATTCCATACCTAAAATCCCCCCATCCGTGCAGCATTATACCAAGCGTGTTTTTGACAACCAGCCAGATTTTCGCTGCGCAGATGCAGATCCCGAGCCTCATGGGGGAAAGAGCACAGGCAGGATTCATCGCGTAGAATTCGCGCGATGAAAGGAAGCTGCCTGTGCCGCTATGATCCCTCCTTACTTCCATTTCCGTTCTCTCTCTGGCCGGGAAGTGGCGGGATGAGCTTGCCGGCGGCGAGGTGGTCAAGGGCGCGGAGGCGACCGGTCAGCTCGCCGGCACTCAAGCGGCGCTCGCGGTAGAGCGATCGGAAAAACTCTTCGGCGGAGCGCTCCCCCTTTTGCGAGTTGCAATCCAGACAGCAAGAAACAAGGTTGCGGTAGGAATTGTTGCCGAGGTTTGCCTGCGGGACGACATGGTCGAGGCACCGCCTGTGGTGGGTGATCCGCCGCGAACAATAGAAGCAGCGGCCGCCCTCGCGTTCGTGGATGGCCTGGCGCAGCACCTGCTTCTCCAGGAAATCCGCCTCCTCGATGTTGATAATGGCGTGGGGTGCAGGCGCTGGCCGATGGGCCGCGATTTTCTCGGCGCATATCCCTTTAACCTCTAAGGGGAGCCGCAAACGCACTACGTGTTGGGCTCGGCAGTTGCATTCGACCAAGTGCAAAACGCCTCGCGCAATCAGGCGCCGCACCGTATCGCGTGTGAACTTGCTGGAGAGGCCAACGCCACGGGCTAGCCAGGAAATCGAGAACTGCAACTGCAGCTTGCCTTCGAGTCGGCTGTGGCGAAAAAGATGCGAGTAGATCACGCGGTCAGCCAGCGAAAAGTTGAGCTGCGGCGCGAGCAGGTCTTCCATTTGTTTCCACACCTGTACAGCATTGATTTTTTTGTTGTTCATCGCTTTGAGTCCTGAAAGAAGAAAGGCGAATCCTTTCCTCTGTAGTGGCGGGTCTTTAGACCCGTTCTTGAGAGTTGCCAGCTAACAGCGGGAGAAAAAGACAGAGGCTTAACACAGAGAGCACAGAGAGAAGAGCACAGAGAACAGAGAGAATAGCGCTAGCGCCGGAGGCGCTTCACAACATTAGCCCAGCGCGTAAGCGCTGGGCATAGTGCCCCTCCTGAAGCCAAGCGCCGTAGGTGCGTCACGGGGAATAGGAGAATTCCAGCTGCTGCCCGGAATCTGAGATCTCCCGACAAAAGAAAACGCCCCGACGGCCTGGCGTCGGGGCGCTAAATGTAGCCCTACAAAAAACAAAAACGTCCTCGGCGGAGCCGGGACGCACTTCTCTACATTCTCTAGTCTACCAGACTAGTAATCGCCTTGTCAAGTAAAAAGTGACTTATCTGCAAGATGCTGAAGAGACGCACTTTAGCCTGTGATAAAAGGCGGCGCCGTTGTTGCTGACAAGAGAAACGAACAAAAGCGCTAAGACGCGCACTTGAATAGACGAGCCAGGGCCTGCGCCGCAATCGCGATCAGGTAGAGGGACCCCTCAACCAGAAAGCACAAGATTCAACCGTTGAAGCGCGGAGCGCGCATGTTCCCTCGGATGATTTGTACACCAAAATAGAGCCAGGCGGCGCGGTTAATTTGACTGGTCTTGGAGGCGACGGTAAACTTTAGTCTCCGCGCGGCAGGGGCCCGCGTTCGAACCCGCAGGGGCTCACAGATCATCAAAGAGCCAGGCTAAAAGGATTGAGGAGGCAGTATGGCCACGGCAGTTGCGCCCCGGATTTTCAAGAACTTCATCAATGGCGAATGGGTGGAGTCACGCAGCGGGAAAGCGTACGAAAACCGCAATCCGGCGAACACCGATGAATTGATCGGTATGTTTGTATCCTCGACCGAGGAAGACGTGAACGCCGCCGTGGACGCTGCGAGAGAAGCGTACAAGACGTGGCGGCTGGTGCCGGCGCCGAAGCGCGCGGAGATTCTGTTTCGCGCCGCGGAACTGCTGGTGCAACGCAAGGAAGAGTTTGCGAAAGACATGACGCGCGAGATGGGCAAGGTGTTGGCGGAGGCGCGCGGCGACGTTCAGGAAGCCATCGACATGACTTATTACATGGCAGGCGAGGGGCGCCGGCTGTTTGGGCAAACGACGCCTTCGGAGCTGCCGAACAAGTTTGCCATGAGCGTGCGCCAATCGATCGGCGTATGCGGGATGATTACGCCCTGGAATTTTCCAATGGCGATTCCTTCGTGGAAGATGATGCCGGCGCTGGTCTGCGGAAATACCGTGGTTCTGAAGCCCGCCGAGGATACGCCTCTGTCGGCGTATCACCTGGTACAGGTGCTGACCGAAGCGGGCGTACCGCGCGGCGTCGTGAATCTGGTGAGCGGCGATGGGCCGAACGCGGGAGCGCCGCTGTCGCAGCATAAAGATGTGCCGGTGATAAGTTTTACGGGTTCGACCTCCGTAGGACGAATCATCGCGCAGGCGTGCGCGCCGGACTTCAAGCACTACAGCCTGGAAATGGGTGGGAAGAACATCATCATTGTGATGGAGGACGCGAATCTGGATTTGGCTGTGGATGGGGCGATCTGGGGCGGCTTTGGAACGACGGGGCAACGCTGCACGGCGGCGAGCCGGATTGCGCTGCACAAGGGCGTGTACAAAGAATTTGTCGAGCGCTTCGTCGCTCGCGCAAAATCCTTGCGCGTTGGCGATGGTCTGGACTCTTCCACGGAAATGGGGCCGTGCATTAACGAGCAGCAGTTGAAAACGGTCATGAGCTACGTCGAGATTGGGAAAAACGAAGGAGCGAAGCTGCTGACAGGCGGGAATCGGTTGGATAGTGGTGCGTATGCCAAGGGCTGGTTCCACGAGCCGACCGTATTTGGGGATTGCTCGCCGAGGATGCGGATCGCGCAGGAAGAAATCTTTGGTCCGGTCGTGTCGCTCATTCCGGTCGATAGCCTGGAGCGAGCAATTGATGTTGCGAACGGGGTGGCCTATGGGTTGTCGGCTTCGATCTACACCAGGAACGTGAACCGCGCGTTCCAAGCAACGCGCGATCTCTACACCGGAATCGTCTATGTGAACGCGCCAACGATCGGCGCGGAGACGCACCTGCCCTTCGGCGGTACGAAACAAACCGGCAATGGACACCGCGAAGCGGCGATTGCAGCAATTGATTTCTTCACCGAATGGAAGACGGTGTACATCGATTACTCCGACAAGCTCCAGCGCGCGCAGATTGATAATGCCTGAGCGCCGCGGGCATTCACGTTGACGGTTCTTGACACCATTCCTACAATATTGGGTAGCGCTCTTTGGCACTGGGAGTAGAGTGCTGCTATGAGGAATTCTGCGCTTCAAGAACGGCGCAACCGCCAGATTCTCGCGGATCTTGTGCGCACGTACATTGAGACCGGCGAGCCGGTCTCCTCGCGCGCGATTTCCAAGAGTTTCGAAGAGACCCTGAGCACGGCGACGATTCGGAACGTCATGGCGGACCTGGAGGACGCTGGATTTCTGTACCAGCCGCATACATCGGCAGGGCGCGTGCCAACCGCGGCAGCCTATCGTTTCTTTGCGCAGGAAATCGCCTCGCAGGCAACCATCAGCGTCGGAGATCGCGAGTGGATTCAGCGGGAGATGGGTGGCGCGACCAGCGCGGCCGAGATTACCGAACGCGCGGGACACGTGCTGGCGGAAGTCTCCAACGGGCTGGGGATTATCGTATCGCCACCGCTGGGCAAGACCGTTCTGGAACACGCTCGGATGTGGCTGCTGCCGGACGGCCGCGTGGTCGTGGTGCTGATCTCCCCCGGCGGCGATACCCGGGACAAAATTCTGCGCCCGAGCCGCGTGTTCACTCAGGGCGAATTGGACGCCACGGCGGACTTTTTGAATCGGCACTACTCGGGCTGGACCCTGGAGGCGATTCGCAGCGATCTGCTGCAGAAGCTTGCAACAGAGCGCGAACGCTACGAAGGAATCGTGCAAAGCGCTCTCTCGCTCTGCGATCCGGCGGTGCTGGGAGATGAATCGGCTTTGCAAATACACGTGGAGGGAACGGCGCAGATCCCTGGCACTCCGGAATTCGCCAACCAGGCGCAATTGCGCGAACTGCTGGCGGCCATCGAAGAGAAGCACCGGCTCGTGACCGTGTTGAATGCTTGCATCGAAACACCGGAGCCCGTGCACGTGCAGATTGGCGTGAAGGGGATTTCCCAGGCGGGAGACAATCTCGCGCTCATCAGCGCTGCTTATACGAGGAACGATCTGGTGCAGGGTTCGCTTGGCGTGCTGGGGCCGACGCGCATGCATTATGAGCGCGCCATGACCGCCGTGGCCTACGTTGCGCAGCTCTTCAGCGAGGCGCTAAGCAAAATCTGAAAAATCGTTGGCACAGGAGAAGTGCGAAGGTGAACCACAAGGACGCGAAGCTAGACGTAAATAAAGACGTCAATAAAGACGTGGATAGCAACGAGCTCGATCAATCTGCTGAAGCCAAAGCGGTCGCGGCAGATGCCGCCAAGGCCGACGCGGAGATGGCGAAGCTGACTGCCGACCTTGAAGAGCTGAAGCAAACCCTGCTGCGCCGGCAAGCTGATTTCGACAATTACCGGAAACGCATCGAGAAGGAGCGCTTTGAAGATTCCAAGCGCGCGACGGCGCGAGTCATTGAGGGCCTCATTCCCGTGGTTGACGGATTCGAGCACGCTCTTGCGGCGCACCGCGAAGCGGAATACGAGAGCTACCGGAAAGGGTTCGAGCTGATTTACAAGCAGCTTGCGGATCATTTGGCGCGCCTGGGCGTCGAGCGCATTGATCCAACCGGAAAGCGTTTCGATCCGCATCTGCACCAGGCCATGGACCGCACCGAAACAACGGAGCACGCCGACGGCACCGTCTTGCAAGTTTTTCAGCCTGGATATGTCTTTCACGGCCGCGTGTTGCGTCCGGCGATGGTCCGTGTAGCGGTGCATCCGAACCCCGCATCGAAAGAAGCAGTGAATTAAAGGAGATCCAAAGTTTTCATGGCCAAGGGGAATCAACGCGATTATTACGAAGTGCTCGGCGTTTCACGGACGGCAGCGGTCGAAGAGATCAAGTCGGCTTACCGCAAAGCGGCGCTGAAATGGCATCCGGACCGCAATCCGGAGAACAAAGCCGATGCCGAGGTCAAGTTCCGCGAGTGCACGGAAGCGTACAGCGCGCTGAGCGATCCGCAGAAGAGACAGCTTTACGACACCTACGGCCACGCGGGTCTTTCGAGCGCGGGCGCCGCTCAGGGATTTGACCATACGGTTTTCCAGGACTTCCACGACATTTTCGGAGATTTCTTCGGCTTCGAAGATCTGTTCGGCGGCGGGCGCCGCAGACGCACACGCGCACAGCGCGGTGCCGACCTGCGCTATGACATGACGCTGTCGTTCGAGGAAGCGTCGATGGGGGTGACCACAAAAATCAAGCTCCCGCGCCAGGAATACTGTGAGGCCTGCAACGGCACGGGCGCGAAGAAGGGCACCGGCGTGCAAACCTGCCAGGCATGCGGCGGGCGCGGCCAGTTGGCCTATCAGCAAGGGTTTTTCACCATTACCCGCACGTGCCCGTCGTGCCAGGGCGCGGGCCAAATTGTGCGCGAGCGCTGCCCGGAGTGCCGCGGCCAGGGACGTCTCGAGCACGAAAAAACCATCGAGCTGCGAATTCCGCCCGGCGTGGATACCGGAACACGGCTGCGTGTCGCCGGCGAGGGCGAGCCCGGGCCGAATGGCGGGCCGGCGGGTGATTTGTATGTTGTCCTCGAAGTCAAAGAGCACCCATTCTTCGAGCGCCGTGGCGCGGATCTGTACTGCACGATTCCCGTCAGCATTGCGCAGGCCACCCTCGGCACAGAATTGCAGGTGCCGGGATTGAACGGGGAAGAGAAACTGAAAATTCCCGAAGGCACGCAAAGCGGCGCGGTGTTTCGCATCAAGGGCAAGGGGCTGGCTGATCCGCGCGGCGGGGGCAAGGGCGACTTGTACTATCACGTCTGCGTATTGACGCCGACGAAGCTGACGCGCGAGCAGCGAAAATTGATGGAACAAGTGGGCGCGACCTTGAAAGTAGAAAACAAGCCCGCCGACCGCAATTCCTCGATCTTCGATAAAGTGAAAGACATTTTCGGATAGCGGCGTTCCTCCTGGGATAGAATCTCCGCGTGCGAAGGCGTTTTTTCGTTAAGCAATTTGAAGGTGAGCGCGCCGTCATGGAAGGTGAGGCGGCCCATCATCTCGGACGCGTGTTGCGCGCCCAAGCCGGCCAGCTCTACGAGCTGAGCGACGGCAAACGCGTGTGGCTCGGGCGAATTGACCGAGTGACGCGCGACCGGGTGGAATTTTCCAAATTGGAAGAATTGCAGGTGTACCAGCCCCGCTTGGATTTGACGCTCCTGCTGGCCGTGGTGAAGTTTGACGCCTTCGAATGGGCGCTCGAAAAATCCACCGAACTGGGTATCGGCGCGATTGTGCCGCTCGCCGCGGCGCGGAGCGAGAAAGCCTTGCTTGGCGCAGCGGCGAAGCGCGCCGAACGTTGGAAGAAGATACTGCTGGAGGCATCGCAGCAGTGCCGCCGCGTGCGCATACCCGTGCTGGCGGATGTGTCCAAGCCAGGGCGCGCATTCGCTTCGTTCAAAGATGGTTTGCGTGTCATGCTTTCTGAGCGTGCCGATGCGCCACCCCTGCGAAACGTCCTTGAAGGCCGGCGGGCCGCGAAGGCGATCCTGGCCATCGGGCCGGAGGGCGGCTGGACGGACGCGGAGCGCGAAGCGGCGCAACGCTGTGGCTTTCTGGAAGCCTCGCTTGGCCGATTGATCCTGCGCGCAGAGACGGCCGTCATCACCGCGCTAGCTTCGATGAATTACGCGCTCGGCGATGACTGATCGGCCTGGGGCTTTGAGCCTAAGAAATTCTTGCACCTCGCAACCTGTGCCTCCATCCGCGAGCAACGGGCAACCGCCTCTTGTGAATCTGATTGAGTGAAAGAATCCGGATTGGCCTCCGTGCTCCGCGGACAACGGCGATAAATGGCATCTGGCGCAGCGCGCGACGGCCATGCTATAAATACAAGGCAGCGTCAAAATGGAACGCCCGAACGAGAAACTGCGCGCGACCTCGACGTCACCGGAAACCCTAGCCCCGGCATCGTCCTCCATTGTGAAACCCGGCCCCTCGGTTGCGGGTGCCATGACCGGCCGGGTGGTGTCTATACATTCCCTTCGCAAGGAAATTCGCGTCTGGACGCGCGACCTGCTCATCGCCATCGGCCTTGCGCTGGTCATCATCGTGTTCTTGTACCAGCCGGTAAAAGTCGAGGGCACCAGCATGGCCCCGTTGCTCTCCGACCAGGAACGCATTTTCATCAACAAATTCGTCTATCGCTTCGAGCCGATTCAGCGCGGGGACGTGGTTGTGTTTTGGTATCCGCTGGATCGCACAAAATCTTTTATCAAGAGAGTCGTGGGTTTGCCCGGCGAGACCGTGGAGATTCGTCAGGGCGCGGTGTACGTCAACGGCAAGGTTGTCCCCGAGCCGTACGTGCCGCCGCAGTATGAGGACCTGAGTGATTTCGGCCCGGTGCGCGTGCCCAGGGATAGCTATTTCGTGATGGGCGATCATCGCATCAGTTCGAATGATTCCCGCGTCTTCGGGCCCGTCGCCAGCCGCTTCATTTACGGCCGCGCCGTCTTTGCCTACTGGCCGGTGGATCATTTCGGTTCGCTCTCGGCCACGGACGCCGACACAAAGTGACTGGTATAATTTTGATGACAGGTTCGGGAGGACACACTGACCGAAGTTCAGCACCGACCAGCCATTCTCGCGCTGGAAGACGGGCGCGTCTTTAAGGGCCGCGCAGCGGGCGCGATCACGCGCCGCGGCGGCGAAGTCGTTTTCAACACCAGCCTCACCGGTTACCAGGAAGTTTTCACCGACCCCAGCTACGCCGGGCAAATTGTCTGCTTGACTTATCCGCACATCGGAAACGTGGGCGCCAACCTCGAGGATGAGGAATCCGCCCGGCCCTTCATTGAATCGCTCGTGGTGCGCGAGTTTTCACAGGTTTCTTCGAACTGGCGATCGGCGGAAACTGCCCAACTGTATTTGAATCGTCACAAAATCCCGGCTATCTGGGACATCGACACGCGGGCGCTGGTGCGGCACATTCGAAACGTCGGCGCCCTGCGCGGGATGGTTTCGACCGATGGGACGCCCGCGGAGCAGTTGGTTTTTGAAGCCAAGCAACTCCCCAGCATGGCGGGTCAGGAACTCGCCAGTCGCGTCTCCTGCGGCAAACCCTACGGCTGGGAGAAAGGTTCCGTTGAGCTGGCAATTTCGCCTTGGTCCGAAGAGATGGGCGAAGCGGATGGTGATGAGGAGACCCGGAAGCCTCGGGTCGCCGCTTATGATTTTGGCATTAAGCAAAACATTCTGCGTTTGCTGGTGGACCATAACTGCGACGTCTGGGTTGTCCCCGCGCAAACCCCCGCCGAGGATGTTCTGGCGTTGAAGCCGGACGGTGTCTTCCTTTCGAATGGCCCGGGCGATCCTGAACCGATTGCCTACGCCGTGGAAAATATCAAGAAGCTGATTGGGAAGGTGCCGGTGTTTGGGATTTGTCTGGGCCATCAACTGTGCGGGCTGGCTCTGGGCGGGAAGACCTTTAAGCTGAAATTCGGCCACCACGGTTCGAATCATCCGGTCAAGAATCTGCTCACGGAGCAAGTGGAAATTACCGCGCAGAATCACGGATTTTGCGTCGATCCGGATTCGCTGCCGTCCCGCGACGTGGAGATCACGCATATCAACTTGAACGATCACACCAATGAAGGCATGCGCCACAAGAAGTTGCCGCTGTTCAGCGTGCAGTATCACCCGGAGGCCTCGCCCGGGCCGCACGACTCGCATTATCTGTTCAATGATTTTGTGGAGTTGATGGGAAAGTGGAGAGGGAAGTAACCTCGGTCGTTGGACATTTCATTCGCACCTTGTTTCGAACGTTGAAGGCCGCTACGGTGCGAAGGGGTGACGGATGGTGCGCGCGCGGCGTGGCAGCCGCGCCGAACTGGCAACTGAAAACGGAGAACCGGAGAACTTGCCCAAACGTAAAAACATCAAGAAGATTCTGATCATCGGGTCGGGTCCGATCATTATCGGCCAAGCCTGCGAATTCGATTATTCAGGAGCGCAAGCCTGCAAGGCGCTGCGCGCCGAGGGCTATGAGGTCGTGCTGGTGAATTCGAATCCGGCAACCATCATGACCGATCCGGATCTCGCCCACCGTACCTACATCGAGCCGCTTTCAAAGGAATATCTCGCGGAGATTATTGCACGCGAGAAACCGGACGCGCTGCTCCCGACCGTCGGCGGACAAACGGCGCTGAATCTGGCCGTAGAGCTTTCCGAGGGCGGCATCCTCGAAAAATACAAGGTGGAAATGATCGGCGCCTCGCTCCGCGCCATTAAGGTGGCCGAGGACCGCCTGTGGTTCAAGGATGCCTGCCGGAAGATTGGGCTCGAGGTGCCGGCGTCGGCGCTGGTGAATAACGCCAAGGATGCGCTGCGTCTTTGCGACCAACTGGGATTCCCGCTGGTGATCCGGCCCTCGTTCACTCTGGGCGGCACGGGCGGCTCGATCGCTTACAACAAGGAAGAGTTCGCCGAATCCATCGCCCACGCTTTGGACTTGAGCCCCGTGCATGAGGCGCTGGTGGAAGAATCCGTATTGGGCTGGAAAGAGTACGAACTCGAAGTCATGCGCGATTTCCGCGACAACTTTGTGGTGATTTGCTCGATTGAAAACTTTGATCCCATGGGCGTGCATACCGGCGACTCGATCACCGTGGCGCCCGCGCAGACGCTGACGGACAAAGAATACCAGCGCATGCGCGACGCCGCCGCTGCGATCATCCGCGAAGTGGGCGTGGAAACGGGCGGTTCGAATGTGCAGTTCGCCGTGAATCCCGAAAACGGCCGCATGGTCGTCATCGAGATGAACCCCCGCGTGTCCCGCAGTTCCGCGCTGGCCAGCAAGGCCACTGGGTTTCCCATCGCAAAAATCGCGGCCCGCTTGGCCGTGGGGATGTCGCTGGACGAAATTCCGAATGACATAACCAAGAAGACGCCGGCTTGCTTCGAACCGACGATCGACTACGTGGTGGTGAAAATTCCCAAGTGGCAGTTCGAAAAATTCCCTGGCGCGGATAGCACTCTCGGAACGCAAATGAAGTCGGTCGGCGAAGTCATGGCCATTGGCCGGACCTTCAAGGAAGCGCTGCAGAAGGGAATTCGCTCGCTCGAGCCGAGCACCCCGTGGCGCGCGCCGTCGGAAACGCCGGATTCACTTTTGCGTGAAAAGCTCGCAACGCCGCGGCCGGACCGCATTCACTGGCTGCTGACCGCGGTGGAGCGCGGCCTGCCGGCGCAGGAAATTTGCGAGCTGACGAAAATCGATCCGTGGTTCATTCATCAGATCGAAGAGTTGACGGCCATGAACCGTCGCGCCGCCGCCGTGACCGTGGAAACAGCTTCGAAGGAATTGCTGCGCGAAGCGAAGCGGCATGGCGCCAGCGACGAACAATTGGCGCAAATCTGGAGAACGACGCCTGCTTCCGTGAGGCTGCAACGCGCACGCTACGGCGTCTCGCCGGTCTTCAAGCGCGTGGATACTTGCGCCGCCGAATTCGAGTCGTTCACTCCTTATCTCTATTCGACCTACGAGGACGAAGACGAATCGGACGCCCAGTCGCGGCCCAAGATCATGATTTTGGGCAGCGGTCCGAATCGCATCGGGCAGGGCATCGAGTTCGATTATTGCTGCTGCCACGCTTCGTACGCGCTGCACGAAGACGGATTCGAAACTATCATGGTGAATTGCAATCCGGAGACGGTGTCCACGGACTACGACACCTCCGACCGCCTGTATTTCGAACCGCTCACGCTCGAAGACGTTCTCGCCATCGTTGAGCGCGAGAAGCCCCAGGGAGTGATCGTGCAATTCGGCGGGCAGACGCCGCTGAATCTTGCCCTCGAACTGAAACGCAACGGTGTTCCGATTATCGGCACGGCGCCGGAATCCATCGACCTCGCGGAAGACCGCCGGCGGTTCGGGCGCCTGCTCGAAGAATTGAAGATTCCTCAGCCGCGCAACGGAACGGCGCTGGTGCCGGAAGAAGCGGCACGCGTGGCGGCAGAAATTGGTTTGCCGGTGCTGGTGCGGCCGAGCTACGTGCTGGGCGGACGCGCCATGGTCATCGCCTACGACGTGAATACGGTGCAAGATTACGTCGCGCAAGCGGCGCTCATGGGGCCCGCTCGTCCCGTGCTGATCGATCAATTCCTCGAAGAAGCCACGGAAATCGATGTCGACGCGCTGGCCGATGGAAAAGATGTGATCATCGGCGGGATCATGGAGCACATTGAAGAAGCCGGCGTGCACTCAGGCGATTCCTCGTGCGTTCTGCCGCCGGTGAGCTTGTCCCCCGCGATTCTCGATACCATCCGCGAATACACGAAGCGGCTGGCGTTGGCCCTCAAGGTAGTTGGATTGATGAACGTACAGTATGCCATTCAGCGCGAGACGGTTTACGTGCTGGAGGTGAACCCGCGAGCGTCGCGGACGGTGCCGTACGTCAGTAAGGCGACCGGAGTGCCGCTGGCGAAGGTCGCGGCGCGCTTGATGGGCGGGAAGAAGCTGGCGTCCATGGATCTTCCGCTTGTGAAGCACAACGGCGTGGCGGAAATCGCGGTGCACGAATTCTATTCGGTGAAATCGCCGGTGTTTCCATTCAACAAGTTTCGCGGCGTGGATACCATCCTCGGGCCGGAAATGCGCTCGACCGGTGAAGTGATGGGAATTTCCACATCGTACGGCCAGGCCTTCGCGAAGGCCCAGCTTGCGGCGGGACAGCGTTTGCCGCGCAAGGGCACGGTGTTCCTCAGCGTGAATGACCGCGACAAAAAACATGTGGGGTCCGTCGGAAAAGAATTGTCGACGATGGGGTTTCGTCTGCTGGCCACTCGGGGAACGGCCGCGGCGCTGGAAGATGCGGGCGTCGAGGCCGAAGGGGTATTCAAGGTCAACGAAGGCCGCCCGAATATCGTGGACTTGGTGAAAACCGGCAAGATCGACCTCGTGATCAACACCCCGCTCGGACGCGAGTCTTTCTACGACGAGAAATCGATCCGTCGCGCCGCGATTCGCTACAATATACCGTGCATCACGACGATGGCTGCAGCGCATGCCGCCGCGCGCGGGATTCGGGCGCTCCTCGAACAGGGCATCGAAGTCGCTGCATTGCAGGATTTACATCGCGGACAGGCCGCCGCTTCCGGCGTGCCCGCGTCAGGAGATTGAGCTGTGGAATTTTCCGGAATTTTCGCCGCCTTAACAACGCCATTCGAAGAAGATGGTTCGGTTTCGCTCGCCGGACTGAAACACAACATTCACCGCTACAACGCGACGGACCTTGCAGGGTACGTGGTGCTCGGTTCGACGGGGGAGTCGGTGCTGCTCTCGCGAGCGGAGATGGACGGCATTCTCGTCACCGCAATCGAGGTGGTCGGCAAGGGAAAGAAACTGCTTGCCGGCACCGGCGCCGAATCGACTGCGGAAACCATCGACTGCACGAAGCGCGCCGCGGATCTGGGTTATCCGGCTGCGCTGGTGAAGACGCCGCATTATTACAAGCCGTCTTACAAACCGGACGTGCTCATCGCGCATTTCCGGCGAGTCGCGGACGAGTCGCCGATTCCGGTTCTTCTTTACTCCGTGCCGCAATTCACGGGCGTTGCGCTGGAGGCTGCGGAGGTCGCGGCTCTCTCCGAGCATCCCAATATCATTGGGATTAAGGAGAGTTCAGGAAACGTGCAGCGGGTTGGCGAGATGATCGCGGGGGCCTCGCCTGAGTTTCAGGTGTTGGTCGGCTCCGCGCCGACGCTGTACCCTTCATTGGTGCTTGGCGCGCGCGGAGCTATTCTGGCGCTCGCGTGCTCGCTGCCGGAGAAATGCGCGGCGCTTTTTGAATTGGTCCGGCAGGGTCATCACGAAAGAGCGCGCGAACTGCAGTCCGTCCTGGCCCGCGCCTCGAAGTTAATCCTCTCCGAAATGGGCATCGCCGGTCTGAAGTACGTCATGGACCAGCGCGGCTACCGCGGCGGCATTCCGCGGCTGCCTTTGCGGCCTTTGCAGGATGAACAAAAGAAACGCCTTAGTGAATTCCTCGCGATTCTGGAACCCATCGCGGTGCGGGCCTGATTCAGGACAGTGGGAGAGAATTGATGAGACGTTTTCTCGCAAGGTTCATCTAAGGGCTCATGGATTGTCGCGTCCTCTCCTCCCGCCAGCTTCCGCATCAGCCAAAGCTCTTTCTCGATTACCTCGAACGTTTTGAGCGCGTGAAAGCCTTTTACGCTTATCCGCCCACGATGCAAGCGGTTTCGCGCGAGGCGCGGAAACTGAGCTATCCCAGCGACAGAAGGGCAGAGGTGGCCGCGCTCTTGCGCGCCCAGAACGTTGCTTTCGGGGCGGGAAGAGAGACCATTTCCAACCTGGAGCGGCTCGAAAAAGGCGCGGTCGCGGTGGTGACCGGACAGCAAGTAGGGCTCTTCAGCGGGCCGCCCTATTCGATCTATAAAGCGCTGATGGCGGTGCAAATTGCCGAAGAGATGACGCGCAGTGGAATTCCGGCGGTGCCGGTGTTTTGGATGGCGACGGAAGACCACGATCTGGAAGAGGTGCGCCAAACAACGTGGTTTGACCGAGGAAAACTGATCCGATTCGAGTTGCCGGTGGCTGCGGAAGCGGGGCGGCCGGTAGGCCAAATTCCACTGGGCAGAGAGGCCGGCCCCTTGGTTCACGAAGCCGCAGAATTGCTGGCGAATCAGGGAAGCGATCTGCTCGCACAGAACCTGATCGAAAGCTACGGACCTGAAGAGACCTACGGCAGCGCGTTCGGGAAACTTTTCGCACGGCTGTTCGCGGAGCAGGGATTAATCCTGATGGACCCGCTGGACCAGGGCCTTCACAAAGTTGCAGCGCCTCTGTATCAGCACGCGCTGGCGGAACGCGATGCGCTGAACGAAAAACTTTTGGAGCGCGGGAAAGAATTGGACCGCGCGGGATTTGCCCCTCAGGTTAAGGTGACCTCGCGGAGCACGCTGCTCTTCTACCTGGGCGATGGACCGCGGCTGCCGATCATCGCGAGCGCCGGAAAATTTCAGGCCGGCGAGAGGATGTGGCCGCGCGAGGCCTTGGTGCGTCTCACGCACGCCGAGCCGCAGAACTTCAGCCCGAATGCGCTCTTCCGGTCAGTTGTGCAGGACTATTTGCTGCCGACCGTGGGGTATATCGGCGGACCCGCCGAAATTTCGTATTTTGCGCAGTCGGAAGTGATCTACCGGGAACTTCTGGGGCGGATGCCGGTGATGTTGCCGCGGGCCGGATTCACGCTGGTAGACGCGAAGGCCAATAAACTGCTGCGCCGGTACGGCCTGACGGTTGAGGACGTTTGGGCGGGACCGCAGAACCTTCGGCACAAGATGGAAGGCGCGGCTGTTCCCAAGTCATTTTCGCGGACCTTTGAGCGAAACAAAAAACAGATCGCCAAGATGCTGGCGCAACTCGGGAAGCAAATCGAGAAGCTGGATCCCACGTTGAAAGGCACGGTTGAGAGGTCGCGGAAGAGAATCGAATTTCACATCGAAAAACTGCGCCGCAAGGCGGGCCGGGCACAGGATCAAAAAAGCGGTTTGATCTCGGCGCACGAACAGTACCTGGAGTCGCTGCTTTATCCGCACAAAGCATTGCAGTCGCGCGAGCTGTGTCTCCTGCCGTTTCTGGCACGATGGGGAGCCGGCGGTTTGAGCGAATTGCAGAAGCACGCTACCGGAAAGGCGCTCGGGCGTCACTTTATCGTTCCGCTTCCTTAGATTCCCTCTCTCGTTCCCGCTGGTCCACGCCACGATCGAACCGCAGTGCTAGAATCCCCGAGCCAAACAGGGAGGGAAGCCCATGCAGACACTGACCGTGAAGACCGAGCGCCGCACGCAACTTGTTGACGTGACGGCCCAGATACAAAGCGCGGTGTCAGCGTCCGCGGTGGCCAATGGAGTCTGCTACTTATACGTGCCGCACACGACGGCGGCGATTACCATTAACGAGTGTGCGGACCCGTACGTGGCGCGCGACGTTGAGGGCGCGTTGGACCGCCTAATCCCCGCTGTGGGGCCCTACCAGCACGGAGAGGGCAATTCGGACTCGCATATAAAAGCCGTCCTCGTGGGATCTAGCCAAGTCGTTTTCGTGGAAGGCGGAAAGCTGGCGCTGGGGCGCTGGCAAGGCGTGTTCTTGTGCGAATTTGACGGGCCACGGGAACGGAAACTGCACGTAAAAGTCACGGCCGATTGAAGCAGACTTCAAGTAAAAGACTCTGACTGCGCGTAATGCCCCCACACCCCCGGCATTTTGTATGAATGTCAAAATAAGGGACTTACAAAATTTGCATTTCGTAACTTGTTGATTCTAAAGGAGCCAGATTGCTGGTGGCAGCCCACCTTAATGAACGCCGGCAATGGGGCCCCCAAAAAGAAAAAGGCGGCAAGACATCTGCCGCACTTAAAACTGCGCATCTCTAACTAAAAACATTATACCCGTGGAGGGGCGATCAGTCAAAGGAATTCTAGGTTGGGTTCTGGGATCGCGAGGGCGTTGTGCTAGAGTTTTCATGCGATGGAAAAGCTTGGGATTTACGTGCAGGTGCCCTTCTGCCAGACGAAGTGTACGTACTGCAATTTTCATACGGGAGTGGTGGCGACGGCCCGATTTGCTCCTTACGTTGGGGCGGTTTGCCGGGAAATTCGAGAGCATCGGGAGATGTTGAAGGCGGCGGGTGTGGAGTGGACTGAGTGTTTGGGGTGGGGCGGAGGGCGCAGCGATGCTGCGTCCCTACAAAGAAAGAGCGAATCGCTGAGCGAAGACTTAGTCGTGGACACGGTTTACATTGGCGGAGGGACGCCCAGCCTGTTGGAACCTCCCCACCTTCAGAACATTCTGGATACGATTCGGAAAAGCTTCGCGGCGGATTTTGCAGAGGTGACGCTGGAGGCTGATCCGGAAACCATTGAGGCCGAGAAGGCCAATGCGTGGGTGCAGACGGGAATCAACCGGGTCAGCTTTGGGGTGCAATCGTTTTCGGACAAAGAACTGGTGGCTGCGGGACGGATGCATCGGCGAGCGGATATTTACCGGGCCGTGCCGATTCTGCGCGAGGCGGGCATTCGAAACATCAGCTTCGACTTGATCGCTGGATTGCCGCACCAGACAAGAGAGAGCTGGCGGCAGTCGCTGGATGAATTGACGAGGCTCGAGCCAGAGCACGCTTCGATTTATTTGCTGGAGGTTGATGAAGGCAGCCGACTTGGGAAGGAGCTGCTGCAGGGCGGGGGACGGTACAGCGCTGGAGCCGTGCCAAGCGAAGACGAAATGGCCGAGTTCTACGAAATGGCGCTGGAGACTTTGCGGGCAGCGGGTTATCGCCATTATGAGATTTCAAATTGGGCGAAGCCGGGATTCGAATCGAAACACAACCTGAAATACTGGCGGCGCGAAGCGTACCTGGGATTTGGGGCGGGAGCGCATTCGTTTTCAGGGGCGCAGCGGTGGGCGAACGTGCACGATGCCGCGGCCTACGTGAATGCCGTGCAAAGCGGGCGATTGCCGGTCGAGCAGCATGAGAAGATGACGGCGGAGCGCGCCCTTGAGGAGGAATTGTTTCTGGGGTTGCGGCAACTGGACGGAATTGATGTGGCGCGAATCGAGGGGGAGTATGGAGTGACGCTGGCGGGACGATTCGAACCGCTGGCGTCGGCGGGGTTGGTGAAACGGGATGGAAACGTGGTGCGGCTCGCGCCGGAGCGGCTGAGTGTTTCGAATGAAGTGTTTGTAGAGCTGATGAAGTGAGACTTGGAATGGAATGACTTGGGTTGAAGTTAAAGAAGGCTTTTAACACAGAGGACACAGAGACCACAGAGAGCAGAGGAGAAGAAAAAAGAGAGCGAAGAAAGAAGAAAGCGAAGAAAGAAGAAAGTGAAGAAAGAGGAAAGAAGAAAGAATAGCGAGAAGAAAGAAGAAGGCAGAGAGAAGAGAAAACATGAGTTATACGGTTGCGAAGGGGAATCAGAGGGTGGATCCGGATCAGGTGAAGGAGACGGACGGCGCTCCGGCGCATGTGATCGATCTGCGGAGCGATACGGTGACGCGGCCGACCGCAGAGATGCGGCGGGCGATGGCGGAGGCGGAGGTCGGGGACGACGTGTATGGAGAAGACCCGACGGTCAACCGGTTGGAAAAGCGCGCGGCGGAGATGTTCGGCAAAGAGGCGGCGCTATTCGTGCCCACGGGCTGCATGGGAAACCTCATCGCCATCAAGGTGTGGACGCATCATGGCAATGAGGTGATTTGCGAGGAGCGCAGCCACGTGAATTTATACGAATTGGCTTCCATGTCCGCGATTGCGGGTTGCATGCCACGGGTGGCGCGGGGTGAAGACGGCATTTTGACGTGGAAGGAAATCGAAGCGGTCATCCGGCCGAAGATTTATTACGACTCGCAAACAGCGCTGGTGTGCCTGGAAAACACGAACAACATGGCGGGCGGAACGGTTTATTCGACGGGGCAGGTGGAGGACATCTGCGAGCACGCGCACGCGGCGGGATTGAAAGTGCACCTGGACGGCGCGCGTATTTTTAACGCCGCGACGGCGCTGGGAGAGACTGTCGAGCAGATGGCACGAAAAGCAGATTCGGTGATGTTCTGTTTGTCGAAGGGCTTGGGCGCGCCGGTGGGGTCGCTGATCGTGGGGACGAAAGCGTTCATCGAGAAGGGACGAATTTACCGAAAGATGTTCGGCGGGGGGATGAGGCAGGCGGGAGTGATCGCCGCGGCCGGACTGGTTGCCTTGGAAAAGTCGCCGGCGCGGCTGCACATCGATCATGAGAACGCAAAGAGGCTGGCGGAGGGCATCGCGGAAATTCCCGGGCTGAAAATCGACCCGAAGAAGGTGCGATCGAATATCGTAATTTTTGATTGCGCAAAAACAGGGAGGACGGCCGCAGAGCTTTGCGACGCGCTTCATCCGCATGGGGTGTGGGCGCAGGATACGGCGCTGTATTCGGTGAGGGTGGTGACGCATTGTGATGTGGACCGGGCGGGAATCGAACGGGCGCTTGTGGTGTTGCAAGAAGTGGTCGCCAAGACGCACAAGGTGAGTGCATGAACGCGGGGACAATGAAATCGCTTGTTGCTCTCGGTTGCGCAATCGCAGCATTGAGTGTGCCTATTGGTGTCTATTCGCAAGAACGTTCCGCCGCCAATGCGTCAGGAAAGAAAAATCCACCGACGGAGGCGGAGGCGGAGAAATTCCTCGACGAAGCGGAAAGCCGCTACTTCGATCTGACGAACAAGGCACAGAGAGCGACGTGGGTTGAAGAGAATTTCATTACGGAGGATACGGAGGAGATCGCCGCGGAGGCCAACCAGGAACTGAGCGCGTTTGCCGCCGAGATGTCGAAAAAGGCGCACGACTTCGACGGCGTGAAGCTTCCACCCCTGATGGCGCGAAAGATGCTGCTCTTGAAACTATCCGCGGAATTTCCGGCTCCCGCAGATCCAAAGGAGCAAAAAGAGCTGGCGCAGGTGCTGGCTTCGCTGGACGGAGACTACGGAAGAGGGAAGTGGTGTCCCAACGGGGAGCAAGGGAAATGCCTGGATCAAACGGCAGTGTCGGCCTTAATGGCATCGAGCCGCGACCCGGAGGAGCTGAAGCGCGCGTGGATGGGATGGCATGCGGTGGGCGGCCCGATGCGGCAGCGGTACGCGCGAATGGTCGAACTCGGAAACAAGGGCTCGCGAGAGCTGGGCTTTGCAGATGCAGGCGCGCTGTGGCGGTCGATGTACGACATGCCGCCGGATGAACTGACGAAAGAGGCGGACCGGCTGTGGGGTCAGCTCAGACCACTGTATGAATCCTTGCATGCGTACGTGCGCGGGGAACTGCGAAAGAAGTATGGAAATGACTTGGTTCCGGCGCGTGGCCCGATTCCCGCGCATCTTCTGGGCAACATCTGGAGCCAGGAGTGGAATAACGTTTATTCGCTGATGGATTCGCCGAAACCGCCGCAGAGCTACGACCTGACGAAAATCCTGCAGGACCGGCATACGGACGCCAAGGGAATGGTGCGCTATGGAGAAGCGTTCTTCGCATCGCTGGGATTCGCGCCGCTCCCGAAGACGTTTTGGGAGCGGTCGCTTTTCACGAAGCCTGCCGACCGCGACGTTGTTTGTCACGCAAGCGCGTGGGACATTGATTCGAAGGACGACTTGCGAATCAAGGTGTGCATTCGAATCACCGAAGAGGACTTCCGGACAGTTCACCACGAACTGGGACACAATTTTTACCAACGGGCATACAAGACGCAGCCGCCGCTTTTCCAGAACAGCGCGAACGACGGGTTTCACGAGGCGGTGGGCGATACGATCGCGCTTTCGGTGACTCCGGAGTATCTCAAACAAATCGGCTTGATCGAAGCAGTGCCGCCAGCAAGCGGCGATATCGATTACCTTCTGCAGCAGGCGCTGGAAAAAGTGGCGTTCCTCCCGTTTGGTTTGCTGGTGGACAAGTGGCGGTGGGAGGTGTTTTCCGGGCAGGTGAGGCCGGAGGAGTACAACAAGGCGTGGTGGGAATTGCGGAAGAAGTATCAGGGAATCGTACCCCCCGTGGAACGGAGCGAGGCGGATTTTGATCCGGGGGCGAAGTATCACGTGCCATCGAATACCCCTTACATGAGGTACTTTCTCGCGCGCATTCTGCAATTCCAGTTTCACAGAGCCTTGTGCCGGGAGGCAGGTTACAAGGGGCCGCTGCACCGCTGCTCGATTTACGGGAACAAAGCGGCCGGAGAGAAGCTGAACAAGATGCTGGCGATGGGGCAAAGCAAACCCTGGCCCGAAGCGCTGGAAGCGCTGACCGGCGAGAAGCAGATGGATGCATCGGCACTGGCAGATTATTTCGCGCCGATCAAGGCGTGGCTTGACGAACAGAACAAGGCCAACCGTTACCCGGTGGGCTGGTAGCCGCGTTCGTGTAAAATAGAACTATAAAGCAAACTTTGGCTGAGTATAGCCAAGACCCCATAGGCTACCGAGGACACCGTGGAATTCGCCTTTACCGAGGAACAGCAGCAGCTTCGACGGAGTGTGCGCGAATTCGCCGAGGGCGAAATCGCGCCACACGTGATGGAGTGGGACGAGGCGTCGCATTTCCCGATGGAGATCATTCCGAAGCTGGCGGAAATGGGGCTGCTTGGCGTTATTTTTCCGGAGGAATATGGGGGCGCGGGCCTGGGCTACGTGGAGTACGCGCTGACGATTGAAGAGCTGGCGCGAGTGGACGGCTCGGTGGGGCTGATCGTCGCGGCCCACAATTCGCTGTGCTCGAACCACATCTATAAATTCGGGACGGAGGCGCAGAAGAAAAAGTATCTTGTTCCGCTGGCTTCCGGGAAGGCGATTGGCGCGTGGTCGCTGACCGAGCCGGAAGCAGGTTCGGACGCCGGTGGAACGCGGACGACGGCAGCGCGCTGCGGGAATCAATGGGTCTTGAACGGCGCGAAGACGTTCACGACGAATGGGCAGTACGCGGATTTTTGTGTGGCCATGGCGGTGACCGACAAATCAAAGGGTTCGCACGGGATCAGCGCGTTCATCCTTGAAAAGGGGATGGCGGGCTTTCGGCCCGGAAAGAAAGAAAACAAGCTGGGGATGCGGGCGAGCGACACTTCGGAAGTGATCTTCAGCGATTGCCGCGTGCCGCAGGAAAACTTGCTGGGGCCGGAGGGCGAAGGATTTACCGGCAGCCTGAAGATTTTGGATGGCGGGCGGATTTCGATTGCGGCGCTGGCGCTGGGCATGGCGCAGGGCGCGCTGGAAGCGGCCACAAAGTATGCCAAACAGCGCAAGCAGTTTGGGCAGGCGATCAGCGAGTTTCAGGCAGTGCAATTCAAGCTGGCGGACATGGCGACGCAGGTGGAGGCGGCGCGGCTTCTGGTTTATCAAGCGGCGTGGCTTGCGGATAAGAACAACGTGCGCTTCACGCGTGAATCGAGCATGGCGAAACTGTTTGCCAGCGAGGTCGCCGTGCGCGTGGCAAACGAGTGCGTGCAAATCCACGGCGGCTACGGGTTCATCAAAGATTATCCAGCGGAGAAGTATTACCGCGACGTGAAACTCTGCACCATCGGCGAAGGCACCAGCGAGATCCAGAAGTTGGTGATTGCCCGGCAGCTCCTCGGCAAGAAATAATAGGCAGATGCGGCTGGCCCCTCCAGAAAGCACCGCCGGAAAACGATGAGTCTGCCCGTTGAAAAGTGGGCGGAACAAGTGCGCGCGGGCGACGTGCGCGCGGTGTCGCGCGCGATCACGTCAATCGAAAACCATCAGCCGGAAGCGGAGGCGCTGCTCCGGCTGCTATTTCCGCATACAGGCCAGGCGTATCTGACGGGTGTCACGGGCGCGCCGGGAACGGGGAAGAGCACACTTGTCGATCGGCTGGCGGCGTATCACCGCAAGAATCAAGAACAAGTTGGCGTGATCGCCGTGGACCCGACGAGCCCGTATTCCGGCGGGGCGATCCTGGGTGATCGGATTCGCATGCAGGGACATGCCGGCGATGCGGGCACATTCATCCGTTCGATGGCCACGCGGGGATTCCTTGGCGGGCTCGCGCGCGCGACGGCGGAAGTGGCGTTGCTTCTGGATGCGGCAGGGAAAAAGCACGTGTTGATCGAGACGGTCGGCGTCGGCCAGGATGAAATCGACATTGTACGGCTGGCTGATTGCGTGCTCGTGCTGTTGGTGCCGGGGCTCGGCGACGACATTCAGAACATGAAGGCGGGGCTCATGGAAATAGGCGACATCTTTGTGCTGAATAAAGCAGACCGCGAAGGTGCGGACCGGCTGGAGCAGCAACTGCTGGCGATGCTCGCGCTGGTGATGCCGCGGGATGGCTGGCACCCGCCGGTCGTGCGGACCGTGGCAACGGAGAACAAAGGCGTTGAAGAGCTTGCCGAGACGGTCGGGAGGTTTCGAAAGCATTTTGAATCGAGCGGCGAGCGGCAGCGCAAACACGTCGAGCATTGGAAGAATCGCTTGATAGAGCTGCTTGAGTCCCGTTTGCTCGAGCGCATTCTGGGCGGAGCCGGAGGCGAATCACGCCTGGCGGAGCTGGCGGCGGAAGTGGCGAACCGCAGGAAAGATCCATTTACGGCCGTGAACGAAATTCTGAAGAAGAGCGGCCTTGACGTCTGAAAGAAACGGAGAAAGAGAAGATGGCGGCGAAGAAGCCGAGTAAGCCGGGGAGTGCCCGGTCCCAAGGCAAGGCATCCATTGGAATCATTGGAGGGAGCGGGCTTTATTCGATGAGCGGCTTGACGAACACGCGGGAAATTCGCGTGAGGACGCCGTTTGGGGATCCGTCGGATGCGATTGTGCTCGGCGCATTGGAAGGGAAGCGCGTGGCATTCCTGGCGCGGCACGGCCGCGGGCACCGCATCTTGCCGGGCGAGATCAATTACCGGGCGAATATCTATGCGATGAAACTGCTCGGCGTGGAACGCATCATCTCCGTGAGCGCGGTGGGCTCGCTGCAGGAAGATCTGCGGCCGGGAGAGTTTCTGGTACCGGATCAGTTTTTTGACCGGACGAAGAATCGCATCTCAACGTTTTTTGGTGAGGGAATTGTCGCTCACGTGGCGTTTGCGCACCCCACGTGCGGAGAGTTGTCTGGCATTCTGGCCGACGCTTGCGTGCACGAGGGCGTTATGGTGCACCGCCGAGGAACGTACATCTGCATCGAAGGGCCGCAATTTTCAACGCTCGCGGAAGCGAATGTGCACCGGCAGCTTCGGTTTGAAGTGATTGGCATGACCAACGTGACGGAGGCGAAACTCGCGCGCGAAGCGGAGATCTGTTACGGGACGATCTCCATGATCACGGATTACGACTGCTGGCACCCGGAGCACGAATCGGTCACGGCGTCGCAGATCATCGCCACGCTCAATCAGAACGGGGAGAATGCGCAGAAAGTTCTTCGCACTGCCGTTCGCGAGCTGCCCGCGGACAGAAGCTGCAAATGCGGATCGGCGCTGCAGCATGCGCTGGTGACGGATTTGAAGATCGTGCCCAAAGCCACGAAGAGACGGCTCGCCGCAATCATTGGAAAATATAACTCCTAGGAGAGGATCGTGTCCTTACTCGTGGTGGGTTCCGTTGCCTTCGACGCGCTGGAAAGTCCCTATGGAAAGGTGGACCGCGCGCTCGGCGGCGCGGCGACATACTTCGCGGTGGCCGCAAGTTTCTTCACTGCGGTAAACCTTGTCGGGATTGTCGGGGAAGACTTTACCGAGGAAGACGCTGAGATTTTTCGCGGGCGCCGCATCGATACAGCGGGGCTCGAGCGCGCCGCGGGCAAGACGTTTTTCTGGGCGGGACGCTATTTGGAGAATTTGAATGAGCGGGTGACGCTGGCGACGGAGCTGAACGTTTTCGCGGAATTCAAGCCGCGGTTGCCAGAAAAATACCGCAGCTCGAAGTACATATTCCTTGCCAACATCGCACCCGATCTGCAGCGGGACGTGCTGCACCAGGTCAACGGCAAGCCGAAACTGGCGGCGCTGGACACGATGAACTACTGGATCGAGCGAACCAACGCGGAACTGCGCGAGACGCTGAAGCACGTGGATATTCTGATGATCAATGATTCAGAGACACGCCAGCTTTCGAACGAACACAACTTGCTGCGCGCTGCGAAGCGTATCTTCAAAATGGGGCCGGCGACGCTGGTGGTCAAGCGCGGAGAGTGTGGCGCGATGCTGGTGGACAAGCGCGGGGTGTTTTGCGTTCCTGCGTTTCCTTTGGAAGAGCCGCACGACCCCACCGGTGCCGGCGACAGCTTCGCCGGCGGCTTCATGGGCTACCTGGCCGCATGCGGAAATAAGAGCGACGCTTCGCTGCGCCGCGCGATGGTGTACGGCTCCGTGCTTGGCAGTTTTGCAGTCGAGAAATTTGGCTTAGATCGCCTGCGTCACCTGAAACGCGGTGAGATATACGCCAGGGCACGCCACTTCGCGAAGTTGACGCAATTCAAATTGTAAATAGTAAAATCGGCTTCGGGCAGTAAATGGAATCGGCGAAGCGATGCTTCCTCTCCACGAAATTCTTCTGAGACTGACAGTTGCGGCGACGCTGGGCGCGATCATCGGCATTGAGCGCGACCTGCGGCGGCGGCCGGCAGGGATTCGCACGAGCCTCTTCGTTTGCCTGGCGACTGCACTTTTCACAATTCTTTCGGGCGAAATCGCGCACCGATTTGGCGATACGGGGAGCACGCGAATCGCATCCAACATCGTGCAGGGCATCGGCTTCCTGGGGGCTGGGGCGATTCTGCGGGAGTCCGGCAGCGTAGTGGGAATGACGACAGCGGCGACAGTGTTTGTGGAAGCGGCCATCGGCATGGCTGTGGGAGGCGGTTTTTACGTGGTTGCGGGCTATGCGACGGCCCTGGTGCTCTTTGGTCTGGTGGTCATCGGCTGGATCGCGCAGCGCTTCAATTTGAAGTGCCGCATCATGGTGTTCCGGATCACGACGAGCCATGCGGACAATGTCGCCGCAGAAGTGCAGCGGCTGATGGCCGGCATGAAAATGACCATGAGGCATTTCCGCGTATCGATGGCGGGAGAGAACTCCACCGTTGAGTTCGAATCGGAAGTCAGCCACAAGCAGCAGGAAACGATTCTCACCCAGCTCAATCGCCAGGGCGTGATCACGGAAGTGATTCCACTCGAGGGCCATCACGAATGACGGGAAACAACGGGATTCCCCGAAAGCCAAAAGCGCTCGCCGCCAGTTCAAGGCTGGCGGTGTTTGCTCCCGCCTCTTCCGCGGATTCCGTGGAAATAATCGCGGGGCTGGCCCAATTGAAACGGCACGGTTTTCAAGTGGTCGCAAACCAGGACAGCAAAGCGGAAGGGTATTTTGCGGGTCCGCCGCTGGAGCGAGTGAATAGCTTTCTCGAGAATGTCAACTCCACGCAAGTCGACGGGCTGGTTGCCTTGCGCGGGGGCTACGGGTCGAATTACTTGCTGGACTTCGAGTTGGAGAAGAGCCTCGCGAATTCGAAATGCGTCATTGGATTCAGCGATCTGACGACTCTGCAAATCTATCTCTGGCAGCGTTGTAATTGGGTGACATTCTACGGTCCGATGGTCGCAGCGGGGCTCAGTTCAGGTCCCGGGGCGCAGAAAGGCTATGACGAGAACTCGTTCCTTCAGGCGATCGGCAAAATCGAGGGTGGCTGGAAAGTGCGGCTGAAGAGTGAACCTGTCCTGGCGGGTCAAGCCATGGGGAGAGTTTTGGGCGGATGCATGACTCTGATGGAGGCGACCATCGGAACGCCGTGGGAATTGGAAACCAAAGATTCGATCTTGGTCCTCGAGGACCGTGCCATGAAACCGTACCAAGTGGACCGTGTGCTTATGCACTTGAGGCAGGCCGGGAAATTGCAAGGCGTGCGCGGAATTGTATTGGGAGATTTTCCCGAAAGTGAGCCGATCGCGCCTGGGGTGCCGAGCGTACGAGAAGTATGCGCGCGAATTCTACGGCCGCTGGGAATCCCCATCGTGTTTGGCGCGCCTGTGGGGCATACGCTCCGGCCCATGCTCACGCTTCCGCTCGGCATAAAGGCCCGGCTGGACGCAGATGGTGAAGGCACACTCGAATATCTTGAAGCGGCGGTGGTGGCGTGAACGAAACGAAACATGTGCATGTGATCGGGATCAGCGGATCGGCAATGGCGCCGCTGGCGGGCATGCTGCGAGAACAAGGGTTTCGGGTCACCGGATCCGATTCCGGAGTCTATCCACCAGCGTCGACGCTGCTTGAAAGTCTCGGCATTTCATTCTTCAACAGTTTTGACGCGTCGCATTTGCAACCGGCACCGGATCTCGTGGTGGTGGGGAATATCATTGCGCGAGGGAATCCCGAACTGGAAGAAGTGCTGGATCGAAGGATCTCCTATCGCTCGATGCCGGAAATTCTTGAAGAAGTTTTTCTGCCTGGGAAGCACTCGATCGTCGTCAGCGGAACGCATGGAAAAACGACGACCACAGCGATGCTGGCGTGGATTTTCCATACCGCGGGCAAGCGGCCGAATTTTCTGGTTGGGGGCGTGGCGGAGAATTTTGGAAAAAGCTACGGACTCGGGGGCGGCCCAGAGTTCATTTTGGAAGGCGATGAGTACGAGACCGCGTTCTGGGACCGCGGGCCAAAATTTTTTCACTACCATCCCGACGATCTGATCGTTACCTCGCTCGAATACGACCATGCGGACATTTATCCCGATTTTGAAACATATGAGTTGGCGTTTCGACGCCTCGTCAATCTTGTTCCGAGGCGGGGAAGAGTGGTCCTTTGGGGGGACACGGCCGAGTCGGGACCGGCTCTACAACGGGCGGCGGAAAAGGCTTTCTGTCCCGTCGAGACATATGGGTTCGGCGCGGAAAACGACTGGGTGGCGAGCGATCTCGCCATTGAAGATGGAACGATGCGGTTCAAGGTCACCCACCGAGGCAAGCCATTCGGAAATTTCGCTCTGACTGCGACGGGACGGCATAACGTTTTGAACGCGATGTCCGCGATGGTCGTCGCCCAGGGGCGCGGAATCTCCGCGGATCAAATTGCCGCAGCGCTCGCGACGTTCCGCAGCGTCAAGCGCCGAATGGACGTCAAGGGGGAAATCGGGGGGGTATTGATCGTCGATGATTTCGCGCACCATCCCACGGCGGTGAAAGCGACAATCGACGCCGCGCGGGCGCGTTGGCCCGGACGGAGGCTCTGGGCGATTCTCGAGCCGCGCTCGAATTCCATGCGGCGAAAGGTTTTTCAGGAAGCTCTGCCGAAGGCGCTTGCGCTTAGCGACCGCGTGATCCTCGGCGGTGTTTTTCGCGCGCAGCAATTGGGCGACGAGAATCGCCTGGATCCGGAAACCGTTGCGGCCAGTGTTCGCGCGCTCGGCAAAGATGCCCGCGTATTTCCTAGCTCGGATGCAATAGCCGAGCATCTCGTTGCGCAAGCCCAAGCAGGCGATCTGCTTCTCATTATGTCCAACGGCAGCTTCGACGGCTTGTGTGAAAAACTGTTGAAGAAACTCGGGGCGGTGGCTCAGTTTGCAGACGAGGCGAAGAGCCGGTGACGGCTACTCCTCCCCGGATCAGGCCGGTGATACCTGCGGTCCTCTCCTTCTTGTTGAGCTTGGCGGTCAGCGCCCCCGCTAGAGCAACCATTCAATATGCGGTGTCGTTGGATCATCCCGAAAAGCATCTCTTCCAAGTGACGATGACCATTCCGAATGTCGCTGACGAAGTGACCGTGCAAATGGCGGCTTGGAATACTCTGTATCAGATTCGAGATTTCAGCAGTCACGTCCAGCAGGTTGAGGCTTTTGCGGAAAATGGGAAGGCACCGGTCGAAAAGATCGATAAGCAGACGTGGCGTATCAAGGGACAGGGATTCATTCAGGTTCGTTACGCGACGTATTGGGATGAGCCCGGGCCATTTGCGACACAACTCAACTCGGAGCACGCTTTCATCAATCCCGCGATGATTCTGTTTTATGTACCGAATCGTCGTGCGGAGCCAGCCACGATTTCCATGAGCGATGTCCCGTTGGACTGGTGGCTCGAGTCGGCATCACCTTGGGGTAGTTTTCAGAGTGGCCGCAACCGCATGATTGTCATTCAGAGTCCGAGTTACGATGCGCTCGCGGACGGACCGATTGAAATCAGTAAGTTTCAGGAGTTCGACCTGCCAGGCATATCGCCGCGCGTCACGGTGGTCGTACATGGCGATAATTGGCAAAAGGGGCGGATTGAGGAGGATCTAAAACGAATCTGCCGATACGAACTGAAGTTGATGGGCGGGGCGCCATTCGAACGCTACATGTTCATTCTTCACATCGGCAAAGGAGCCGGCGGCGGAATGGAGCACGCGAATTCGACAGCGATTGGGGTACCTTCGGACGAGTTCCTGCCTGGAGTGGCGGCGCACGAATTTTTTCATTTGTGGAATGTGAAGCGCATCCGGCCGGCGTCGCTGGAACCGGTGGACTACGAGAAGGAGCAATACACGCGCGCGCTATGGTTTGCGGAGGGAGTGACGAATACGTATGCGTCCTACGCGCTCGCGCGCAGCGGCGTCTGGAGCAAACAACAATTCTACGCGGACCTGGGGGAGCAGATCAGCGAATTGGAAGGCCGCCTGGCCAATCGCTGGCAGAGCGCGGAACAATCGAGCCTGGATGCGTGGCTCGAAAAATATCCCCGTTACAATCAGCCGGAATTCAGCGTCTCCTATTACACCAAGGGACAGGTGCTGGGAGATTTGCTCGACATTTTGATTCGCGACCGCACCGGTAATGAAAAGAGTTTGGACGACGTCTTGCGCGCTCTGAATACAGACTTTGCGAAACAGGGGAAGACCTATCGAGACGGCCTGGACATCCGCCTGACCGTGGAAAAAATCGCGGGCGAGTCGTTCGAAGAGTTCTTCCAGAAATATGTTTCGGGTACCGAACCGCTTCCCTATCACCAGATCCTTGCGCTCGCAGGCCTGGAGCTCCGTGCAGTTGAACACCGGCGGCCGACGCTGGGCTTTTCTGCGGAGCGCGATCCTGGCGGTTTGTTGATTGTGGCAACAGTAGACCCCGAAGGCTTTGCGGCCCAGGCCGGCTTGCGGGCCGGGGACATCATCGTCAACTGGAATGGTGGGGAAGTTCCACGCCTGCTGGAGCGCTGGCTCCAAGAACAAAAGCCCGGCGACCTGCTGAAGCTGCGGGTTCGGCGGGAAGACAAGGAAATTTCGCTGGAATTCCGGCTCGGCGAAATCAAGGAGATCCTTTACGAAGTTTCGGAAAATCCGCACGCGAGCGAGCCGGCGCGGCACATTCGCGAGGGAATGCTTCGGGGGGAGACAAGCGCTGTCCTCGCGCACTAGTTCCGAAGCTAGTGTGCGTCGGGCATTACTTAGGAATGCTACGCGGTTGACAGAATGCCCGGAAGAGTTCCAGCAAATTGGGGCCAGACGAAGCGCACGATTGATTTTACGTTCCGCTTGACCGGCGGCAGGGGATTCGAGAGAGTTTTGCCAACCCATGCTCCGAACACTCTTCATTGGCGTCTTTTTGTCTCTGTATATCCTCCTTGTTGGGCCGCCGCTGCTCGTTTACACGCTTATCACAAAGAATCCCGACCCGGTGTACTGGGCAGGCGTCAAAGGAGTGATGTTTTTTGTCAGGGTCGTGGGAGTTCGAATTCGTGTGCGGGGCCTCGAGCGCATCCCTCGGGGCGTATGTCTTTTTGTCGCGAATCACACGAGCTCGGCCGATGCGCCTGCCGTTGTGGGCGCAATCCCGCGACGGATCGCCATTCTGTTGAAAGAATCGCTCTTCAAATGGCCGATCGCGGGCCAGGCGTTTACACTGGCGCATTTCATCCCTGTGAATCGCGGCGCCCGCGATTCGGCGATTACCAGCGTGGAAAAAGCGACCGAAGCCCTCAAGGCCGGACAATCGTTCTTGATCTACCCGGAGGGAACGCGCAGTCCGGATGGCCGTCTGCAGGAATTCAAAAAAGGCGCGGTGATGATGGCGATTAAAGTGGGTGTGCCGATTGTGCCAATGGTCTGCTCGGGCGCTCACCGCGTGATGGAAAAGCGCTCACTGGTGATTCACCCGGGGGAGATCCTGGTCGAATTTCTTCAACCGATCGACGCTTCCAAATACTCGCTCGAAGAGCGCGACGTCTTGAACGAACATGTCCACCAAGTGATGGCCGCGGGCCTGCCGCCGGATCAGCGTCCCATTGGCTTTCCCGGTGCGGCGTGAAGGGCGATCCGATGCCGTCAATTCTCAGCGCCCCTTGAGGCGTTCCACTTCCGCTTCGAGCTCACGGACACGTTTTTGCAACTCCGGAAGGCGATTCAGCGCCGCCATTGTCTTTAGCCATTGCCGGTTATCGACCGCCGGGTACCCGGAGTACAGCGAACGGGGGGGCACGTCATTGGGTACGCCGCTTTGCGCAGTGATCACCGCCCCGTCTCCCACTGTCAGGTGGCCGGCGGTGCCAACCTGGCCGGCGAGGATGCAGTTGCTCCCAACTTTGGTCGAGCCAGCAAGGCCGACCTGCCCGCAGAGCATAGTGTTGGCACCGACTCGCGAAGCGTGACCAATCAAGACGAGGTCATCGAGCTTGGTGCCGCGGCCGATGCGCGTTTCGCCGACGGTGGCGCGGTCGACGCAAGCGTTTGCCTGAACTTCGACATCATCTTCCAGCACGGCGGGTCCGGATTGCGCCATTTTGTACCACGTACCATCTTTCTGTTTTGCGAAACCCAGGCCGTCCCCACCGATGATCGCACCATTTTGCAGGATTACGCGATTGCCGATGCGGCAGAATTCGCGCACTACAGCGTGCGCATGAGCAAAGAAATCATCGCCAATCTTCGCCCCTCGATAAATTGTCACGAAGCTGTGCAGAACGGCGTTGCGGCCGATCTGGACGTCTTCGTCCACGTAACAATACGGGCCGATGTGGGCTCCTTCCTTTATTTCGGCGCTTCTCGCGATGATTGCTGTTGGATGAATCCCTGACTCGTAGCGCGGCGCCTGATAGAAAAGTTCAATCGCGTGGGCGAAAGCGAGATAAGGATTCGGCGTGCGCAGGGCGGCAACAGGCGGAAGATCGGGATAGCGCGCCACCTTGATGCCTTCCTCGACCAGAACCGCGGAGGCAAGCGTGGAATGGAGTAACGGAAAGTAGCGGCGATTCGAGAGAAACGTTATCTGCCCCGCCTCGGCGTAATCGATCCCGGCCACGCCGCGAATCTCAACGTCCGGCGCTCCTTCCAGGCGGCATTCCAATTTTTGCGCAACTTCAGAAAGTTTCATGGAGAGGACTCCTCAACAATTTGTGGGGCTGCTTGCGAGTCTTGCACAAGCCAAAGAGAGAAGTACAGACGGTCCGTAAGCTTACTCGTTGAAAAGACGGGGCTGAGCGGCTGCAGCAGCGGCGGCGGGCCTGCGGCGCGCAATGCCCACGACTCCTAGAACCGTTAGTTCAGAGAGTGCGGTCCGGGGAACAAAGATGTGATCGGTGGCGGAATTCAGGTCGGGCGGAGTAATCTGCACTCCATTATCTAGCAGAGAGAGCAGGTCATTAGGCACTACGCCTTCGAGTGTGTCGCCGTCCGTGAAGCGCAGCCTCACCCAAAGTCCATCTAGCTTGGGCCGGCTCAGGAACACTTTGCGCTCGGGTTCGAAATCGTCCGAAAACTCGCGCACAAAATAGACGGATCGCACTCGGGGCAGTGGCACCGCGACATGCTCGCCGTCAGGCGTGAGCAAGTCGATGGGGTCGCATTGGCCAAGGCGAACGGGGTTCACATACCCGCGCAGAGGCTTCTTGTCGGCGAGCACAACGACGACCTTCTTGTGCGTCGAGGCTGGGGCTCTGTTTTTCACAACTCAGCGGTTCCCGGTCCCGGATGGTCGAAATTTGCCAATTGGCAAAATGTATGTTATGTTAAGCGCGTTTTCCTGTCAACTTATTGTTTTCATTAGGGTTAGGGGCCCCCGGAGCACCGCCCGTTGACCGATAAAAAGCATATCCTCAAATCGGCTTCGGTCATTTCCCTGGTCACTATCGTCAGCCGGGTTCTCGGCTACGTGCGTGATCAGCGCATTGCCCTCCTCCTCGGCACAACTCCAGCCGCAGACGCCTACGTACTTGCCTACCGCATCCCAAACTTATTTCGCAGGTTGGTCGCCGAAGGGTCGATGACAGCGTCTTTCATTCCCGTTTTTACCAGCTACATGCGAGAAAAGTCGAAAGAAGACGTTTGGGCCTTTGCGAATCGACTCTTCTGGACGCTGGCCCTGGTTGCCGCTGCCATTACCGTTCTCGGGATGGTTTTCTCTCCCGCCGTCGTGCATCTTTTTGCCGGCAAAAACATCGCCGGGGCGCAGGCTGTGGACCTGAACCGAATTATCTTTCCATATCTCTTTTTTGTTTCGCTGGCAGCGTTAGCCATGGGTATTTTGAATTCTTTTCATATTTTCGGGCTGCCGGCAGCGACGCCGGTATTCCTTAACCTGGCTACGATTTTGTTCACATTCGCGATCGTGCGGAATTATTTCAAGGATTCCGCGACTTCCATTGCCGTTGGAGTTCTTGTTGGTGGCGTCCTGCAATTCTTGATTCAGGTGCCTTCCCTAGTGCAAAAGGGAATGAAGTTCAATTTCGGCATCTCCTTTTCCCACCCGGCTATTCGAGATGTGGCGCGCCTGATGATCCCGCGGCTTTTCGGGATCGGCATCGGCCAGATCAATCTCTTGATTGATACACGATTTGCCACCGCGAGCCGCATGCCGGCGGGAAGCCTTGCTGCCCTCTACGTGGCGGACCGCGTCATGGAACTCGTTCTCGGCGGCTATGCGATTGCCGTTGCAACGGCGATTCTGCCGATGATGTCGCACCAGGCGGCTGCGAAGGATTATGACTCGCTGAAAAAAACACTGTCGTTCTCCGTTCGGATCGTGGCCTTCATTACCATTCCGGCGGCGCTGGGCTTGATGATCCTGCGTGAGCCGATTATTCGCGTGCTCTTCCAGCACGGCCAGTTCGTGGCCGAATCTACGCGTCTGACGGCTCGGGCCCTCCTCTATTACGCCATTGGGTTACCGGCGCTGGCGACGGTCAAACTGGTTGTTCCAGCCTTCTACTCCACGCGCGACACGAAGACACCGGTCATTGTTGCCTCGATGTCTCTCGTCATCAACATCGTTCTCAATATCGTCTTCCTCCAAATTTTCTTTAGGCGCGTTCAGAACGGCGGCCCGGCCCTGGCAACCGCCTTGGCGACTTTTTTCGATTTCTTCGCGCTCTTTATCATTTTCCGCCTTCGCTATGGTCCGATGGGCACGATGGAAATCGTGCGCTCCTTCGCCAAGATCTCTTTGTGCGCAGGCATCATGGGCGTGGCCTGCTGGTTCGGGAATTACTACACCGAGTTTACGATACACTCCCGGTTCCTCGTGCAGTTGATGGTTTTTACTGGGTTGATTACCGGAGCGACGGTTCTATATCTGGCCCTTGCTTGGCTCTTCCGTTGTCGCGAAATCGAAGAAGTTTATGGCATTGCCACGCGGCGCCGCGCCGGTGCCGGAAGTGATTACGTGGAGCTTTGATGGAAATCCCGGCAACCATTTCGTCGTTCCTGACGCACGTACGAGTTGAGAAGGGGCTGTCTTCAAACACCGTCGCTGCCTATCGCCGTGACCTCGCAAAATTTAATGAGTTCGCGCAGAAGCGCAAGCTCAGCCTGGAGACTGCCACCCGGGACGACCTGGTGGATTTCCTCGCAGGACTTTACCGCCAGAAGCTGGAAAGCAAGACCGTGGCCCGGCATCTGGTCACGCTGCGCAACTTTTTCCGTTTCGCCCAGATCCAGGAACTCATTGCAGAGGATCCCTCGGTGAACTTAGAATCTCCGAAAATCCGCCGCTCGTTGCCGGGTTATCTGCGTCTGGAAGAGGTGGAGCGGCTGCTCGTTCAGCCCGATGCGAAAACGCCTCTCGGATTGCGGGACCGCGCAATGCTTGAAGTCTTATACTCTGCGGGCTTGCGCGTGTCGGAGCTCGTCGGGCTGCGGGTCACGGATCTCGATACAAGGGTTGGTTGTGTCCGCTGCATCGGCAAAGGCGATAAAGAACGAATCGTTCCGGTCGGAAAGAAGGCCCTTGGCATGGTGGAAAAGTATCTTCGCGACGCCAGGCCCAAGCTGCTCGGCAAAGCGGCAGGCAGTCCGACATTGTTCGTCAATCGCAGGGGTGGAGCGCTGAGCCGCGTCGGCGTGTGGAAGATTCTCTCTTCCTACGGGCGGCGGGCGGGGTTACGCGTGGCCCTGACGCCGCACATGCTGCGGCACAGTTTCGCCACCCACTTGCTCGAGCGGGGAGCGGACCTCAGGTCGGTGCAGCTCATGCTCGGCCACGCGGACATCTCCACGACGCAGATTTACACGCACGTTGTCGAGGAACGGTTGAAACAGATTTATAAGGCGCATCATCCGCGTGCATAACGCGGCAGTCCCGGGGATCCCATTGCGGGTGCCTCCACGGCGGTCAGCGCGGACACCTGAAGCAGAAGGAGCGCAATGCCAGACTACATGTTTTTGCTGGAAAGCCGGCTCTCGCCCGAACAGCGCGCGGCGATGATGCGCGTGCAGGAACTGTCCGCAGCGCTCGGGTGCAATGTGTACCTGACGGGCGGAACCGTGCGTGACCTCGTCACCGGGGCTTCGCTGCGCGATCTGGATTTTACCGTGGAAGGCAGTCCGTCAAAGATCGCGCGCGAACTCGAGAAGGGCGGCGCGAAGATTCTCTCTGAAGATGAAAAACTGCGGCAGGTGGAAGTACTGTTCGCTGGCGACTGCGAAGGAAGTATCTCCGCCGCGCGGGACGACCATTATGTTCGCCCGGGAACGCGTCCGGAAATTCGCTGGTCCACGATCATGGAGGATCTCCGCCGGCGCGATTTTTCACTGAACTCCATCGCCATTTCCTTGAACCCGGCTTCCCGCGGCTTGCTCCTGGACCCAACCAATGGATTGTCCGACATCGAGCGTGCCGAAGTCCGGGCGCTGACTATTCATAGCTTCACGAATCAGCCGGTCCGCTTGCTGCGCGTCTTACGCTTCGCGGCTCGGATGGGTTTCAAAATCGAGCAGCGCACACAGGAATGGTTCGATCTGGCCATCGAGCGTGACCTTCAGCGCGCCATCGAGCCGGAAGGTGCCGGCAGCGAGCTTCGCGCCGTGGCGCGAGAAGAGCGGCCATCGGTCGTGCTCAAGGCCTGGGAAGAGCACGATCTTCTCGAGGCTGTCAGTCCCGTTCTGGCGAAGAAGCACCCGGATTATGAGGCAATCAGCCGCCTTATGAAGGTGCGTGAGGATCTGTTCACGGCGGGTTTCCGTCCGCGTCTTGCAACACCAATGCTGCTGGCGATTCTGGGACGTTTGAAGGACAGGGAACAAGCCAACGTTCTCGCGAAAGCCGGGTTTCGGTCTGCGGAAGCGGATGCTGTCCTCAGTTTTGAGCAGGAAGCGCAGGAGGCGCAAAAGAAGCTTGCGGGGAGGAAGATGAATGCTCCGATCGATGCTTACCGCTTCCTCGAAAAGCTCCCTCTCGAGCAAATGGCGTATTTGATGGCCGAATCGAATAACTCCACGGCCCTTTCGAAAATTCGCGCCTATTTGAACAAGTGGCGGCCACTTCGCATCAGCCTTCCGGCTGTGGCAAACGAGCTGGAAACTCTGGGCATGCCGCGCGGACCGAAATTCGACCAGATTATGGACCAAATCTTTGCAATGCAGCTCACAGGCCGCGGAAAGACGCGGGAAGAGCGGGAGAAGATCCTCAGGAAGCTCAGCGGGATCAAGGAGCAGCCGAAAAAGAAAGAGAAGGAAAAGAAGCCGTCGAAGGGTGCGGACAAAGCGCATGCTGCTGCGGCGGTCGGCGCTGCCGCCAGGCAAAAACATGCCGCTGCAAAAGCTGATGCGAAACACGCAGCGAAAGCGAAATCCGTTTCCTCCAAGGCGCCTGCCAAACACGCCGCACCAATGTCTCGTGCCAGGAGCAGTTCGTCAGGGAAAAAGAGTCACGGGCGCAAATAACATGCCAGGGCGGCGGAGAATCGCCGCCTGTGGGAAAAGTCACAATGCGTAATGCAATTCTCTCGAGAGAGTCTTAGAATCGAGTTCCATGGGGCAACCCCAGTTCGTTCACCTTCACGTTCACACCGATTACAGCCTGCTCGATGGGGCCTGCGAAACGTCCGAGCTTTTGGATGAAGCATCACGCCAGAAAATGCCGGCCGTGGCCATTACAGACCACGGAAACCTCTTTGCGGCTGCGAATTTCTTCCATGAGGCCAGCAAGCGGGACGTCAAGCCCATCATCGGCTGCGAGGTTTACGTGGCCAAAGGCAGCCGGCATGACCGGGGCGAAAAAACGAACGGCGGCAACGGACAGGAGCGTGGTGAGACCGAACCAGGGATGCGTGGTACGAATCATCTGGTGCTCCTCTGCGAGTCGCTTGAGGGCTACCACAATCTGATCAAGCTTGTTTCCGCCGGTTTCCTTGAAGGTTTTTACTACAAACCCCGCATCGATTACGATCTGCTCGCGAAACACAGCAAGGGCCTGATCGCTCTGTCTGCATGTCTGCGAGGCGCCGTCACCGAAGCGGTGGTGGAGCAGAAATATGATCAGGCCCGCGAGAATGCTTACCGGATGCGCGACATTTTCGGCAAAGCGAATTTCTTTCTCGAAATTCAAGACCAGGGGCTGGAAATAGAGAAAGACGTGAACCGGGAACTGGTCCGCCTATCGAAAGAGAGCGGTATCCCCCTCGTCGCCACCAACGATTGCCATTACCTGCATCACGAAGACGCGCACGCTCAGGAAGTACTGCTGTGCATCCAGACCGGCAAGACCATGGGTGACGCCAATCGCATGAAGTTCGCGACGGATCAGTTTTATTTTAAGACGGCCGCGGAGATGGCGCAGGTTTTCGGCGAGCTTCCGGATGTGTTGAGCCGTACCGTTGATATCGCTTCGCGCTGCAACGTCAAGATCGGGCGCATCCCGAATCCTTTCCCGGAGTTCAAAGTTCCCGAAGGGCATTCCTCGGCGAGCTATTTTGAAAAAGTCGCGCGAGAGGGTTTTGCGGCCCGTGTGCCATACCTGGAGCGTCTGGCGCAACAGGGATTCCTGCGGAATCCGCTGGCGGAGTACGAGCGCCGGCTGACTGCAGAGATCGAAATGATCAAGAAGATGCGCTATGAGGGCTACTTTTTGATCGTCTGGGATTTCATCCACTACGCGCGCGCGCAGAATGTCCCCGTTGGACCGGGGCGAGGCTCTGCGGCGGGAAGTCTGGTGAGCTACGCGCTGCGCATCACGGACGTCGATCCCTTGCAATACAACTTGCTCTTCGAACGCTTCCTGAACCCTGAGCGCATTTCGATGCCCGATATCGACATCGATTTCTGCATGCGGCGGCGCGGCGAAGTGATTGAATACGTGACGCAGAAGTACGGCAGAGAGAACGTCGCGCAGATCATTACGTTCGGGACCATGGCGGCGAAGGCGGCGGTGAAGGACGTGGGCCGCGCCATGGATGTTCCCTACGGGGAAGTGGATCGCCTGGCGAAGTTGATCCCGAACACGCTGGGTATTGAACTTGAGGAGGCGCTGGAAGAAGCGCCGCAGCTGAAATCGGCCATCAACAGTGATGAAAGGTTGAAGGATTTGATGTCCGTGGCGCTGCGTCTCGAAGGATTGTCGCGCCACGCCTCCACGCATGCGGCTGGCGTGGTGATTTCGCCGAGGCCGCTGACGGACATCGTCCCCGTGTACAAGACGAATCGGGATGAAATCACCACGCAATATGACATGAATGCGCTGGAGCGCGTCGGGCTGCTGAAGATGGATTTTCTCGGCCTCACGACCCTCACGGTGCTTCACGATACCGTCCGCATGATCGAACAGAACCGCGGCGTGAGAATTGATATCGACAATCTCGCGCTTGATGACGCGGAGACCTATAAACTCTTTGCCCGCGCCGAAACGACCGCCATCTTCCAGTTCGAGTCCCACGGCATGCGCGACATTCTCCGCCGTTACCAGCCCACGCGCATCGAAGACCTCACCGCGCTGAACGCTTTGTACCGGCCCGGTCCCATCCAGGGCGGCATGATCGATGACTTCATCAACCGGAAGCAAGGCAAGACCAAGGTCAGCTACGAACTTCCTCAGTTGAAGGACATTCTCGGGGAAACCTACGGCGTCATCCTGTATCAGGAACAGGTCATGCAGATCGCCAATTGCCTGGCAAGTTTTTCGCTTGGCGAGGCGGACATTCTCCGCCGCGCGATGGGCAAGAAAAAGAAAGAGGAGATGGCCGCGCAGCGCGCAAAGTTCATGGCTGGATGCGCTGCCAACAAGGTTCCGGAGAAGAAGGCGGAACGCATCTTCAATCTGATGGAAGAATTTGCCGGCTACGGCTTTAACAAATCGCACTCCTGCGCTTACGCGCTGCTCGCCTACCAGACGGCCTATCTGAAAACCCATTATCCCGTCGAATTCATGGCGGCGCTATTGACCTCGGAAGCCGGCAACACGGAGAAAGTCGTCAAGTACATCAATGAAGCGCGCGGGATGAGTATTTCCATTCTGCCGCCGGATGTGAATGAAAGCGAGCTGTACTTTACTCCAGTGGCGGAAGCGATTCGCTTTGGCCTCGCGGCCATCAAGAATGTCGGCGAAAACACGGCCAAAGCGATTCTTGAATCGCGAATGAACCATGGAGAATTCAAGTCGCTCTATGATTTTTGCGAACACATCGAGTCGCGTTTTCTGAATAAACGCGTTTTCGAAAGTCTGATCAAGTCGGGCGCCCTGGATTCGCTTGGTCCCCGTGAATCAATGCTAGCGTCGGTTGATGAGGCCATCGCTGCGTTGCAGCGCGCTTCGCGGATTCGCGAATCCGGGCAGCACGGGCTGTTTGGAACGGCCGCTGCCGCCGCGCCGATGCCTTTCGAATTGCGCGAGGCCGCACCATGGAGCGAAGAGGAGCGCCTCGCAAGCGAATACGCGATGCTGGGCTTTTACGTCTCAGGCCATCCCCTCGCGAAATATTCTTCGCGGCTGAGTGACTTGAAGACAGTCACGCTCGACCAAGTCGAAGGACAGCGGAACGGCAAGGAAATCACCATTGCCGCGCTGATTGTGGGAACGCGGCCGATGCGTTCGAAAAAGGGCGCGCGCTGGGCTATTTTCACGATCCAGGACATGACCGGCGTCCAGGAACTCCTCGCGTTTCCGGAGAGCTTTGCACGTCTTGAGCAGCTCTTGAAGCCCGGTAACCCGCTCCTTTTGAAAGTGCGCGTGCAGGTGGAAGAGGCGGGGACGCGGCTCTCGCTGCAGGAGGCCAGGAGACTCGAAGAGATTGCGGAGCGTGCGGCGCCCAATGAATTTCGTGTGCGCCTCGAAATGCAGTCACTCAGCGAAGATCTTCTCGACCGCTTGGAAGACCTCTTTGCCGGTTCGCCCGGTACGTGCCCAGTTGTTTTCGAGTTGTGCGCCCCGGATGGTTCTGTGGCGGTAGTGCAGTCGCAGCAGCGCGTCAAGACAGCCCCCGAATTGGTGGAAGCCGTGCAGCAGCTCTGCGGCGAGGACGCCGTTCGAACGGTGGCGTGATGAGCCCAAAGGGAAAAAACAATCCGGGCGTCCCTCTGGTGGAGCGCCAGAAAGGGACCGAGCGCCAGAAGGAAATCGAGCGCCTCGAAAAGGACGTCGAGGAGTTGCGGCGACTGGCAGGTGACAACGAGGCTGATGCGGGGCTCGAACGCATCCGTCATCAGGTTTCCGAACTGCGACGCGAATTTTACACGCACCTGGGAGCGTGGCAGCGCGCGCAGATTGCCCGGCACCCACAGCGTCCGTATGCCCTTGACTTCATTGGGTTGTTGTTTACCGATTTTGTCGAGCTGCACGGCGACCGCGGATATGGAGACGACAAGGCCATTATAGCGGGTCTCGGGAAATATCACGGACGCCCCGTGGCCATCATCGGTCATCAAAAAGGCCGAGACACGAAGCAACGCCTGGTACGCAATTTTGGCCAGCCGAAACCCGAGGGTTATCGCAAAGCCCTGCGAGTGATGCATCTCGCGGCGAAGTTCGGCCGCCCAATCCTCACGTTAATTGATACTCCTGGCGCGTATCCTGGGATGGATGCGGAAGAACGCGGCCAGGGTGAAGCGATTGCGCGGAACCTGCGAGAAATGGCGCGAATACCGGTACCGATCATCGTCTCGGTAACGGGGGAAGGCGGCTCCGGTGGAGCCTTGGCCATTGCGGTCGGTGACCGCGTCAATATTTTGGAGAACAGCTTCTATTCCGTCATTTCGCCGGAGGGGTGCGCTTCCATCATCTGGCGCGATGCCTCAAAGGCGGAAACCGCTGCTGCCGCCATGAAGATTACGGCTAAAGACCTGAAAGAGTTGGGCATCGTTGACGAAATTGTGAGGGAACCGGAAGGTGGCGCACATACAGACTTCGAAGCGGCCGCGCGGTTTCTGGATGAAGTCCTGGACCGCCAGCTTGTGGCGCTGACCAATCAGCCGGTCCGGGAATTGCTTGACGCGCGCTACGAGAAGTTTCGCAGGATGGGGCAGTTCTTCGATCTAGGCAACTGATTGTAAATTTCAAATCTTCACGCGCTTTGATCAATTCAAAACCCACGGAGACGGCGTACCAACGCGTTTGGTGTTTTTCCCGAGGAGAATTGCAAGAGTCTTGCCCAAGCGCCGCAGATTTGCACCCCGTAGCACATTGGCAACGCGCGCCGGATGCTGTCGTTGTGTGGGTGTGCGCTGCGGACTACCCTGATGGGGCAATTACCCAGGTGTGCCGGCGCAGGGGAAATGCTGCGGCTCCTCGTGCGACGGCACACGGAAAACAGGATTCATCATGTCGGAACCCTTCCGTCCGTATGAAAAGCTGGTGGAAATCACGATCTTCGGGAAAAGGTTTCAGGTCCCGGAGCGCAACTCACTTCTGCGCTGTTTCCAGTTCATCAGCCCGGAAACAGTTCCGTACGGGCGCTTTTGCTGGAATCAGGATTGCCAGTATTGCCGGGTCGCCTGCCAGTTGCCCGATGAGGATGAGCCGCACGAGATGCTGAGTTGCAAGTTCATTGTCATGCCGGGGATGGAAGTCACGGACATGAGTCAGGAATTGAAGTGGTGCTTGCGGGCAAAGCTGCCGAAAGACGCGCCCGTTCCGTCGTAAGCCCTCAGTTCCAATTCGGAATGAAAGGCCGGGCTCAACCCGCATCTCTGTCTACGGTTTCCCCAACTATATGATGAACTCAATCGCTCTGCCCTGCGACGGTTGCGGCCAAATCGCTTCAGCGGAGCACCTTGTCCGTCGGCTGCAGCGCCTGGAATGGACCACGCGATACCGGCCGGTTCATATCAACACGCTCTTGCTGGGCGCTTTCTCCCCGATTGAGGAAAAGGATTTTCTGTACTCCCCGGGAGATGAGTTTCATGGAGAAGCGGCGCTGCTCCTGGAGGCGCTGGGGATGGCCACCACGGGAAGGGCAGCAGATTCTGTGCAAGCGGAATTTCAACGCGCCGGCTTTTTCCTGACACATGTCCTGGAATGTCCCCTGGAAAAGGAATCGAAGCGAGAATCGGAATCGCCAACAGTGATTGCACAACGGCTTCCGGCCGTCGCCGTGCGGATTCGGCGCTCGCTCAAACCCAAGCGCGTGGTGCTGATCTCGCAGGCGCTGGCCCCGGTCTTGGAGGAAATCCAGACGTCCAAACTGGGCTGTCCAGTTGTGTTGGACCTGGGAAAGCCTTTTCGATTCGATGGCCCTGCTCCAGAACATGCCGTCGCGCGCTTGCGGGAAGCTCTTGCTGCCGCGGCGGCAGACTGAACCAGAGTACAGTCCCTCGCTGGCCATTGGAGGCGCTGCGTGCTGACACTCGAACCAGCTAGACCGCTTTTTTATCTGTGGTAAAATCAAACGCATAGAAGGACTGAAAGCGGGCCAGGAGCACTACCGTGAAGAAGCAAACAAAATTTGGCGTCGGAATCAGCGTGATCGTGATTGCGCTGGGGTTTTTAGCGTGGCTCGGCTACGGCGAAAGCAAGACCTACTACCACACGATCGCCGAACTGCAGACGCTCACCGGCTCAGCGAGAAGTCAACGTATGCGCGTCGGCGGCACCGTCGCCGCTGGGAGCATACATCGCCTCTCCGGACGCGTTGATTTTGTGCTCGAGGGCGAAGGAAAGGCGCTTCCCGTGACCTATATCGGCAGCGATCCGTTGCCGGATACTTTTGTAGATAAATCGCAAGCACTTGTGGAAGGCCGCCCCGCTTCGGACGGCCGATTTGTGGCTGAGCATGTTCAGGCGAAATGCGCCTCCAAGTACGAAGCGGCACCCGCAGGCGGCGCCGCGTCCGGCTCCAGCCCACAAAGCAGCATGTAGCCGACCCGGTTTCACCGGGGGAGAGGCGGGGTCTCGGTGGATGTATTCGGTTCTTTTGCGCTTGTTTTAGCGCTTGTATGTGCGGTGTATGCGTTTGTGGGGGGCATCGCCGCAATCGTCACTCGTCACCCGCTGCTGGTTAAGAGCACTCGTCAGGCCGGGATAGCCACCTGCTGCCTCGTTTTCCTCGCCACCTTAAGCCTCGAATATCTGTTCTTCAGCGATAATTTCTCGAATGCGTATGTCGTATCGCACAGCAATCGTGACCTCTCGACGTTTTTCAAGATTGCCGCGCTGTGGTCGGGGCAGGAAGGGTCCTTGCTGTTTTGGAGCTTTTTGCTGTCCATCTATGTTTTTTCCGTGCTGATCGCCTACCGGAACAAGAACGGCGAGTTGATGCCGTATGTCGGCGTGGTCATGGCTGGGGTGCAGATTTTCTTTCTGACGCTGAACAACTTTGTTGAGAGCCCCTTCAAAGCACTCGCGGCACCGGGAGCGGGCGGCGTCCTGAGCTATGTCGCGCGGGCGGACGGCAACGGTTTGAACCCCCTTCTGCAATATCCGGAAATGGTGATCCATCCGCCGAATCTGTATTCGGGCTACACGGGCTTCACGATTCCGTTTGCCTTCGCGCTGGGCGCGCTGCTGGCCCGGTACCCCGGCGAAAAATGGATTCACCTGACGCGCCGGTGGACGATGATTGCGTGGATGTTTCAGTCTGTGGGAATCTTACTCGGCGCTCATTGGGCCTATGCCGTGCTGGGCTGGGGCGGTTACTGGGGCTGGGATCCCGTCGAGAATGCGTCGCTGCTCCCCTGGCTGACGGGCACGGCGTTCCTGCACTCGGTCATGATGCAGGAGAAGCGCGGCATGATGAAGGTCTGGAACGTCTGGCTGGTTTTCGCGACGTTTCTCATGTGCATTTTGGGAACGTTCCTGACGCGGAGCGGCGTGGTCAGTTCTGTTCATGCTTTCGCGCAATCCAACCTCGGTAACTGGTTCGTGGGCTTCATTGCAATTGTGCTATTGGTTTGCCTGGGCGCGTATTTGAAAAATCGCGATTATCTCAAGAGCGAGAATCAGCTCGATTCCATTGTTTCCCGCGAATCGAGCTTTCTCTTCAACAACCTGCTTTTCCTTGTGGCCTGCGTCGCGATTCTTTCGGGCACGCTCTTTCCCGTTTTTTCCGAGTGGTTCACCGGAGACCGCATCAGCGTGGGCGCTCCGTTCTTCAATAAGGTGAACATTCCCATCGGCCTTCTGATCCTGTTTTTGACCGGCGTGGGGCCTTTGCTGGCCTGGAGAAACACTTCAACGGAAAGCCTGAAGCGCAATTTTGGCCTGCCGCTGGCCATCGGGATTGCGGCGGGCGCGATCGCCTTTGTGCTGGGCTTCCGCGAGCTTTATTCGCTGGCGTGCCTGGTTCTCTGCGTGTTTGTGGCGGCGACGATTGTGCTGGAATTTTACCGCGGTGCGAAGGTCATCCGCGCGCGTTCCGGCGCTTCGTTTGCGGCCTGCGCCATCGATCTCACCATGCGCAACACGCGGCGCTACGGCGGCTACATCGTTCACATGGGGATGGTATTCGTATTCATCGGGCTGGCGGGCGCGGCGTTCAACCGCGACATCCAGCAGGATATGCGGATAGGCCAAACGATGCAGATCGGTCCGTACACTTTGCTCCTTCAGGGCTTCGACGCCAAGCCGGAAAAGAATTACACCGCGCAGCGGATGCTTGTGGAAGTGCTGCGGGACAATAAGCCGCTGATGATGCTTTATCCCGAGAAGCGGCGCTTCCAGGCTAACGAACAGAACGGCACGATGGTGGCGATCTATTCGACGCTGAAGGAAGATTTGTACGTCGTGTATGCGGGAGAAAATCCCGAAACGCAGATGCCTGTGATTCACGCCTTCCTGAACCCGCTTGTAAAGTGGATCTGGTTTGGCGGGGTTTTCGTGGTGTTTGGAACGCTGGTGGCACTGTTGCCCAACCGCCGCGCGGTGCTGGTCTTGGCGGGCGCCCAACAACCGCTGACACAACACCTGCAGCCCGGGCTGACTCCTTCGGTGACCTTGCGAGAGGGCCATGACTAAGGCCCGGCCGATTGCCGCCGTCGCGGTGCTTGCGATGTTCGCAATTGCGCCGTTGCTGCTCCCGAGGGC
>Ga0209180_10000065_pt1 | contig 48736 bp, 53 predicted proteins | sample CZO8metaG_3_FD_188355 | JGI IMG/M metagenome (GOLD analysis project Ga0209180, IMG submission 188355) | Vadose zone soil microbial communities from the Eel River Critical Zone Observatory, Northern California, USA - CZOApr15con2H2.8 metaG... | ecosystem: Environmental > Terrestrial > Soil >...
AAGACGGTGAACGCGCCAAACAACCACACTGTCGAAGATGTGCAAACACTGTATCGCCTGGCTTATGAACTGGGTTGTAAAGGCATTACGTATATGCGCGACGGCTCGCGTGTGGGCGTTCTTTCACATATCGAAGAGAAGAAGCCGGAGCAGCAAGCCCCGGTGGTGGAGCCGGTCACTTCTATCCAGCAGGGTATAAAGCCAGTACCGGCAGTGCTACACGGATATACACGCCATATAAGCGCGCCGGAGGGCAAGGTCAATATCACGGTCAATAGCGATGAGCAAGGGCCATTTGAGGTGTTCGTCAACGTTGGTAGGGCCGGTAGCGATATCGCAGCCCTGGCGGAAGCGCTGGGCCGGTTGATTTCGCTGAATTTGCGCGTGCTCAGCCCGCTCTCACAGACGGATCGCGCAAAAGTGATCGCCGAGCAACTGCGCGGTATCGGTGGCAGCCGTTCGGTTGGCTTCGGCATGCAGCAGGTACGTTCTCTGCCCGATGCCGTGGCGCGAGCGCTGGAGATGCATCTAGAGTCGTTAGAGCAGCAAGAGGCGCAGAAGCAGCCGGCGGATCCACCTCCTTTAAACGGGAATGATGCAGTGCATGGTGCCAGCAATCTAACGGTCTCCGCTACTTCGACTACAAGCGCATTGAGTTTGAGCCACTTGAGTGTGACGGGCAACCTGTGCCCGCAGTGCGGGTGCAACACGATGGTGTACGAAGAGGGGTGCAGGAAGTGTTACAGCTGCGGGCACAGCGAGTGTTAAGTTCGGTGTAGCTGACGCGGCCTGTAGAGCCACCCCAGGCTGAATTAGAGGACGTTTGGGAAAACACATGTGTGTTTTCCCTTTTGCTTTCATTTGGCCTGAGAGGCGGTCAGAGGGAAAATATGTGTCTTTTCCCCCATTTAATACATTAAGGCTTAAGGGTACATCTGTCATGTGTACCAGGCAAGAAAATCATACACCTTACCTAAGGGATTTCCGGATTCGCGAAAGCTGGAAAGAAGAAAGAGGGTGTTGTGAAAGACACACGCTGAACCGATTGAATTTGCAGATCTGTACCAGGCGGAGTGGATAATGGATAGCGACGAAATTGACACCTAGCTGCCCGCGTTGGACGAAGATCTGGAGAAGCGTCCCATCAGACAGCCGGTGCGCATCGTGGTGGTCGGTGGCGTCTTTATGGCCTTCTTCCTGAGAAACAGAGCGGCGACGAAGGATGTCGATAGTATTCCCCTGGACTTTCCTGACACCACAAACCCAACTTGCAGGTCTACGTCCCGCGGGCGGATTGTATGCTGGCCCTCAAGTTTCTCGCTGGTCACGAACGCGATGCTGAAGACATTGCCGCCCCGTGCGCTCGGCTCGCTATTCGAACGCGGGAACAGGCATGTGTGCTACAGGCCACCCTCGATGCGCTCTTTTAGATGTGCTGTACTTGAGAGCAGAAATACGAGCTCGCTGAGCGCGTTGGCAGCCTTTCTTCTACTGCGCCATCCTCGATGTATCCCTGCTCTTTGTAGATCACACCGTCATCGATGATCGGCATATTTGCACTGTGCGCCTGAATAACATTCGCCGAGACATTCGCCACATGGGTCGCCTCCAGTCGATTGAAACAAAGCTTTCTTTTCTCGTATCTTAGCACAACAGCGCGCTTCGCGACGCCAGCCAACTCTCGCACAGTCTGATGGCCGAGGACACTATGAGTGGCCCACGAGGAGCCTCGTCTGTCCCATTGAGGCGGGATGACGCCGTTCAGACGGCTTGTGGCTGTGGTGCCGCGGCAGTTCCCAGTTGACGCATGAGACCAGCCGTATCCCAGACATGCCACAAGTCAGACGTTTTTCCCGCGACCACACGCACAAAGTGCATATGCGCGACGGATATTGACTTGCCCGTGGGTGCAAGACCCTGAAAAGGTCCTCGGTGCGTCCCGGTCATAGTGGAGCGAAATGCGACGAGCTCTCCTTCTGCGAGCATGTCGTGGATCTCGAAGTGCAGATCGGGGAAAGCGCTACGCAACATGGTGATCACCGCTTTGAGGTGCGTGGCAAAGTTCGCTCCCAGGGGTTCCTGGTGGTCAATGCCGTCCTGAGTCAGAGCAGCATCGACGATGGTGAGATCCCCTTCATTGAAGGCACGCTCCATAAAGTGCCGGACGAGGGCTTTGTTGGTGTCGGGTGTCATAGTTTTTCTCCATTGATTGTAGTTCAACTCTATTCAATACCTATATGATATACTAAGAACATGGAGAAAGTCAAGAGCAAACTCACCCACCGCCAGCGACAAGCTCTGGCCACGCGAGAATTGATTGTCGATGCGGCCTGCGAACTCTTTTTAGCGCAGGGCTATATGGCGACGACGATCGAGGCGATCAGCGCCAGAGCAGGGGTAGCTGTAAGCACAGTCTATGCGGTGTTCCGCAATAAACGGGGCATCCTGCAGGCCATCCGTGAGAGGTGGCACCGGGAGTCCGGGCAGCGTGACATTTATCGGCAGGCCATGGAACAATCCGACCCCAAACGTCGCTTGGAACTGGCCGCGTATGCCACACGTCGTCAGTGGGAAACCGGCGGCGCGATGATGGCGATCTACCAGGCAGCGGCTGCCGCTGATCCCGATGCGGCTGCCGAGCTCTCCACCGCATTGCAGGGGAGACGTGCGTTCTTAACGCAATTTATTGATGCCATGTCTGAGCAGCTTCGTCCCGATCTGAGCTCTACGCGTGCCACTGCCCTCTTCACTACCTTGACGCAGCCGACCATCTACCAGGAACTCGTCGGAGAAGAGGGTTGGTCACCAGAGGAGTATGAAGTCTGGTTAGCAGAAACGTTGCAACAGCAACTGCTCTCAGCACGGTGAAGATGCTTGTCGAGAGATGACATTTCGTATCGACAATGCATGGCGTTTTAGTTTCTTTCACGGAGATCAGTAGTGTGGCTCTTGAATCGTCACAATATACAACTTCGCCCAGACGATCTGATCTCCTTGAATACCGGATATGGTAACACCCCGCGTCACATGCTTCTTTCCATCGACCTGCGTTCCATGATAGTGCAGTTCGGCCCACACGGTGTCTCCCTCTACTGCTTCACTCAGCACCTCTGCCTGGAAATCTGGCATCGTCGAAAAAAAGAAGCTCCAGTTTTTCCGCACGCCTGCCTGCCCAGTGAAGTTTCTTTCTGGATAGAAAGGCTGCTCGCTGCGAAAGTCGGGCGCAAAACAGGCCACCATCGCTTCAAGATCGTGGCGATTCGCGGCCTGTATCATGCGCTCGAATACTACTTGAGGTGACGATTGCGTTTGCGCATTCTGCACTTGTTCGACTGACATCGAAATTTTCTCCTTCTTGCATGTGACTCATCTCAGAATACACTCGTTGGGAAACAATCTTCCTCGAAATGCACTCACTTGAGCCGACTCATCGTTTCGAGTTGGACACCATTCGTCGTGGCGCGGCCCGCGATCTCCTCCAGCGAGGTTAGCTGGATGCCGAAGGCGCGGGCAGTGTCAGTCGTATCGAAGCGGAGATTCGCCGTATCCATATAGATGCCGTTGCGTATCAGGCGACTCATGGCCGGATTGAGCGGCCGCATCAGTATAGACATGACACGCATCATTGGCAGAGGGATATGGCGCTTTTTCGCCTGGCGTCCGCTTGCGCGTTCATAGATTTCTGCTAGCTGGTTCATGGTCAGGTTCTCCAGTCCACCAACCTCGATCACCGCATTGCGCGCGCGAGGGTCATCCAGCGCAATGCTGACAAAACGCGCCACATCCTGCACCGATACAAAATTGATTGCATTGTTGCCACGCCCAAAGATGGTGGTCTTGCCCTGCTCCCGGATGGGCTGACCGATCAGTTGAGCCCAGAGTTCCATATACGCGCCAGGGCGCAGGATAGTGAAGTTCAGACCACTGGCTTGCAGATACTCCTCTGTACGGTATTTGATGCGAAAGAACTCCAGTGGAGAATTGGGACTTGCGCCCTGAACGGAGACAAAAATGAAGCGCTCCACGCCCGCAGCTTTCGCTGCACCGATCAGGTGCCGATTGCCCATGTCATCAACCGTCTGGGGGTTGTTGTCACCCTTTCCGTCGAGGGCATGCGCGGCAGCCAGCACCTGCTCCACTCCCTGGCAGGCACTCGCAAGAGAGGCGCGATCTCGGAGGTCGCCGCTCACGATTTCTACCCCCTGTTGCTTCAGGTGCGCGAGGCCGAGCGGGTTTCTGGTCATGACACGAAGCGATTTGCCCTGCGCGAGCAGGTGCTGAACGACAACGCTGCCGAGACGGCCACTGGCCCCAACGATCAATATCATATCTGGTTCCTTTCTCGCTGCTTTCATCATAATGAAGGATACGCCCTTATAGTGCTATTCCTGTTGGAAGTATAGATGACCCAGCTTGCTTTTACCACGAGGAAGAGGCACATCTTTCTCACATATTTCTTCACTCGGGTTGATGTGCTATCATAGAGAGGAAGGGAAGGAGCATCTGAGGACAAGACATCTATGCAGGAACAAAGCAGCTTCGGCGCGCTTCTCAAGCACTATCGCCTGGCGGCAGGCCTCTCACAGGAAGCACTGGCGGCCCGTGCCAGTCTGAGCGCGCGCACGATTTCCGACCTGGAGCGCGGCGTTCATGCCGCGCCGCACACCGATACGTTTGAGTTACTGACCGGCGCGCTTTCCCTAACGGACCAACAGCGTACCTTGCTGCTGGCCTCAGCTCGCCCGGCGGATGCCTTTGTGGACACGCCTCCACGTTCCCACACGCTTGATTTTCCCGTTCCTCCAAACAGATTGGTTGGACGAGAGCGAGAGCGTTCCCACACGCTTGAGCTGCTTCGCCGCGCCAGCACGCGCCTGTTCACTCTGACCGGACCTTCCGGTGTTGGTAAGACGCGATTCGCGCTTCAGCTTGTCCAGGATATCGCTTCTGATTTTGTCGATGGCGTCGCCTTCGTAGCGCTGGCACCTGTCCGTGACGCGGCGCTTGTTCCCGGTACGATCGCCCAGGCGCTCGGCATTCACGAGTCGGCCAACGCCTCGCTTGCCGAGCAGGTACGGGTATTCTTGCGACCGAAGCACCTCTTACTTGTGCTCGATAACGTCGAACAGGTGCTGGACAGCGCATCGTTTGCGGCCGATCTGCTGGCGAACTGCCCGCACCTGTTCATCCTGGTGACGAGCCGGACACCCCTGCGCCTGCGCGCTGAGCAAGAGGTACAGCTCGCTCCACTTCCCCTGAAAGATGCTATAACGCTTTTTTGCGAGCGAGCCCAAGCAGTGAGGCCGGCGCAAGTATACGCCGTAAGCGAGGTAGCGGCTATTTGCCAGCAGGTGGATCGCCTTCCCCTGGCAATCGAGCTTGCAGCTATGCATGTCAAACTCCTTCCCCTATCCGAGTTGCAAAAGCGTCTTACCCATCGCCTGACGCTCCTACGCGATGGGGCAAGAGACCTACCCAAACGCCAGCAGACGATGGAGAACGCGATCGCCTGGAGCTATGAGCTACTCACGGAGGAACAACAGCGCTGTTTCCGCGCGCTCGGCGTCTTCGTAGGAGGCTGGACGCTTGAAGCGGCTGAAGAGGTCTGCCGGGATCGACAAAACACGATGTCAGAAACGTTCGTACTCATCCTCGCGGCTCTCGTAGACGCCAGCCTCGTCCAGGTAGAGATACCGGCAGAGGGCAGGGAACGCTTTGGCATGCTTGAGATTATTCGAGAGTATGCCCTGGGATGGCTGCGCGCAGCAAGAGAGGAAGACCTGTATCGTCGGCGACATGCTGCCTATTACGCGCGGCTGGCGGAAACCGTCATGGCGTACTTTGGGGCAGAGCAGGGAGCGCGCGAGTCGCACTTTGCATTGACGCTGGAATTGCCCAACGCCCGTGCCGCTCTGGAGTGGGCTGAGGAGAAGAACGAGGCGGAATTGGGACTGCGACTGGCAGGCTTCACGCGTCTCTGGCACGTGCGAGGGCAGATGAGCGAGACCGAGCGATGGATGGAACGCATGCTGGCGCTCGACCTGCGAGCGAGAGAGCGGGGAGAGCAGACTGCGCCGCTCACACGACGCATAGCAATACTCTATGGCTTCGGACGAACCCAGGTGCGGCACGGAAGGGCAGAGCACAGCGCGGAAGTCTATGCGAACGAAGCTTTGCACCTTGCCCGAAGCATTGGTGATCAGGATGGCATGTGCAACGCGTACGCGACGCTCGGTATGATCGCTCAGGCAAACGGTAAACTCGACGAGGCAGAGCGTGCCTATATCGAAAGTGATGCACTTGCCAGGCAGTTAAAGCATAGCGGCCTGATGAGTCGCGCGACGTCTCATCTTTCGGACGTGGCAAGCATGCGAGGTGATCTAGAGCGTGCCACTGCGCTCCTGGAAGAAGCTCTCGCCAATGCACGCGTTAGCGGGATGACGTGGGACATCCCTATCATGACAGCCATGCTCGGTCACCTGGCACGCCAGCAGCAGCGCTACGATCTGGCGAAAGCACGCTACCGGGAGGCTCTCGTGCGCTTTCGCACATTCAGCAGCCCCACCTATATTGCCTGGTGCCTAGAAGGTTATGCCGCTGTCCTCAGCGCGGAAGGGCACTACACCCAGGCTACCCGGATGTGTGCGGCTGCGGCTGCTCTTCGCGAACAGATACAGGCCCCACTTCTCCAAGCCCAGCGCGAAGCGTTCGAGCAAACGGTTGCGACTGCAAGAGCAGCGCTCGAAGAGGCGAGCTTTGCCAGGGAGTGGAATGCAGGAACGGTGCTCACACAGGACGAAGCGATTGACAATGCTTTATCTGAGGTGAGCGCGTAGCAGCACATATGAATGGAACAGGAAACACAATAATGAGAATGATGATTACCATTCAGTTTGATCCTCAACACTTTGAAGCAATGAGTGCCCTGATTCCTAAAGAGCAGGAACACATTAAGGCGCTTATGAGCAAGGGAATAGTTGAAGCTATCTATATAAGTTCTGACCGCACAACGGTCTGGCTGCCGATGAAAGGAGAATCAAGAGAACAGCTTGAGCAGGAGTTGAGCACCTTCCCGCTCTATCCCTATATGAAGCCACAATTCATACATCTTCAAGGATGAACCGAGTTCGACTGCTCGGAATGCTGCAAAAATAAACCACACATGATTGCACACAGTTGCGACCGAATATAAGACAATTTAATGTGGTGTAGCTGAAACGGCCTCTAGAGCCGTTTCAGGCTGAAATAGACGGCGGTTGGGAAAACACATGTGTGTGTTTTCCCAACGTTTTCATCTTTCTCTTGATGAGTTCACCATGAGCTCCTCTTCGTGTGAGAGGACGGCGAGAGATCCTGTTTATGCTCTCGGATCGTGTAAGTGGTATTTCATCATCAGGGCTGGAATCTGTTCCATCTGATACGTCAAGCCATACTTCTCAGCAATGCTGTCCATTTGCTCCTCGTTGGGAGGGCCATCCACATTGAGTACGGGGGCCATCTCCTCGAAGTAGCTCTCGAAGCCAGCAGGAGCAATGACCTCAAGCAGGCGCGCTGGTTGTGGCCCCGCGTTCCAGAAGGTGTGAGACACACCGCGCGGTTTGATGATCGTCTCTCCTGCTGTTGCCAGGAACTCCTGCTCCCCTATCCTCACTCCGACCTCGCCTTCGAGTAAATAGGAGTATTCATCCTCACGACTATGGGTATGTGGTGGGGCCAGGGTTCCTGGGGCAATGGGACGTTCAACGAGCGAGAATGTTCCTCCGGTTGCCTGACCCCTGAGCCTGAAGATCACCCCAAGACCCCCGAGGTGTACAGATGTTGCTTCTCCTGTCTCTTCTAAATGACGTCGTGCTGTCATGATGACCTCTCCTTGTTTTCTTAATAGGGAACGTTGGTGTGATTGAGCGCCTCGCGTGCGAGAGCCCGATCACCCTCTATCGAGACACAAGACCACGCCTCTTCTGGTGTGAGTCGCCCAGATGCCAGCAGGTTGAAATCCAGGGCATCGAGATGAATAGTTGCCGCAGGAGGCTCCTTTTGCCCTAGTTGCCACGTTCCGCCAACGCTCCCTGAAAGATGATAGACCATGGACGTTTTTCGCAGTGTTGCCGCAAGCTTCTTCGCCAGGTCACGCATGACGAGCGACACGATGCGTCCATCATGCTCGGGGGTCAGAACCATCTCTCGTTGCGTCGCTCGACACAGATCCAGCCGATGCATCCACATATCACGGGTGTAGATCAGGTCGGTCAAGTAACCAATGGGGACGATTCCAAGCGCTGGTAAGGGCACGCGAAGGGCCCGCAGCAGCACAGGGAGCCGTGCTCGTGTGGCAAAAGCGCGAGGTCCCACCGTTTGCAGTTCGTCGATCAATGCTGCCGGTGTGGCGCAAGCGCGGTCATCGACCTGGATCTGGTTCAGGCTCTCGAGGAAGGAGAGGCCAGACGCCCGGTACGGCCGTTGAACCTTTAAACTGTTCTGGCGCTTGAACTCTGACCAGCGTGCATAGGAAGCGGCTGCACCGGTCACATGAGCAAGAATCTGCCGGACATTCCACAGAGGACAGGCCGTTGGTTTCTCCCACTCATCTTCTGAGAGAGAAGTCACGAGCGCCAGAAAGCGCTCCAATTCAAGCCTTGCCATGCCCATCGCCTCACGATGAGAAAGTGGTGGAATAGCTCTTGCCTGCGCAAGAGTGGGACGCACTACAGAATCAGCATTTCGTGCGTTGCTTGCTGTTTGCATGATCGGTCTCCTGTAAGCAATTCATTGTGGGAGGGTAGAGGACGACTGCTGGTAAAAAAACACCTCCATCTCATTCCTTCTCTGTGTGCTCGTCTTGCGTCTGGGAAGGTTCTGGCTCCCATGCTGCACGAAACAGTGTGAGTGCCGCTGGAAGTAAGCTGCCGAAGCGACCCGAGCCAACTGGAAGATCCGGCTCATTTGCCATGTGGAGCGCTGTCAGTCCATGCATCATGGCGAGGAACAGATCTCGTGCCTGCGCTACCGTGATGCCAAGGGCAACGCTCCCCCGCTCAATGCCCTTTTCTACAATGGCATCAGTCATCGTCAGTAATCGGCGGCTCTGCTCCATACTTTCCTCGGAGGGGACAAACCCAGGGACAGGACGTTCCTGGACGAGTTGATAGAGTTCCGGGTACTGCTGGGCAAACGCCATGTAGTTTTCTAATCCGGCTTGCGCACGCTCCCAGAACGAATCGGTGCTTTCGGTAAAGTGATTCATGCGTTCCGCGTAAAGACGAACACCCATGCGGAAGAGCGCATCATAGAGAGCCATTTTCCCTGGAAAGTACTCGTAGAGGGAGGGTGCGCGTACCCCGACCCGACGCGCCACCTCTTGCAGGTTCAAGGCTGCAACTCCTTCCTCGCGCATGACCTGTCGAGCAGCTTCAAGAATAGCATGCCTCATCTCTTCACGATTGCGCTGACGACGCTCTTGAGGCGAAAGGATGGACTTCTGGTTTTTCATGGTTTCGACAACTCGCTAAGCATTTCACATTATCCTATGGTCATTAGTAGTACCTATTACAAATAGGCTTACCTAATATCAATAGGATAACATGTAATGCTGAGAATGTCAATGCTCGATAGGAACCAAAGATAGGCAAGCCTGAGAGATCGGGTTGTCTGGGGAATTGTGATCTATGATCGCAAAGAACACATTGAAAAGACACATTCACAACCCCATATAATCAATGTTAATTGGGGTCTAACTCGAATACGAGGCATGCCGCGTAAACGGGCCAGAGAAGAGGCTGGAGGAAAAGACACGTGTCTTTTCCTCCAGCTGTTAAATGGGGTTATTACACACACTTCGCAGCATGTGTCCTATGAGGCAATCTCGCAATCCATGTGCCATTTGTCTCCACAGCGAGGACGACAGTGGCGCAGTTCATTGGCTTATGTTTGGCCAAATTTCAGGCACCACTGCCGTACCGTTTCATAGGTGAGCACGACGCCTCGCTGTGCCATGAGTTCCTCGACATCGCGAAAACTGAGCGAGAAGCGGAAATACAGCCAGACGCAGTGGCTGATGATTTCAGGTGGGAAGCGGTATCCTTTGTTATCGGGAACAGATTGGTGTGTTTTCATGAGACCATTCTACCAGACTATCCTACTTCTCTCGCCAAGTTGACAATACCGTTAGGAGAGAAGGCCGAATTATCCACCACCGAGAGGGGCAGTACCCCCTCTGCTTTTTACCCTGGTGGACCACTCTTTGGCACCAGTGTGGATGTTTGTTCTAAAACTTTGCTTTGTGTCATGTCTTTGGCAGCTCGTTCAAGGATGATGGCTCGCAGGTCATGCAGTTCTTTTTGCATGCTCCATTGGAGATACCACACGATCAAGGGTTTCAACGGCACAGCCCATTGTGGCAAGACATACTGTTCGTAGTGGAGGATCGTGCAACTCTGCTCTCCAGTGGCCACTGTCACAAACCCTCCTTGAATGCGGGCACCTGATGCGGGGGGATGAGCTTCAGTGCTATGAAATCCCTGCTCGTGTAAGACATAGGCAAATTCGTTGTGCCAAGGAATACCGGCGAAATGACCGCGTACCTTATAGGTTCCTGTGTGTTCGGTCTGCTTGTTGACCTGGACCGCATCGGCTTTCACTTCGGTCTTCTCGATATTTTGAATCTCCCAGATCACCGCGAGGGCGTCCCTCTGGCGACAGAACACCTCAATCAGCCTGGTCGCAGCAATATCTCTTAGCATAGCTGCCTTTCCCTCCTGAGAGCGAGCAGTGCGATCTCTGGAAGCTCATTAACTGTAGTTCCCAAATCGGAGACCATGTTCTGGACGCGCTCGTACACTTCTCTTGAGATGCGAGGACTTCCCTCTCGCGCACCGTTCGAATAAATTATCCTACCCGCGCAAGCTCAACACTGTACGCACAATCCTGCGATTATTGGCAGCAGCAGTACTCTCGAGGTAGGCCTCAAAGCAAGCCTGCTGAATACCTGTATTCATTGTGGGATAGGCATGAATCGTTGAGAGAATATCATTCAACGTCAGATTGTTCTGCATGGCAAGTGCCATCTCGCCCAACATCTCACCGGCACGCGCACCTACCATATGCGCCCCTACAATCTCGTCCTTCTTGCTGGTGAGCACCAACTTGATAAATCCGACGGTTTGCCCCTCTGTCTGCGCACGGTCGATATCAGTGCAGGGCAGCTTCACGATGCGAACCTGTTTGTACTTCTTTTCGGCCTCGTCAGGAGTCAGGCCGACACGGGCTGCTTCGGGGTCGGTGAAGGTACACCAGGGGACAACACGGTAATCTACTTTCTTCTTTCCGATTGGGACGAGCGCGTTGCGCACGGCCACGCCTGCCTGGTATACCGCCACGTGGGTGAAGAGGTAGCCGCCGATCACGTCACCTATTGCAAGAACATTGGAGGCGGAAGTTTGAAGATAATCATCTACCTTGATTCCCTGGTTATCGGATTTGATCCCCGCCGCTTCGAGATTCAACCCTTCGACGTTTGGCTGGCGACCAAGAGCTAACAAAATTTCATCGGCCTCAAAGGTGAGCATCGAATCACCTTGCTTGGCCATGACTACTTTTTTGTCGCCATTGCAGCTGGCTTTGACGAAACGGGCAGTGGTGACGATCTCAATGCCCTCGTCCTTCAGGACATTCGTCACGGTCGCTGAAACTTCTGGGTCTTCTTTGGGCAGAATGCGATCTGGCCCCTGGACGAGCGTGACTTTCGTTCCCAGGCGTGCAAATGCCTGACCTAGCTCCACACCAATCGGACCACCACCAACAACGATAAGTGAAGCTGGCAGGTTCATCAGGTCAAACACATCTTCGTTCGTCCAGAAACCTACCTCTTTCAGGCCCTCGACTTTAGGCGTAGCTGGGCGCGAACCACTTGCAATCAAGGTGTTGCGGCTCGTGAAGATCTCACCATTCAGGCTCAATTCGATTGGAGAGTTAAAGGATACTTTGCCGAATTTAACGGTGACACCTTCTGTATAAATCTTCTCAGCTTCACCTACTCGGCTGATGACGCCCTGCACATAGTCGGTCACCTTTGCCATGTCAACGCCCAGATTGGCTGGCATCAGGCCAAAACGAGCTGCATCCTTGGCCTCATGTACTATCCGTGCAACGTGAATCAGGCTTTTACTTGGTACACAGCCATAGTTCAAACAATCTCCTCCTAAACGCTCCTTGTCGATGAGTAAGACACTTGCTCCAAGTGCGGCTGCGATGCGGGCAGCAATCAGTCCTCCAGACCCACCGCCAAGAATCGTCAAATCGTAGTTCATCCGAGTCATACGGTTCTTCCTCTTTTCCCCTTAACGATCCTTCATGGCAGCAACAGTTCTTTTGCCGCAGTTCCTATCCCTCCGGACTCTTGTGATTCTTTCAAAGCTGCTTTTCCTTTCCTTATAGAGGGCATTTCCTCACGCAAAAGCTCTGCCGGCAGGGTGTGAGGCCACCGCCCAGCTGAGGCGCCTGGCCCTCTCTGGTACGAGTATAAGGAGGAAGCGTCATGAAAGCGTCATGAGCAGTGGCCCTCAACTCTGAGCAGGAGATGAGCCAGAACGCGCTTGCAAGCAAGCATACCCACGCGCCCGAACTCCGAGCGAGCAGCAGTGCTGGCATCCCGAGCCGATCGCAGAGGAGCGGGACATGTTTTTAGTTCATCTTGCTTGCTATGATCACGGCATAGCCGAATTTGCTCATCTGGATAGCAGTGGCTGCCGCCTTCGCCAGTGCTTTTGCCTGCTCGAAGTCAAGCGAACCTGGAAGGTCGAGCTTCTTGAGTCCTATGAGCAGTTCTACCCCAAGCAATTTTCCACGAATCTGCTGCACCATCTCGCGTAAGGCTTCATCGTGTCCTTCGATCAGATCGACTGTCAACCCTGCCTCTGTCAGATAGCGTGTATAGCTACTCACAGGTTGTGCATCCGCGATACAGGCGATCCAGGCAAGCAATCCTTGTAACGCTGCTGGTACATCTCCAGTGCGTGTCAGGTCGCTCAATCCAACCTGTCCACCCGGTTTCAACACACGAAGGAACTCTGATGCCGCCGTCGCCTTGTCAGGGAATGTGCAGAAAGCGCATTCACAGATGACGGCATCAAAGGTGCCATCGGAGACTGGAAGACGTTCAGCATCCCCCTGTTGGAAGGTCACAAGATGGGTGACGCCCACCTCTGTTGCTGTCTCTGTAGCCTTCTTGACTGCTTCAGTGCCGTACTCAATGCCCAGCACCTGACAGCCAAAACGTTGTGCAAGCGCGATGGCACCCTTTCCCTGTCCCGATGCGACATCCAGAACCCGCTGCTGCGGCCCGAGATGGAGTAATGTGCCAAGATGTTCGGTCAGTTTGAGACCACCGGGGTGAAACGAGTCACCGAGCAAAAACCGCGCGACATCGCTCTGGTAGGCGGTTGCGCAGCAGGTCTTGATCTCTACGGCATCGGACTCGACCTGTATCTCGTGCTGTGCATCCATCAACCTTGCTCCTTATTATCATCAGGATTCTGCTCGTGAGTCTCTCATGTTACTTCTGCGTAAATGAAAACGTCAATGGCTCTGGCATATAGGGAACGCCCATACGCCTGGCCTGGTTGCGCTCTCGCTCACGCGCTTGCAACTGGAGGCGTGCCTGCTCACGGTAGCCCACATTGTTGTAGGCGCAGAATGGAATCTGTTTGCCATCGGGTAACAGGATCTCCTTGCAGCACTTCATCAGGTTCTTCTGATTGAATGTCCAAGGGTCCATGAAATCTTGCAACATGATCATGAAGATATTTTTAGCAAATGCCTCCAGGTCCAATCCATCAGGGAGACCACAAGCAGCGCATGAGAGGCTGAATTGCTGTGCGGCCTTGTCAGAACCAGGGACGGCGGAGGATGACCAGAGACCTTCTAGTGCAGCCTTGATCTCTTCTGAAAGATCGGGCACCGCACGATTCGTGATGTAATCCAGATAATCCTCAACATTGACTACCCGTGTCAGCGGCAAGACGGTATCACCATCCTTAAGCACATAGGTGACCGAGTTACAGGTGGGGAAGCAGCATGGCACCGGCACGAAGTCGGCAACCTTCAGCGTACCGCTGGTCTGCTTTTCCAGGGCTATGAGGATATCGGGTATGGTCAGGCGCTGCATGGGATCGCTTTCCCCATGACGACCCGCCTGGAATGCTGGCTGGAAATTGATCCCACGTACCGCCGGGTGCTGCATACCGAACGAAACAATGGCACCCACTTCGTGCAGGTTGACGAAGCGATCAACCGCTGGGACCAGTACGACATTCGCCCCAATCTCTGCCAGACGATCCAACGCCCGCAGTTTCTGCGACAGAATATCTGGTTCGCCACGGAGCATGCGATAGGTTTCAGCTTCAAAACCATCAAACTGAAAATAAATCGATGGGTGCAACTCACTCAATTGTCGCAGGAACGCATCATCATCAGCAATGCGTTTGCCGTTAGTGTTGAGCATCACATGCCTGATGTTGCGCTTTTTCGCCGCCTTCAACATCTCGATGATCTGTGGATGAATGGATGGTTCCCCTCCAGAGAACTGGACCACCTCGGGATTGCCCTCCGTTTCTACCAGGTGATCCAGAATACCCTCCACCTCTTCTAGCGTCAGGTTGAAGCCCGCACCAGCATTGGCAAAGCAGAGTGGACAATCCATGTTACAGGCACTATTCACCTCAATGATACCAAGGCATGCATGCTGCTGATGATCAGGGCAAAGGCCACAATCGTGAGGACACCCGTGTTGTATTGGCGTGGAGTAGGCTAGCGGTATGGTGCCAGGCTTGTTAAAACGTGCAGCAGAGATATAAGCCTGAGCATCACCGTAGACCAGTCCTTCAAACGGACCATGCTCAGGGCAGCGCTTCCGCATATAGACTTTATTGTCACGTAAGAGAATATGCGCGTCGATGACCCGACGACACTGCGGACAAATGCTGCGTGTTAATTCGAAAAAGACATAATCGACATCTTTTTTCTGGCGTGGTAGAGGCAGATGAGATGTCACTGACGCAGATGCAGTTGTATCGGATGAAGAAATGAAATCTGCAGATAAATCTATCTGATTGTCCATGAGATCTCCTCGTTCGCAACATCAAAGAGCTATTTCAAATAGCGCTTGACAAAAAGTCAGCGTAGTAATGTTTCCGCTGTGTGCCAGCAACTTCGCTCATATATCGTTTATCTACCAGCGCCAACAGGTAAATCATATCACTTTGGCCTGTTAGTACAAAACTGACCAAAAGATATGTCATATCATATAACGACGGTTAAGATTTGTATAAAATGGCTTCAGAGGCTTCTCCACACATCTCAAAGAGCTTTGTCCTCTTCCAAAGGACAGCAGAGTATCAAGGTACTCACAGGTAAAAACATGACGCTTTCATGACGCTTTCATGGCGCTTCCTCCTTATACTCGTACCAGAGAGGGCCAGGCGCCTCAGCTGGGCGGTGGCCTCACACCCTGCCGGCAGAGCTTTTGCGTGAGGAAATGCCCTCTACCAACTTACTCTATCCTTAAGGAGGATTTCATGTCAACTATCGTCTCTCGACCGTCTCGTCCGCGCAATCGGAATATGCTCCAATCGTATATCCTGCTTGGCTTCGGAGTCATCTTTCTCCTTGGGGCGCTGCTCCTCCGGCTCAATTTCCGAGCTTATCCCGTCGGTCTCTTTTTGTTCGGGCTCGGTCTGTTGGTAGCCGCAGCTGTCAACCCCACTCGTCTAGTGATCGCAGGCCTGTTCTTCACCTTCGTTGGCGCAACGTACTTCCGGCTTCTCCCGTTTGATAACGCCCTCATAATTATTGCTATCAGCCTCGCCCTCTTAGGCATCGCTCTCATGGCTCGCAAGGGCTACATCGGGGCAGGGGCGTTGACTCCAGCCATTTTTACCTTCCTGGTGGGTCTCATCCAATATCCGCCAACAGGAATAGCCCGTGTAATTGCTCCTTTTATCCTTTCACTCTGGTTCCCCGGTATTGCACTGCTCGTCCTCGGACTCGCGTATTGGTTCTTGAGTATCCGCAAGGCATGACAAACAGAGGCCAAACCGTTCCCGGAAAGCCAAGGTCCTTTCTGTGACTTTAGGGAATTCATATCCTTTTCTGAGAGGCATAATCAGGGTGTCACGCCACCTCCCCTGCCTCATTTCGATGGTCATGACAACAGGCAAATGGCGCTTTTCCCACTACGTATCCAGACCGCAAGCCTTTCTTTCTCATTTATTTCCTGCTCGTGTTTATGCTTACTGGGTACCTCTCTGACCGGAAGCAAGATACGTAATTGAATACGTAGTTTTTACGATACCCCCGCAGGTCCAAACCGATAAACTTTTAGCAGTGAATAGTTCACGAATATTCTATAGACAGATGGAGGACCTTAATGAGCACAATCAGCAAAACAGATGCCACTTACGTAATGGGGCATTCAGCGGGCGAAGAAGTGCGTTTGCAAAAACTGGGACAACTATTGTATCCTTCGACCAGGTATCTCTTTGAGAAAGCCGGTATTGTGCCGGGCATGAAGGTGCTGGACGTAGGCAGCGGCGCAGGAGATGTCACTCTGCTGCTGGCAGAATTGGTTGGCCCAACTGGCTCTATTGTTGGATTGGATGTCTATCCTGCTGTGCTGGAAGTGGCGCGGGTACGTGTTAGGGCTGCCGGACTGAACAACATAACCTTTATTGCAGGGGATATCCGCAATGTCTCACTGGACGACCATTTCGACGCCGTAGTTGGGCGCAATGTCCTGATGTATGTCGCCGATCCGGCAGAAGTGTTACGCATCTGCGCCGATCTCTTGCGACCAGGCGGCGTGATGGCTTTCCAGGAGGTCGAGTGGAGCATCACGGAGCGGGTTGACAGCATGCCCTCCGTTGCTCCCCTCGTGCAGCAAGCAGCGACCTGGATGATCGGAGGATTTCGCCAGGCCAGGGCAGAAATGCAAATGGGGTTCAAATTTCCGGGAATATTCCTGGATGCAGGCTTACCCCTCCCACAGATCTCTCTTGATGGTATTGCAGGAACGGAGGCAGACTGGGTAGGCTACGACTTCCTGGCAGATGCACTGTGCGATATCCTGCCCAAACTGCGCGAATATGGTATCCTGGCCGAGGACCTGGACGCGACCACCTACATTAAGCGGATGCGAGAGGAGATCATCCAGCAGCACAGTCTCTTTCCTATGTTCTTTATGGCAGGAGCATGGATACGTAAAGCGTAAGAACACATTTTAAAACAAGTAGCAATCTCTTTATCAGGAGGGCATCATATGACCACATTGATTACCGGGCGATGCTCTCCGTTCCCTCTGATGCCGATCCTGCGGCTGCCTTTTTTCTGAAATCTTTCACCTAGCCTGTATATCCACATACTCCCACTCGTGGAGAATTGACCACAGGCAGCATCATATCAGCGTCCTCACTGCGCCTGGCGCATTTGTTACAGTACGCGTTCTCCTCCACATTGTAGTATCCACCAGCCACTTTCGTCGCAGGTTTTCCACATACTTTGCAAAGAATGACGGGCGGCACATTTATGGCAAGAATAGTTACAGGATCGTCCTCTTCTCCTTCTTGAACCACCCCATCTCTTTCCGAGAGGACTCTTAGATTAAGTTCTGTGGTGGACCCAAAGTCGTACTCATAAGTAAACTTTTGCCCAACTTTCAGAACTTTTTCCAATGGAACATCCAGGCTCCGATCTTCAGCCATGTCGAGCAGGAATTTCAGTGTACTTTTCTGGAAGTAGAGACTCCGCTGCTCCTCTACGTTTTCTGAAGTGAACAGGCTGATCCTTTTGGGCATAGAATTCAGCCTCTCTTTCAAGAAAGCGACAAGATCATCTCTTGAACGAGGCTTTCTGAGTTCAACCTGCAACTCGCCAGGAATCATGTTACGCATCTCTGGCGGCTCCTCATCGAGGAATTTTCCTATCTCCTCGGCGAGTTCTTCCGGGCTTAAATCCTCGTACTCCTCTTCGTCTTCGTCTTCGTCCTCGTCTTCGTCCTCAACCACTTCATCTTCCTCCCCCTGCACTTCTGCTCCGACTATCTCGAAGGAAAAGTCTTCCGGCTCATCTGAGTAAGATATTCCACCAATTTCAAATGCGCTCAGGTGGCCGCAACATTCAACCCAGACATCCCTTAAGAAGCGATCTAACGTAAAAAGCAGTTCCGGGGCAGGTATTTCGAGATGCATCCAGTACTGGGGATTGTATCGTCCCTCTGCGAGAATATGAAATAGCCTCCGTTTTTGCTTCGCCCCATCTCCTACGCCGGCAGCGATAGCAACCGCTCTCTCTTTGCAATGTTTGAGATGCTGGGTCATTTTCGCCTTGTCAAATTCGCCCTTACAATATTTACATATGCCCGTTGTAGTTACTGTCTTCGATTGCGTTGCCATGTCTCCCCCCTATGAATGTATTTATGAGATTATCGTATCTTTCAAAATCGTGTCTTGACTATATGAACAACTAGATCTCCAGGCTTATTCCTCAATGGAAACGTCGGCTACTCTTTCATAGCTCCGCCTACTAGGCTACATCAGCACACATTCGATTTCTGGTGAGGAGTGTAGCATAGTGCATAATCAAGAGTCAAGAGACCCGCTCGGGAATGAGAGGTATCCCTTTGATGCAGCGGGTAACATAGTGACACAACAGATACAACAGACACAAATGATACAAATGACACAAACCCGGTTGGAAAGACACCAGGCCCGGCCGTCGTGGCTTCATCGCTGCTTCGATGGACCTGAGCGCCTCACCGATCCAGGCGACGTGCCAGTGGCCTGGTCAAGCCTCCCCGCCTGCGTTCACCGAGGGAGCCGTCTCCTCCAGTTGTGAGAGGGCTGGTCTTACCCACCAATCCAGCATACAATGGTCTCCCCGGTAAGGAAATCTGATTGTGGTCCGGCGAGGAATAGCATGATTTGGGCCATATCCTCAGGCTGTGCCACTCGCTGGAGACGGGATAGCCCTTCCTGGCTGTCAACGTTGCGTGTAGCCAGGAAGCGTCCTGTATATGTTGGTGCGGGGGCAATGCAGTTCACGTTTACATCATAAGGCCGGAGCTGCTCAGCCAGGCAGCGCGTATAATGTGTGATGGCTATCTTGGCAGCCGCGTAAATTATCCCATCTGGTACGGGTATGTGCCCGGCTATTGATCCCACGTTAATGATCTTGCCAGATCGTCGATCGCGCATGTGGATACCCCCATATTTGCAGGTGTATATGGTGGTGAGCAGGTTACGCTCGATCACGGAACGGACGTCATCTGGATCGATATCCAGCGCATCGTTAGGGTCTGGGCGAGGGGTACGAGCACCAATATCTCCACCCGCGTTATTGACGAGTATGTCAATATGACCGCATACTTCCAGAGTCTGGCGCACGAGTTTTTCAGCCTGCATAGGATCGGTCAGATCAGCGGAAAAAAAGGCGGACCTACGGCCAAGAGCACGAATCTCCTCTACCACCGCTGGTCCCGAAGGTGCTTCTCCGAATTCTGCCGCAGCGCTCTCGTTCACATCGTGAATGATCACATCAGCACCGGCCCTGGCAAGATGCAAAGCATAATGACGGCCCAGGCCCCGGCTGGATCCGGTTACCAGTGCTATTTTTCCCCTCAAGTCTATCGCTATCATGGCAGCGCGCCTTTCCTCGAGTCTGGTAAGATAGGACCCCAATCAACTCTGGTTGGCCTGCGCGAACAGGGGCAATATGTAAGCCAGGCTGGCGGCCAGTTGCTGATCCTCGTACGCGATGATCGCCTCTACCGGCTCGTTCCGTTCGAAAGGAGTTTGCCAACCTCCCCATGGCTTGTCGTTATCCTGGACGAAAAGCAAGACGTGAGCGAGCTGAGCCGCCGAACGAGGTGGGTAATCAGGCCAGTAGTCATCGGCCAGCACCCTTACGTACCTGGCTTCCAACGCTCCTAGTTCGATCGACATAGTTACGTGCGGACACGTTGCTGACAGGATTCCAAACAAGGCCGGGAAGTCAACAGCCCCTTGTCCCAGCGGGCAGCGCACAAGACGATATCCCTCGGTGCCCGTATAGATCTGGTAATCCTTTAAATGGACATTTTTCACGTAGGGCGCTACACGCCTGGCAAAGTCTACAGGTTCCTCAGCGGTAGCCAGGGGATTGCCTGTGTCCAGGGTGATACCGAACCTCTCTGACCCAATGGACTCGCACAGCCACAGCAGTTCCTCAGAAGCCAGGTCCTGGTGATTCTCAACCGTAAGGTTTACACCAGCCCGTTCCGCGATGATAGTTGCCTGCCGCAGTCCCCCCAGAACCTCCTGCAAAAATGACTGCCAGCGACCTGCCAGGGGCCGCCGGTCACCTCCGAGCTTTGCTCCTCCAACCACCGTGCGTACAGTACCTGCACCCAATCGAACCCCCAGGTCGATGGCGCTTGCGAGTTTGCCTGGGTCATACCCCTCGGTCTCAAGCGTGATGAATAGCCCCCGCTTATTTGCATGATGCGCCACGGCTGTTGCATCTTCACCCTGCATCAGGGAGGCGGGCAGTTCCACGCCCTCCAGCCCAATAGCGAAGGCCTTGTCTATTAATCGGCTTGGAGTGATTGTGGGACGCCTGGAATCCAGGTCAATTCCCAGGCTAAAAGTCATGCCGTACACGGAAAGACCAATGCGCATAAAACTCTCACTTTCTGAGCATCAAGAGACTGGACAAAGATAATCAGTTCCGCTGCTCCCTATCAAGATATCACATCGAGATGTTGTCATACGTGCTGACATGACTTGAAAATGGGATGGGCAGACGGTATCATTGATGTGGGAAGGTCTTCCTTGACGATGCCAGGAATAAAGGTCATCACGCGATTGTGATCACCCTTTGTATGTTCGATCAGGAAGAAGAAAAGAATATGCAGGCGTTGATACCCCTCATCGCGCCTCCTCCACAAGAGAGAAGGAGAAATCATCATTCGTATGCACACGCGTTACGCAGCACACTCCCAGCACCTGGTCGATGGGGTGCTGAATAGTCCTGGTGAGACCGATCCCGCACTACGACGCGAGATCGAAGCGCAGGCAGCTCAGTTGAGTTCGCGCTCCCCTCAACCGGTCACGCAGGTTCCCCCGGCATTGGCCACCTATGTCAAAAAAGTTGCACTCTATGCCTACAAGACCACCGAAGAAGATATCGAGGCCTTGCGAAGAGCAGGCTACAGCGAGGATGCGATCTTCGAAATTACCGTGAGTGCGGCACTGGGAGCCGGCATGATCCGACTGGAGCAAGGACTAGCAGCCATGAAAGGAGACACCGATGCGGCTCAAAAAGATTGAACAGGTCAGGCGAGATGAGCCGGTCTCCGACATTCGGCGCACCCTGTCCTATCGCCCCGAACTGTTCGGTCAGCCGTTCTCAGCTTATTTGGAGGCCGCCCTACGTGGACCGTCAGACTGGAGCGTTGGCGAGCGGGAGTTGTTCGCCGCCTTCGTCTCACGCACGAATCAGTGTACCTATTGAACGGGAGCCCATGGCGCAGTTGCGTCAAAGGTGCTCACCGATGAGACGGTCGCGGCTGTCCTGGATGATTGGCGTACCGCCCCAATAGACGAGAAACTGCGGGTGACGTTGGGCTTGTTGGAGAAGGTCACGCTGACCCCAGGGGAGGTCGGGCCTGGGGATATCGCCCCGTTGCGTGCAGCGGAAATCAGTGATCAGGCCATCGAGGATGCCCTCGTCGTCTGTGCGCTCTTTAACATCATCGACCGTATGGCCGACGCGCTCGATGTTGCGATTCCATCAGCGGAAGGCTTCGCGCGAACTGCGGAGCGATTGTTGGAGCATGGGTACTTGTAATGAACTCACAACCAATCCGACCGCCAGGCTCGGTACAGTCAAATATTCTCAAGAGGGAAACAGTAAACATGAACGAGAACGATAGGAACGAACTGGCCCAGTACGGGGTAGCCACGGTCTACGAGGCAGCGGGGCGCACCGGGCTCATCGATCTTCCCCTGCTGCAACTCATACCAGGAAGCAGGGCGGTAGGACCGGCACGTACAGTTCGCTGTGGCCAGGGGGATAATTTGATGGTACACGCGGTGCTGGAGCAGGTCCAACCGGGCGAAGTCCTCGTGTTGACGATGCCGGAACCCGAACCCGTCGCGCTGATCGGGGAACTGCTGGCGACGCAAGCGCTGGCTCGCCAGGTCGCGGCCATCCTGGTGGATGCAGCCGTCCGCGATACAGAAGAACTGCGCTCACTTGGCCTGCCCATCTGGACACGCTGGATTCGCGTGCGCGGGGCAACCAAGACCAGCGTTGGCACCATCAACGAGCCGCTCACGGTTGGAGGCACCATCATTGCGCCGGGCGATCTCGTGCTCCTGGATGCCGATGGCGCGGTTGCCGTAGCGGCAAGGCAGGTCTCCGCCGTTCTCGAAGCTGCACGCTTACGCGCACGCAATGAAGCCACCTTGAGAACGCAACTGGAAGCGGGCGCGCTTTCGTATGACCTCTCTGGCTTACGCGCAGTTGTCGAGGGCAGAAGGAGTTAAGTCTTGAACGACATCAATCCCCTCGCGCACCAGCACTCCGACATCCGCCAGGCAGTACGCGACGCGTGCAGGGCGTTTGACAGCGCCTACTGGCAGAAGGTCGAGGAAGTGTCGGGCTATCCTGAAGCGTTTGTGCAGGCCCTGACACAAGCGGGATGGCTTGCGGCGCTGATCCCCGAAGAATATGGCGGGGGTGGGGCCAGTCTGGCCGAAGCGTCCGTCATCCTCGAAGAGATCAATCGCTCAGGCGCGAACTCAGGCGCGTGTCATGCGCAGATGTACACGATGGGTGCCCTGTTGCGACATGGATCCCCTGAGCAGAAACGCAGGTATCTACCGCGAATTGCGTCGGGCGAATTACGCCTCCAGTCATTTGCGGTCACCGAACCCACCACCGGCACAGACACGACGAAGACCAAAACCTTTGCTGAAAAGCGCGGCGATCGCTATATCGTGAACGGCCAGAAGGTGTGGATATCGCGTGTACAACATTCGGATCTGATGTTGCTCCTGGCGCGTACCACGCCTTTGTCGCGCATTACGAAGAAAACCGAGGGATTATCGGTCTTCCTGGTGGATGTACGGGAGAGTCTGGGGAGGGGACTGACTGTACGGCCCATCCGCAACATGGTCAATCACGAGACCAACGAAGTCTTTTTCGACAACGTCGAAGTACCCGCCGAGAACCTGGTTGGTGAAGAAGGCAAGGGATTCTCGTACATTCTAGATGGCATGAACGCCGAGCGCATTCTGATCGCCGCGGAGTGCATCGGCGATGGCTACTGGTTTATCGACAAGGCGCGCACGTACGCGAACGAGCGCATCGTGTTCGATCGCCCGATCGGACAGAACCAGGGCATCCAGTTCCCAATTGCGCAGGCGTACGCCAATGTGCGGGCGGCAGACCTGATGCGCTACGAAGCAGCGCGCCTCTTTGACGCGCGACAACCCTGCGGTGCTGAGGCGAACATGGCGAAGTTGTTGGCGGCCGATGCATCGTGGCAGGCGGCCAATGCGTGCTTACAAACCCACGGCGGGTACGGATTCGCGGCGGAATACGATGTGGAGCGCAAGTTCCGCGAGACGCGCCTGTACCAGGTCGCGCCCATCTCTACCAACCTCATCCTGTCTTACCTGGGCGAGCATGTGCTGGGCATGCCGCGCTCGTTTTGAGAAGAGGTGATCATTACTCACAGGGATTTCGCCGCATGTATAAGCTGGATTAAAATTGCTGCTGTCCAACTGAATGAGCTACAACCCATACCTTTCGCCTTATCTTTTGTTCCATCATCTATTGGGTCAAAATATTCCCAAAACCCGTTATCTCTGATCATTTGAATTGTCCTGCTGGTTAGAAAGTTCGCCAGTTGATCTACATCTTTATGTCTTGTTTTGTACTTTTTTAATCCCTCGATAATAAAATAGTTCGTAATTGGCCAGGTTGGCCCTCTCCAATAGCGCTCTTTGTTAAAATACTGGGAATTGATAGCGGTAGAAGGCACGGAATATTTAGTATAGAATTCGTCAGCCTGTGAGAGACGATGAAGTAAACTATCTAGCTGCTGATCTGTAACTGCTCCCGCATATAACGGCATAAATAGAGCATTAGTTGGAACTGCAATGACTCGATGGTTTCCTTGCGTAACATCAATATCACAATACTGCCTATATGCTTCATTCCAGGTATTGGTAAGTGCCTTTCGTGTTTCCTCTGCCCATCGTTGATATTTGCTCGCTTCTTCCTGATTCCCATATGTATGAAGTAACGCCGCAAGAGCTTCATTAGCTCTTTCCCAGATTGAATTAAATAAAATATCCTTTACTGCAAATGGAGTTTCCTGGATAATTTTTGTATAGTCCCATGACAGGTCTTTAAATAATTCGATGAGGTAGATATATCTGTAGTAGTCTTCCTCGGTAGGTCTTTCTTGAGAACCGCGGTATCTTATATCCTTTCTATTCAGATCAACATCGGCCTTTATGTTAGTGGGAATCATGTTCAGGTCAATGCGTTTAAGTATACCATCCCAACGTGGAGAGTCATCGGTTCCAGATTCCCAGGGATGTACAATGGTAAGCAATCCACAATCTTCAGGATCGCGGTACCGTTTCAGGTGATCATGGTATGCCACAATGGATGGAAGTACTTTATCGATAAAATCTCGTTTCTTCTGTTCATCTGAAGCATTATCACAAATATATTCAGCAGATATTGCCAGGAGTGGAGGATCGGTAATGCCTGAAGTTTTTATTCCATGCTTGGTAAATCTGGTTGTTTGCCATTGATCCGCTGGTGGATAATATCTTGATTCCCTTGGATTGTAGATGATGTGAGGGATAAGCCCATTGCTCCACTGTCCCGCAACTAATGATACAAGTTCGTTAAAAGCGTCTTCTTCATTTAAGTGCACTTGTCCCATAGCAATTCCAGCACTATCCCATAGCCACTGATGCACATAATAATCTCTCGATGGAATTACTCTTTCATATGGCTTTCCATCAACAGTAACCGTAATAGTATTACGTTTTAATATTTCTTTCGCTTCGTTTAGTAACTCAAGATAGTTCTGCATGCCTTCACTCCCTTCTTTCTCTGTCAAGTATACCAGAGATTGGACACGATACAACCGATACAAGCGATACAAGTGACACAAGTGACACAAACGATACAAACCTCATTGAAGACACACTAGGGCGAGGTAGCAAACAAGCAGCGATTGCAGTGGGACATAGTATTCTAGTAATCTATTATCATACGTTTCTCAAATTCGTCACTATCCATGTGAGATTTCGTCCTCTATCCAATTGCTTATCCTGAACGTGCCGTCTTCGGAAAGACGCACGTAAAAGAGCCGATCAAAGCCCTCTTGATAAGAAGGACGGACAAGCTTCTTGAGCGTCGCGAAAATTGCTACATCTGGTACTCTGGCTTTTCCGGTACGCTGCCGGTTGCGCTCCAGGCATTGTGAGATCTGGGGCTCAAAATAATAGCCGGTGATGGTGGCACCGTACAGGCGACCCAGGCGGATCAGCTCAGCGCGACCCTCCAGCGTGACATTGGTGTTGTCAACGACGACCGAGTGGCCAGCCTGCAACTCCTCCTCAATCAATTGTTGCTGCCTTCTGGCCGGGCTCCGGTTGTTGCGCAGCAGATCCTTGCTAACAACAGCATGGGAAGCGGCAAATTGCTGCTGGTAGAAGCTGCTTTTGCCGGACGCTTGCAGGCCGATAAAGATGATCAGTTCCAATTTAACCTTCAGAGAGCAGAGCGCGAACGATTGACACGGGCGAGGTCTGCAAAGAAAATTGCTACAAGACTCTCCAGCGCCAGCATGTTACAGAAAGAGTTCGGCCATCACGCGCAGAGCCTCTGGTTGGCTGGAGGCAACGATGAGCGTGCTGGCCCGTGATGTCTTCCAGGGTTCTACGAGTTCGGCAATCCGCTCCTTCGGGCCGCAGAGGGCTACCTCATCCACCAGCGCATCAGGCACTGCGGCCGTAGCCTCGTTTTTGTGGCCCGCCAGGTACAACTCCTGAATCTGTTCTGCCGCCGCTTCATAGCCATAGCGGCGGGCAAGATCGTTATAAAAGTTCTTGCCCTTCGCGCCCATGCCGCCGATATAGAGCGCCAGCATCGGCTTTACCACCTCGCGGCATTCCCGCGTATCGCTGCCCAGAACAACCGTGACGGACGGCGCGATATCAAACGCTTCCGCCGCCTGGCGCTTTGCCAGGCCAGCCTCAAGCGGAGCAAGATAGGCCGCTTCCCTGGCCGGCGAGAAGAAGATAGGCAGCCAGCCATCGGCAAGCTCTCCCGCCAGCTCGATATTCTTAGGCCCAATCGCGGCCAGATAGATAGGAATCCGGGCGCGTAGGGGGTGAATAATCAGCTTGAGCGGCTTCCCCAGGCCCGTGCTTCCTTTGATCGGAATCTGATACGCTTCTCCCTGATAATCAAGTGGGGCCTCGCGCGCCCAAATCCGGCGCACAATCTCGATATACTCGCGCGTCCGCACGAGCGGTTTGCCATACGGCTGGCCGTGCCAGCCCTCCACCACCTGCGGCCCCGAAAGGCCCAGGCCAAGCAGCACACGCCCCCCGCTCAGCAGATCGAGCGTCGCGGCGGTCATCGCCGTCATTGCTGGTGTGCGCGCGGGCATCTGCAAAATCGCCGTGCCCAGCTTAATCTTTGAGGTCAGGGCGCCGACCCAGGTAAGCGGCGTCACCGCATCAGAACCATACGCCTCAGCCGTCCAGACCGAATCGTACCCCAGGCGCTCTGCTTCCCGCACGAGCGCCACGCCATCGGCAGCGCCGGCCCCCCAATAGCCTAAATTGAGTCCCAGCCGCATTGCTTACTCCTCTCTGTTCCTTTCAGTCCATTTTGAAAGATACCATGCTTCTTCCAGAGAAGTCAAGAGGAGAACAGGCATCGATTCACCCGTAATGGCGGCTTGATTGACGGTGGCTTGCCCACTAAGAAGAACCGACAACACCTCTCACGCTTCTGGCAATGTGAATTTGCGATCCTGCAAGCGCTTGACGAAGGCAGGACGGCGCAGGTGAGGCCGGACCCAGGCGCGGAAACGGTCCTGAAACTCCTGGGTCTCTTTGAATTGATCGGCAGCTGCACGCAGCTCGACCAATAAGCGAAGGGCTTCGTCATAGCCCGTGCCTGTACCGCGCATCACTGCCTGTTCAACTTGATGCCAGTAAGCGTCCTGGTGATCGTGGATTTCTTGCAGATGACGCAGACGGGCCGCTTGCTCTTGCTCGCGCTTCTCGCGTTCCAGTTGGGCTGTAATCGCCTTGCTTTCGACGAGCAACGTGGCGTAGGTGACGTGCTCACCCGTTGACGGAGTTACTCTGGACTTGTCCTGGCCCAATTCGCGCAATTCCCTGACGAGTAGGCGGCTCAGGCCTGGCTCATTGTGTGCTAACCGCACCAGGTAATCGTTCTGGCGCTCTGGTGGCAGCAACTTGACCCATGCGGCAACATCATCCTTAGTCGATGACACGGCCGCGTTGCTCTGGCGAGCTGTCGCGACGAGCAGTTCTTGCGGCACCTGCAACAATTCTGCCAGCGCCTGCTGTGCCGCTGTCAGCGTGCCAAAGCCGGGCGGAACTGGTGGCACACTGATTTCATCGTCCTCTTCTTCGTCCTCAATCTCTTCTTCGTCGTAGTCCTCTTCTTCATCATAGCCCTCAATCATGATCTGAGCGGCCAACCAGACGATATACAGCACCCGCAGATCGCCCTCCATCAATTCATCGCGAATGGCGATGAGCGACCCCAGTTCATATGCGGTCCATTCGTCGGGCCCTTGCATCTCGCCAAAGTGAATATCGAGGATATCATAATCCGGGTACTGGGTGAACTTGACGAAATCTTCAAGATCGTAGCCATCGATGAGATCGGCTGGCAAGATTCCATGCGGGAAACGGAATGCCAGTTGGGGCGAGCCCCAGTTGGCCCAATAGAGGAAGCCATCGAAGAACTCGTGGAGCACTCCGATGGGATTGTGCTTGAAGTCGCCCCAGTGATATTCGATAAGGGCGTGGGTGGAAGATGCTTCGATGTGACTGGAAAGGGCATTGACCGCATCGAGTTGCGCCCGTGTCAGAGGTCGATCGATGGTCATGAATTCGTACCGCTGGTATTCGCTCATCACTACTGTCCTCCATATGGTGTCAATGCTAGCATATGAGGCACTCACTATCCTGCAGTGGTCTCATTCCTATGGTTTCACTAGCAAATGATGTTGAGTGCCGTTTGGTCGTAGTTCCGCGTAAAGGCTGGTATCAGCTTTCCCCAAAGGATACCACATTAACTCGCTTCACTGTAACAAGGAGGTCACAAATGGAAATGAACCGCAGTCCCTGGGGCCCGCACGGGCAAGCGCGGGCAGAGGCACGCATATGCTACAATACAAAGGCTGTATTCTGCACGCAGGAGCATGCAGAGGCGGGAATCATTGTCGCGATTGAGGAGTGACCAATGCGGTATGGAGCCTACGTCCCCAATTTTGGACCCTATGGCGATGCCCGGGTCTTGTCCGACCTGGCGTATGAGGCGGAAGAGGCGGGCTGGGACGGCTTCTTTCTCTGGGACCAGGTCTCGAAGACGACCCTGACGCCGAGCGTCGATCCCCTGGTGGACCCGTGGATTGCGCTGGCCGCGATCGCGCTGCGCACGCACACGCTCCGCCTGGGCACGCTCGTCACGTCCCTGCCTCGCCGCCGCCCGTGGATGGTCGCGCGCGAAACCGTCTCGCTGGACCACCTGTCCGCGGGCCGGCTGATCTTCGGGGTAGGCTCGGGGGGCGGCTATTTCGACTTCGAGGCGCTGGGCGAAGCCTCGGACCCTACCACGCTGGCAGCGCTCTTGGACGAGGGTCTGGAGGTGCTCACGGGGCTCTGGAGCGGCGAGCCGTACCGCCACGCAGGGACTGCTTATCCTATTAAGGAAGCGCAGTTCTTGCCGCGCCCGCTCCAGTCACCGCGCATCCCCATCTGGGTGGCGGGCATGTGGCCCGCGAAAGCGCCGTTGCGCCGCGCGGCCCGCTGGGATGGCGTCATCCCCATCGGACGCGACCTGCCCATCACCACCATGCTCACCCCGGCACAGATGCAGGACATCGCACGCTATGTCGCATCCCAGCCCGGATACACCACCACGTTCGAGGTCGTCCACTCGGGGATCACAGCGGGCACGGACGCAGCCCACGATCGCGAGGTCGTTGCCGCCTACCAGCAGGTGGGAGTCACCTGGTGGGTGGAAAAGATCCTGCCCGAACGCTGGGGGAGCTGGACCGACTGGCCCCTTGAGGCGATGCGCGCCCGCATTCGGCGGGGGCCGCCGAAGGGAGCCGGAGGTTGACTGGTAGCTTGACTTATGGCGAAGCTGGCACTGGATATGTAGGGCGATTGAAAAGCCGCTCTTGGGGCCGAACCGCCAGGGCGACGCAATCAATCGGCGACTCTAAAAGAGGGATCAGGTGACTTTTCAATCGCCCTGCACTCTTTTCACAAATATTGCATTTTTGTAAAAAATAGTGTATAGTAACGCTGTCTCCTCCTTCTTCTCGGAACTATGTCCTTCATATGAACCAGCGCTTAAAGGGCATCTCCATTGCGGGAGCGCTAGAGCTCACACGACTTCGCATTGACATCTCTCCCTTTCTCTAGAAAAAGGGGGCCGGAGTCGATCTTGTCATGTATTTCATCCACGAAAGTGCGGAAAACAGTCGAGGATGTCGGGATCGCGAGGAGAGGGCATCGAGTCCAAACAAATGCTGCTTGTAACTGAGCGCTCCATATGAGTATACGGGCAAGCAACAAAGTACCAAAGGGCGAAGGAAGTGAACCTCATGGCAAATCAGAAAGAGCTTGATCTCCTCTCAACAGGGAAAACGCTCTGGAATACCTGGCGACGAGAATACGCTGAGATACACGCTTTAGAACTAGACCTCCACGAGGCTGATCTGCATAGCGCTGATCTCCAGGGCTTTGATCTTCTCAACGCTGACCTCACGGGAGCCAATCTGCAGGGAGCGGACCTGCGCAATGCCGATCTGAGGAAGGCCAATCTCAGCGATGCCAATCTCGTGAAGGCCCATCTCCGCTGGGCGGACTTGCGCGGCGCCACCCTCTGCCGCTCGAACCTGAAGGGGGCAATCCCCATCGGAGCGAACTTCGATGGAGCTCACTTATCCAGTATAGAGATTGACGGAGCAGATTTCACGGAGGTACCACGATGATGGAAGACCGCTACTATGTTCAACACCTGACCGAGCGGGTATTTTTGGTCCGAGAGCGCATGTCCCCCGATGGGGGACCAGGACCCGATGACCGCATCGTCCGATCATTCGACGTTCGCCATGACGCCTACATGTACGCCGACAGTATGAACGAGAAGCAAAAGCAACTCGATGGTCAGACGGCCACTGGGCGCGGCACGCTCGGCTAGAAGTGAGCACATCCATGTCGATAGCAATACATCACCCCTCCCTCGCGGAGGAGCAGTCCGGCTTTCCGGTCGTCCATCTTTCGTATGAATGCATCCTGCAAGAACGCTCACGGGAAGCGGCCACTACCCTCTATGAGATTGCGTGCAGTATCGCCTACCTAACCGAATCGGCGCATCTCTCCATCAGAGTTTCTGGCCAGCATACCTACCGCAATGCCCCAACGAGAGAGATTCCTTTTACCCGGCACGAGGCAGGAGCGACCACCTATGTGGAACTCCTCGAAAGAGAACAACTTGAAGTGCGCATCGTTGAACACGGGGGCGCCTACGCGAAAGCTGTCTACTATGCGCACGGACAAGCGCTCACCGAACAGCACGTGAGAAGAATCACTTCCACGCTCCAACGGATCGATGCCCCATCTGATACTGACAGGAACGGGAATGCAGATTAGATCACAATAGTGCTAGCAGTGATATACACACGGCGCAAACATTTTGTTGTTCGAATACCGTGGTCATGGGAAGAGTGCGCTGATCCCGATCACGTGCGGCAACGCACCCCCACAGTCAAGTCCTTGTACGGAAATTTTTGGGGGTGCATAAACTTGACAGGGGGAGAGCCTCTATGATACTCTCAGAAGAACGAAACGATTAGCAAAACGATTAGCGGTGCGCTCGCAAGCCGCGTGCTATCGCAATGTCTCCTCGTCTTGACAAAGCAACACGACGACGTAACAGGACACTTTGTGCGCGAGTCTGAAGAGGAGGTGTCAAACGGTTAAGATCCTTCACTCCGCATGGAGGGAGAACAGCAGATGAACGATAGGGGAGTGCCGGCTGGCCGACCGGCGACGATCAAAAATGTGGCGGCCCACGCCGGCGTTTCGGTGGCCACCGTGTCCGCGGTCATGAACAGCAATAAATATGTAAGTCCAGTCCTGGCACAACGTGTGCAGGAAAGTATTGCTGCGCTTGGCTACGAGCGCAATAGCCTGGCACAAGGCTTAAAGAAGCAAACGAGTCATACCATTGGCCTGATCATCTCCGATATTACCAATCCCTACTTTACCAGTGTCGTGCGAGGCGTGGAGGATGTTGCCAATGCCCGCGGCTACTCGTTGATCCTTGGCAATACTGATGAAGACGTGAAAAAGGAGATAAGCTATATGCGCCTCCTGGAAAGCAAACGGGCCGATGGGCTGATCGTCGCGTTCACGCTGGGGAATCACGAGTATTTACGCTCCTGGCCTGCCCAGCGGTTGCCACTGGTGAACATCGACCGTCTTCCTTCTGAGTTGAACATCGATGCCGTTCTCGTGGACAACGTGGCGGGCGCTCGACAGGCGGTCGACCACCTGATCGCACTTGGGCACGAGCGGATTGGCATTGTGACGGGTCTCCCCGGTATCACTTCGACGGAAGAGCGGCTGACCGGATATCAGCAAGCGCTCGAAGCCCACAGCATTCCTCGCAATCCTGCACTGATCGCTGAAGGCAATTCGCGGATAGATGGAGGAGCGTGCGCGGCTCTTCAACTCCTGACCCAGAAAACCGCACAGCCCACGGCGCTTTTCGTGACGAACGGCCTGATGGTCATCGGTGCCCTGCAAGCCATCACGCAGGTTGGACTGCGCTGCCCACAGGACATTGCACTCGTGGGCTTCGATGATTTCGAGTGGGCAGCAGTCATGCATCCCCGCTTGACAACGGTTCGCCAGCCGACGTACGAGATAGGACAGAAAGCAGCTCAGCTCTTGTTTGAACGCCTGGAGAAGCGTGATGCGACACCACAGGTAGTACGTCTTCAACCCCGCTTGATCATTCGTGAATCGTGCGGTGCCACATTGCAGTCATCCACGACGCCTAAAGGAATATCGAGCGAGGTAGAGGTAGCCCCAGGATCCGCGTAAGAATGTGAAAAATTTGACAAACAAAGATAAATATGTTATGTTTTGAGCGAAACGATTAACTAATCGTTTCGCCAGCTGATTGAACAGACGTAATCAAGAGTGAATCGAAGCAGTGCGTCTACTTCTCATGTCTGTCAAGCATGCCACCCATAAATGCTCCGCGCAGCCCATACACGCTGCAATCACTACAGCGATATCGCCACGGCCAGTGTTTGCAAGACCCTGCTTGACGAGACCGAGAGGCGCATCTGGTCCCTCTTTGAGAGGAACCAACGTGCGTAGGTCTGCCGGAAGCTGGTGCTCCACGAACGACGATGGAGCAGCTCCCTCCGGCAGAGGGGAGAAAGTCCCTCAGATAAGTGAGGTGATATGTGACCAAGAAAAAACCAACCTTACTAAAGGTGTATATCATTCCTGTGCTCCTGCTTAACATCGCTTTGGGAGGCTGGAGTGTCGTGGCTGCACATACAGCGCATGGGTTGTCAATCTATCTCGGGTATGCGACGCTCGTGACAGTGGGCTTGTACTTGTACCTGGTGTACCTGGATCGCTACCTTTCCTAAGTTAAGTACGGTAGGTGCGGAAATCGAGAGTTGGAGGAACGACGACCACCAGGTCCGTGAGACGAGCTGTCTGCTCACCAAGCAGACAGGCAGGAATTGAAGAGACGAGAGGTGAAGAGGAATGAATACGAAGAAAATGATCGTCCTCGTCGCACACGACGAGAAAAAACGGGATCTGCTGGAATGGGCCCGCTTTAATCAAGCGCTGCTGAGGCAGCACGACCTCTACGCGACAGGAACGACGGGCACACTCCTGGAACAGGAACTCGGTATTGAAATAAACAAGCTGCAGAGCGGACCCTTGGGCGGGGATCAGCAAATTGGAGCCAAGATCGCAGCGGGAGAGATCGATCTGCTGATCTTCTTCTGGGACCCACTCACCTCACAGCCGCACAATGCGGATGTGCAAGCGCTCTTACGGATCGCGGTCGTGTGGAATATTCCCGTCGCCTGCAATCGTGCGTCTGCCGATTTCATGATCTCATCGCCATTGTTGTCCAATACCTATCAACGTTTCTTACCCGATTATCACGTGTATGCGGAGCGAATGAATCCTGATGAAGCGGAACCGCAGAAGAAAGCACAGGTCACTTAAGAGGTGCGCGAGGCAGAGTGCCTCTCTCGAGTGTGTCCAGTTGGCTCGATTGAGTTTCGCAGCCAACCGCTCTGTTGTCGACTCAGGTATGTTCAGCGATCAAGATGAAACATGTGTGTTTTCTCAGGTTCAAAGCGTCCAAGCGGTGTCAGCCAGCAACAGAACAGGGAGGCAAGAGTTTCTCAAATACCTTATGAATGAACAAGACAATAATCCGAAAGGAAGCGTATCATGGAAAAAGTTGTCACCATTATTGGAAAGCATGGCGTTGAATACACAGTCTCTCTGACTGCTGAGCAAGCAGACTACTACTTGCGTCTCGCGCAATCGCGCGCTTTGTCTCCTAACACAGTGATGAAGGAATTTGCTGAGTTGATCATCAGCAAGAGCAAACAAGACAGGCGACTGAACAAGGAGCAGTACAACTAACAAAACAAGTGGCTATACCTTGCCGCCCACCAGCTAAATCCTAGAATGACTGCTGCCAGTAGATACATGACGGTCTCGATCCCCAGCGTATCACCAATCACGCCAGCAAAGAGCAAGACCGGAATCGAGCCGGCATTAAACAACATCGACTGGAAGGAAAACATTCGCCCTCGCTCCTCCGCGGGCGCTTGCTCCTGCATCACCGTTTGCGCGGGAATGTTCACCATGTCCAGCGCTACCCCTAAGACAAACGTGACCGCACCCACATAATAGAGGATCCCAGGGGTGGGGAGAGCCAACCGCGACCAGAGGAGGTGACCGAGCGGGATGAGGCTCAAACACGCAGCGCTACACAGGCTGCCGAGAGTGATAGTGCGGTTCTGGCCCAACCGCCGCGCGAGAGCGGGCATGATCAGACCACCAAGCACCAGACCAAGACCCCCGGGAGCTAAAATGAGTGGCATATCCTGGACAGGCAAATGCAACACATTGACGACGAATGGTCCCACCACCTCGCCGATCACCAGCAGCAAGATACTGACGAACGAGACCCGCAGTAAGGAGAGCAGCAACGTTTGGTCCTCGCGAACGTAGTCCCAGGCTTCTTTCACGTCATGCCGTATGATCTGCCACGACTGCTTCTCAAGCGATCTGAGCAGTGCTGGCTCCGCCCTTTGCTCCTGCGGCAAAGCGCGTTTGGGAATCGCCAGAATGAGAAAGGTACAGATCACATAGACGAGGGCGACAAGCGCGAAGAGCATATCAAAGGATTGGACCTGCACGTGAAGAAAACCAAAGGAAAGATGAAAGGAGGGAAAGAGCACAGTAAGAAGCCCACCCAATATCAAAAAGCCCAGAGCTTGTGCGATAGTGAGGGTGATGTTGAACAGCGAGAGCGCAGGTGCCAGGTCGTTCTTGCTCACGAGCAAGGGGATGGCAGATGCCTCGGCCGGTATAAAGAACTGGGTCACCAGCGAGATCAGAAATGTCAGGAAGAAGAGTGGAACGAGCATACGCGGGTTCCAGAGCAGCGCGAACACGATGAGACCGGTAGTCGCCGCTCGCAGGGCGTTACTTACCCAGAGTACCAGCCGCTTATCTAGATAATCGACATAGACACCTGCAAGCAGGCTAAATGGCACAGCAGGAAGGGTAAAGGAGACGATAGCTAAGCCGACCATCACCGTGGAGTGGGTGACCGCCGTCACGATGGCGATGACGCCATAATTGGCCGCGTTAAAGACGATCTGCGAGAGCAGTTGTGCCAGCCAGAGCAGTAAAAACGAGCGATTCTTCAACACCCGACGAAATGATCCGACCGGTGTATCCTCCACAGGAGAGAGAGAAGCAGTAGGAATGTTATCGTCCCTTAGTTCTGTCTTCATATCGACATCTCCAGCCTTCACTTCTCCTTCACTATTGTCGCCATGCTCTCGACCCGCGCGCTCCTCTCCGTGTAGCAGTAGAGAAGATGGCAAGGAGAATACAGGCACCGAAACTCCTGATCAAGCCATACTCTGCTTTAAGAGTATCTTCGGAGCGTTATATGAAGCGTTAAATGAACCATCTTCGGCACCCCACTACGCCGCCTCGAGCGGCTCTGTACTCTTGACAGGTTGAGGGGCTACTGCGCGGCCAGGGTCGCCAGGCGGTTGAGGGCTGTGCTCTCCATTGCCGGCTGGCATACATCTTGTGCGTGCGCGAGCATCAACATATAGACCGCCTGAGCCTTCTCCCACTCCGCGTTCAGTTCGTACGCTCGCCCCAGGTAGGTGTAGAGATGCTCGATCTCCGGCGCAGGGAGCATGGTCAAGAGGCTGAGCCCACGTGACCGCTCGGTCATCAGGTGCTGCGCCTGCTCGTAGAGGGTGATGGCATCGCGCACCGCTACCACCCGCATGGCCTCATCGCCCGCCGCGAGACTCCAGCGGAAGGCCGGTTCCGCAAGCCCCGCGGCCAGGGCATGATATGCCAGTACCGCCGCCGGTGCAGCTGCCTCTTGCAACACTTCCAACGCACGGCGGTGAAAGATGGATCGCCTCGCCTCACCTGCCTCGGTGTAGATCACCGCACGGATCTTCGCATGTGCGAACACGTAGCGCCCATCAGCCATGCGCCCTCCCTCGCGCTCTGACTCCTGCAGCAGGTGGCTGTGCAGCGCTTCGTCCAGGGCAGGGAGTCCGTCCTGTTCTTCGAGATCGGCCACCCGGCACAGGTGTTCAAAGGTGATTCCCTGGTCGAGGACAGCCCCTGCCACCAGCAGCGCAAAGGCGTTCGGCGTGAGGCGATCCAACCGGGCCACGATGACTTCGCGCACACTGGGCGGGAAGAACCCACGCACCACCATCTCATGCTCCATGGCTGCCGTAAAGTCAATCGTCCATCCTCCATCTTCGTTCGGGTGGGAGGCGAGCACGTCACGCTCAATCAAAAACTTGAGCGTTTCCATCAGATAGAACGGTTGCCCCTCCGTTTCGGCAAACAACCACTGCCCAAAGCGTTCCAGGTCCGCCGCGCGCCTCCCATCTTTGCCTCCCGCCCCCCCGAATGCCTGGAGCAGGCGCAGGATGTCTTCGGCGGTGAGAGGGCCAAGCTGCAGATGGGTCAGCGGTACGGCGCGTTCCATACCAGTTCGCCACTCGGTAAGCGCGGGCCTCATAGCTCTCTCCCCCATGCGCAGCGTCAGGAGCAGGAGCGCAGGCGTCTCGCTCTTCGCGAAGCGTCGTGCCAGGTAATGCAACACGTCGAGCGAGGTGGCATCCGCCCACTGCACATCATCAATGAACAAGACGAGCATCGTCCGTGCCGCCAGGGCTTGGCCCAGGCGTGCCACCGCCTCGAACAACCGATTGCGTGCCACCGACTTGTCCCCTACAGGGTCAGGCAGGTCGGGATAGCGGTCGCACAGTTCGGGGAGCAGGCGCGCGAGTTCGGCCAGCCACGTGTCTGAAAGCAGGTCGTCCGGGGCGTTCTCCCGCTCGATGCGCGGGCGCAAGGCCTCGATCAGGGGCCGGTAGGGCAGCTGACCACCGGTTTCAAAGGCCTGTCCCTGCAGCACGTCTGCCCCCTCCATCTCCGCCCAGGCAAGAAATTCGGTCGCCAGCCGCGTCTTGCCAATGCCGACCTCCCCTTCCAGAAACACGACCTGCGTCTGACCACGTTGGGCGGTATGGTAGACCTTGATCAAGGTACTCAACTCCGTTGTCCGCCCCAGGAGCGGGCCTTCGAGGAACGTCGCCGGGGAAAGCGCAAGCGCGGGCGTGGGTGCCACCTTGCGTCGAGGAGGGGCAACAGCCCGCATGCGGCTGGCCAACGCCACGGTTTCTGGGGTCGGCTCCGTCTGCATGCCTGTTGAAAGCCTCGCCCGGCAAGTGTCATAGGCATGCAACGCGGCGACCCGGTCACCGGCCGCGAAGTGCAAACGCATCAGACGCCGGTAGGCATCCTCCTGCAGCGGGGCGAGGACGAGCCAGCGGCTGACCGTTTCAATGGCGGCCTCAAGCTCTCCTGCTTCGAATTGCATCTGGGAGAGGCGGTCGAAGGCCTCACTCGTGCGCAGGTGCCAGTACTCGCGTTGGAACCGCACCCAATCGTCGAAGGCCGGGGCATCGCGGAGCGAGAAGCCCTCCAGGAATTCGCCACGAGGGAGGCTGATCGCGCGTTGGAGTCTGGCAAGCAGGGTACGATGCGCCTCTTCTGGCATGGTCAGAGCCGTGCGAGTCGACGCGCGCGCCAGCGTCCAGGCTTCGTTGAGGATATGGAGGTCGAGCTCGACAGCGGGGGTGAGATCCAGGCCGAGGGTGTCGCGTTGGATGAGGAGGTGAGGCACCGGATCAACGCCAGCGTCCTCGCCCAGCAGATGACGCAGGTGGAGCACGGTAATGCGCAGGGCTGCCCGGCCATGCCTCGCGTCCCCTTCTGGCCAGAACTGCTCGGAGAGGTTCTTGCGCAAATGGATGCGGCCTTCTACTGCGAGATAGATGAGGAGCGCGAGTTCCTTGCGCGTGGAGAACAGTAGCGTCTGATCGGCATGGCGCACTTCTGGCGGACCCAATAATGTGAAGCATAAGTCGCCCATTTACTATTCCTCATAACTCTCTACTGCTATCAGGCATGGCGTGCTTCCGGCGGACCCAATAATGTGAAATACGTTGCTCATTTAACGGTCCTTATAACGCTCTGCTGCTATCATGAGATCAGAGATGCTACAGAGGAGAGAGCTGACTCCAAAGAATGGAACAAAAGGATGTCAGAGAGTTTCAAGTTAGCTACTACATATAACCTATCTATTATCGCACAAAACACTGTTTGAGTGGAAGGAGTGCTCCCATGTCCAGAAAAAACAATGCCCTGCCCGAAGAGCAGCAGGCCAAACTGGTCGAGATGTTGAACCGCCGCTTAGCCGACGCCATCGATCTGCAGTTGCAAAGCAGGCAGGCCTACTGGAACGTCAAAGGGCCCCATTTCATGGCCCTGCGCGAGCTGTTCGACAAGGTCACCGAGGGAGTGGAGGAGTACGCGAACCTGATAGCCGCGCGCATCGTGCAGCTTGGTGGCAAGGCCGAGGGAACGGCGCATACAGTCGCCGGGCGGTCTTCGCTCGACAGGTATTGGCTTTCGACTGCCGAGGGGAACGGCCACATCGATGCGCTTTCGACGACACTCACCGACTTTGGGAGACATACACGATACGCCAGCGCGCAGGCGACCGAACTGAAGGACGCCGATACCGCTGACATCTTCACCGAGATCGCCCGGGGCATCGACAAATGGATCTGGTTCGTCGAGACGAGCCAGCAAGCAGGCAGTTGAGCAGGGAGGGATTTCATTTAACGCTTGTTATAACGCTCAGTAGGTACACTTAAAAGCAGAGAATGGCTTTCCTTATCTGAGGTTCGGAGAGCAATAGGGATGTGCTTTATGCAAACGCACCTCACGTCAAACAGGCAGTATACGGACCTGACGGATGACGTCCTGGTCCAAAAAGCGCACATCGGCGATCAAGGCGCGTTCGAAATCCTGGTCGAGCGGTACAGAGCCTTGCTCTTTCTCCTGATCTCCCACCTGGTGCGCGACGAAGATCTCGCTCACGATGTCTTGCAGCACGTCCTCCTCCAATTGTACCGCCCGTTACCCACACTACGAACGGGTGGGACGCTCAAAGCATGGTTATGCCAGATAGCACGTCACCGCTCTATCGATGAACTGCGCCGCAGGCGGCATCTCCTCTTTTCTGAGATCGAGCCGTTCCCAGATGGGGGTGAATATTCATTCCTTGCCACCCTTCCTGACCCAGATCTGCAGCCAGAGGAGCAGGTTGAACTGCGCGAGCTACGACAGCGGCTCCTTGATGCAATTGAGACATTGCCCTCGCGCTACCGCCCGATCGTGCTGCTCCGTTGTGACACCCAACTGAGCTTCCGCGAGATTGGGCAGGCGCTCAGCATCCCAGAAACAACGGTCAAAACGTACTTTTACCGGGCGAAAAAGCAACTGCGTACCTTGCTGGGGCCGGAGCTTGCGTACTACTGAGACTGCGTATGACGCGAGAGGCTTTTTACCTCTCCAGTTTTTAAAGCCGTAAGGAGGCTTGCTATGAATCTACTGGTGTTGTTTGTACTTGGCGCTATCGTGCTTGTTTTGGTGATCGTCGCGCTCTCGGCTATTCGCGTGGTGCAACAGTATGAGCGCGGCGTCATCTTCGTGCTGGGGCGCTTAATCGGGGCGAAGGGCCCTGGGCTTTTCCTGGTGCCCCCCTTCATCTCACGCATGATGAAAGTTGACTTACGTATCGTCACGCTTACGGTGCCACCGCAAGAGGTGATCACCCGCGATAACGTGACGATCAAGGTGACGGCGGTCGTCTACTTCTATGTAGTCGATCCGATTGCCGCGGTGGTCAATGTGGTGAACTTCAACCAGGCAACCTCGCAGATCGGTCAGACGACCTTGCGCAACGTCCTGGGCCAATCGGAACTGGATGAACTGCTGGCCGAGCGCAACAAGATCAACCGCGACCTGCAGGCGATCATCGACGAGCATACCGAGCGCTGGGGCGTGAAAGTAACAGCGGTCGAGATCAAGGATGTGGAGTTACCAACAACGATGCAGCGCGCCATGGCCAAACAGGCGGAAGCTGAGCGGGAGAAGCGGGCCAAAGTGATCCATGCCCAGGGGGAACTGCAAGCTTCGACCCAGTTGGCTCAGGCTGCCGAAGTGATCGGCTCCCAGCCTGCTGCCCTGCAACTGCGCTACCTGCAAACGCTGACCGAGATCGCGGTGGAGAAGAATTCGACCATTATCTTCCCGCTGCCCATCGACCTGGTAGCGCCGCTGATCCAGATCATGCAACGTCAGGCCGGCGTGGCAGTCCATGAGCCACTGAACGGTTCTCGTCTGAACGAGCCATCCCTACCTCGCTAAACGGAGGGTGGACGGCTCTTCTCGTATCGAATCAAAGGAAACTCGATGAACACGACAACCCTGAGCGCAGCACGCGAGCGAAGAAAGGCAGATAGAGCCATGGAGAGGAGGGCAGGCGGTATCTCTTATCAGGAAGGGGGTCACGCACATATCAAGCACACACGAGAGAGAGGGAGAATCACTGTCACCGTCGGGGGAGTCGGGTATGTGCTCATGGATGGCCCCAACGAGAGCGAACTCTTTGCAGCCTATGTTGAGAAGGATGCCTACTATATCGAGTTAGTCACTCCAGAGGATACCACCGACTTTCGCTTGGATACCTTAATCGAGCAAGGCGAGATGACCAACATACGGCAAGCCAGGGGTGAGCAGTCATTCCACGAATGTGGTCTTTAAGCACGATCTAATTTTGTTCACATCGAAGGGGAAAAGCAATGCTACAACCAGCTACACCGCGACAAGAAGTGAAGAGTTACAGGCCCGGTATGTTCCGTTCATCGTATCGCAAGTATGAACATGATTTGAAACGTCGCGCAACCCAGGGCTGGCGACTGGTCTCTTGTACCGAAGCGGGACGAGATATCTTCCTCCGCGTATGGCTCACGGCAACCTATGAGTGGTGATGGTATGTATGGAAGGGGCGTAACGTTACGCTCCTTCCACGCTCTTGTAGCGTCTCCTTACCGGGTGCCACTCCTCGACGGGGATGCAGTTTCCAGTAAGCCTTTCAATTTCACATTTCAGGCTTTGGACTCAGAACATCAGAAGTTTTAGCCATTCATTTTTCTGTGCAAAGAAATAGAAGCCTATGAGGAGGGCCCTTAAACAGGTTCCTAAATCATGACACCGTATGTATCATCACCCCTGTGTGAAGCGAGGACCTTTTGAACGAGGGCGTTTAATCCTGGATCCTGCTCACCTTGAGGGGTACTTCTGTATGCTGGCAAGTGTAATCTTTTGTTTTGACTCGCAACGTCATGCGAGAAGCTTTTTTCATCGTATGCTGGCTTGATCTTAAAATGCCAGTTCTGCTCGCCTTTCTCTGTGGGCAGGTATCCTGCAATGAGCATTGCTCCCTTAAATTGTGCGTGCGAGACAAATAATTTCGTCTCACGCTCATACTCGTGTTTGAGTCCGTAGCTGCTATGACCCTCGTCGGCTTTGAGAGCAGGCTGAATGGCACGCTCTATCCAGTACTGTAGGGCCTCTCTCTCTTCTTGCGAGAGCGCTTCATACGCGTGAGGATGGTCTTTCTGTCTCGTGTTGTCTAGTTCCGAGCAGAGGCGTTCATAGTCTTTTCTGCTCATGCCTCACTCTCCCTTGCGGATCTCTTTCCCTGAGTACTCGCCCAAGTAGCTGCCCCTATCCCGGTTAACAGCTCCTCTAGTATACCACGACAGCACATCCGGTTGTGACGCATCGACGTTCAGGTGGTGGCCTTGTTTACGAGGGAGCTGCCTCGTTGGCCTTCGAGGAGTAACGGATTCAAAAAACAACAAGGGTCACCAATTTGGCGACCCTGCTTGTTACGATAGAGGCTGTCGTTTAGCCCACACTGCCGGACATCTCCAACTGGATCAATCGGTTCAACTCAACCGCGTACTCCATCGGGAGTTCCTTGGTGATCGGCTCAATGAATCCGTTGACGATCAGCGAGTAGGCCTCGGACTCATCCAGGCCACGGCTCATCAGGTAGAAGAGCTGGTCGTCACCGACCTTCGAGACGGTCGCCTCATGGCCGACCTCGGTCTGGTTCTCTTCGACGCGAATGGTTGGATAGGTATCGGTGCGCGACTGCTCATCGAGCAAGAGCGCGTCACAGCGCACATGGGACTTGGTGTGGTGCGCACCCCGGTTGATGCGGACCAGGCCGCGATACGTGGCTCGACCAGTCCCCTTCGAGACCGACTTCGAGAGAATCTGGGAGGTGGTGTGCGGAGCGAGGTGCGTGACCTTGGCTCCGGCATCCAGCTGCATCCCATCGCTGGCGAATGCCACTGAGAGGATATCACCACGCGCGCCTGGCTCCATCAGCAGCACCGCTGGATACTTCATCGTCACCTTCGAGCCGAGGTTTCCATCGACCCATTCCATTGTTGCGTCTCGGTAGGCCGCTGCACGCTTCGTCACGAGGTTGTAGACGTTCTTCGACCAGTTCTGGATGGTCGTGTAGCGGACGCGCGCACCTGCCATCACCTTGATCTCGACGACGGCGCTGTGCAGGCTATCGCTTGCGTAGGTCGGGGCGGTACATCCCTCCACATAGTGGACATAGGAGCCAGGAGCGGCGATAATCAACGTGCGCTCGAACTGACCCATGTTCTGGGCATTGATACGGAAGTAGGCCTGCAAGGGAATTTCAACGCGCACGCCCTCTGGCACATAGACAAAGCTGCCACCACTCCACACCGCGCTGTTGAGCGAGGCGAATTTATTATCCGACGGCGGAATAACGGTGCCGAAGTGCTCTTTGAGGAGGTCGGGATACAAGCGCAGCGCCGTATCCATGTCGGTGAAGATCACGCCCAGCTTCTCAAGGTCTTCGCGCACCTTGTGGTACACCGCTTCACTCTCGTACTGTGCCGTCACGCCTGCCAGGTACTTCTGCTCGGCCTGCGGGATACCCAGTCGATCAAAGGTGTCCTTAATGTCTGCTGGGATATCGTCCCAGGTTTTCCCCTGCTGCGCGACTGGCTTGATATAGTAGTAGATGTTGTCGAAGTCAATCCCCGAGAGGTCCGCGCCCCACGTGGGCATGGGGCGTTTCTCGAAGAGTGCCAGGCTCTTGAGACGGAATGTACGCATCCAATCCGGCTCACCTTTCATTTCGGAGATCTGCTCGACGACCTTCGCGCTCAGCCCCCGCTCGGATTTGAACACATAATTTTCGGCCATGTGGAACCCAGGAGCATATGCCTGCTGTTCCGTCGTGTATGTTTGAGTAATCATCAGAATTCACTCCGTCTCATGCTCTATTCGTGCAGGAAACCTATGGTTCCTGTTCATCCTTCCCCAGTCACTAGACTCGGTCATGGTATTGGTTCCGTTTCTTTTCCAGTGCCGCCGCTGCTCGCCTCTCAACCTCGTGACGAAACGTCATGTAGCCAAAAGCGCACGCAAAGAGCATCAGGGCGAGCACCAGGAGTATGAATGGTGGCATTGTAATATCCCTTTCTGCCGTATCCCCCGTGGGGAGATGGAAATGTGAAGACATGTGAGCCATAGCACTCCCGAAAGGGGGATGTGCTTTGAGTATCGTTTCATACGAGGGACATGGTTCACGGGAAGGAGTAGAATACAATCTAAGCATACACTATTTTTTACGAATATGCAATATTTATCAAATTCCTATCGTGCACTATCTCATTTTTACTTGACAATGATATAATTCATAGTGTATGTGTTTCGAGGGTCTGCATGGCCTGCTTGGTGAGTTTGACTCCCGTCTGATAGGTAGTCGTCACGAGTGAGTATGACCACTGGATGCATTCCTTGGTTCTTTCTCAGTTTCACTATGAATAATAAAATACCAATATTTTTTATGTATTGACTATTATTAAATACCGTGGTATACTATAATAGATAAGAAGTAAAAGTAACTCCAACACTCTTTCTTCCAACAGGAACAGCTTCGGTATTTCCCTGCTTCTGTAGCATCCCAGTAATGCCACTGAACATCCCCTCTGTCAATTTGACGAGGAGCAAGAGATGCGACAACGGTGCTCTGATCTGTCAGCAACCGCACACACCCCTTACTTACATCTAAAAGGAGGCCGTATGTGGTTCATGAAGCAACTCATTCGCTTGCTTGGAGGAGTCTTTCAGGTTGATGAAGAGTGCCCGTAAATGCGGGCATGCCGACCCTCTGAACGTCTAACCATATTCGATGTTAGGCTGCATCTCACTGAGAACCGTCCGATAACGGGTACTGCAATGTCTGAAGGCGACATCCGCCACGAATTGGCAGAGGTACACAGAGGACACACCCAACACTAGACGTAATTTCTGATCGATGTAGATTAGGACTTCAGTAGTGTCAACAGGAGATGGGTCACATAAAAAAATTGAGGATCAGGTGAATACTTGGTCCTCAATTTCAACACTGAAGCAGACTCTGAGGAGTGGAACATCAACCACAACGAAAAGTGCGATCCTGGCGGGTAGTCCGATCATGGGGCTACCCGCCTTTTGTATGACAATCGGGATAGCATGGATCATGCGTCTCATACATTGCCAGAATGGGTGCTGTGATTTAAGGCATACATTGGCTCTTCCGCAACCTCGATACTGGTGGCGAACCTTTGCTTGAGGTGCGAATTTTTTGCCAGGGTGCAATGAACCGGTAAACTGCTTGAAACCCCACAGCTTTTTCTTCAAAGGAGCACGGAGCGCATCGTCTGGCAGATACTGCTGGTACAACGCATCGATGTTGGTGACGGCGATCCAACAGACCGAGCTCACACTACCAGATCACCACACGTTTTGCAACAGAGCCATAAATGTCGCCAAGATCACTTCAGATTCGTGTCTCTCTTTTATCTTACACTATCGACGAACGCCTTGACCGCTTCATTGAAGGCTTCTGCTTCCTCAATGAACGGTACATGGCTGGAGTGTTCAAAAATCTGTAGTTTTGCTCCGGCAATATGGTTGGTAATGTACTCACCTGCTTCCGGCGGCGTCAATTTATTGTCGCGCCCGAAGAGCACCAGCGTGGGGATATGCACTTCCGCGAAGAATGGCCGGTAGTCCTGGAACGTCTGATTCACCAGAATGGTGGTTGCAACCGCCGGAGGCACGCGCGTAATTTCTTCTACCATCCACGCTTTTGTGGTCGGCGTCTCTTCGTGCAGCATCAACCCGGCAAATGCTTCAGCCACGGCGTGCTGATCCATTTGCAGAGCCTCAACCATTTCGCCAAGAGCCTGCACTGTGAGCACTCCGAACTCATAGCCGTCCCACGCGAAATCCGACGGGGGCTGATCTACAATCACAATACCGGCCACATCGTCCTGGCCGAACTGCTTCAAGTATTCGTACATGACCATCGACCCCATAGACCAGCCTACCAGCACTGGGCGTTCCACGTGCAGCCCGTCAAAAAGCTCTTTGAGGTCGCGCGCGTAATTCGCAACGGTATGCCCGTACAGCAGCTTTTCGGACTGGCCGTGTCCGCGCAAGTCCGGCACGATCACCCTATAGCCCCGCGAGAAGAAGGACACCTGGTGGTCAAAGAAGCGACCACTCATCATGACACCGTGTATAAAGACCACAGGCGTGCCGCTTCCCGCGTCGGTGGCATTCAAGGTAACGCCATTGCTCAGCAAGTGTCTCGTCATGCGTTAATGCTCCCTTTCTCGGCTGTTATATCATCGGATTCACCCGTCGCCAACACCGAACCGGTGCTGCTGACAGGATTTGCCGCAGAGGTTTCCATAGTGGCCTCCTCCGAGTGAATGGGGGACAGTGGAAAAGCAGCAATGCCCGTATAAAAAACCAAGCATATCCTGCTCATTCATCTATACCATTTTGGATGTTCCTATTCAAGCACATTACCTCCCACTGAGGGAAGAGTGGATATTCATACCTGTTAAGGTAGTATGGTACGTATACTTCTGTCAGTAGCGACGCCCCTTGTATGTGGCCAGTTTGTTCCTGCATCTGGGGGGAATATATGGGACATCCACAAGGGATGTCACTACTGACACCAGGCAGGACGGAGGGCTAAAACTATCAGAGTGATGACATCGCATTGGAATGTGGTATCTTGAGAGAGAGCAGCAGAGCCAACTATCTCTACCCACTCGCTAGATGAGAGGAGACGAACCTATGCGTAACATCCATAACGCGCCCACGCAGTTAGAAGTGCATGACCCTGACATCCTCGCCAATGCCAGGGCTGTCCTGGACGCCTGCCGCTCTCCGCAGGAGATGCAGGAGGCAGTGCTGGCGGCAGTGGCACGCAACGAGGCATGGCGCGGACAGCAATGCATCAACCTGCTCGCCCCCGAAGCGCCCACCAGCCCGACGGTGCGCGCACTGCTCTCCGCTGAGGTGGGCATCCGCGCCGCCGAGGGACACATCGGCCCGGTGAACCGCTGGTTCGCCGGCACCCAACACATCGACGAGATCGAGGCTCTGTGCGTCGAACTGCTGAAGCAGGTCTTTCGTGCAAGGTATGCTGACCATCGACTGGTCGCCAGCATGATTGGCAATATGGCGGTCTACACGGCGCTCACCGAACCAGGCGATGTCATCATGAGCCTCACCCAGCCCTTCGGCGGCCATTCCAGCAACCGCAGCGACGGCCCGGCAGGGGTGCGCGGTCTGAAGATCGTGGACATCCCCTTCGATCCCGTCGAACTCGAAGTCGATCTGAACCTCTTCCGCAAAATGGCTCCGCTCGTGCGTCCCAGGCTAGTCGCGCTGGGAGCCTCAATGACGCTCTTCCCTTTCCCACTGCAAGCCATGCAGGAGGTCATCGCCGAGTGGGGAGGCCGCCTCTTCTTCGATGGCGCGCACCAGTTGGGTCTGGTGGCAGGCGACCAGTTCCAGGACCCGCTGCGGGAGGGCGCAGCCGTGATGACGGGATCGGCAGGCAAGACCTTCAGCGGACCGCAGAGCGGCATCATCGTCTGGGACGATCCCGCGTTAACCGAACCCCTCACCCACGCTATCTTCCCTGTCCTGGCAGCCACCCACCAGGTCAACCGCGTGGCGGCCCTGGCGGCCTCGGCTGCCGAACTGCTCGCCTACGGAAAGGAGTATATGACCCAGATTGTGCGCAATGCCCAGGCGCTCGGAGCAGCCCTTGAACGGCGCGGCATTCCCATCCTGGGTGCGCACAAGGGTTATACGACCACGCACCAGGTGATTGCCGACGTGCGCCAGTTCGGCGGTGGGCTTCAGGTGGCGCAGCAACTGGCGAGGGCCAACATCATCACCAACAAGAACCTGATCCCCGCTGACAGACCTGAAGACTGGGATCGCCCGGGCGGGCTGCGCATGGGCACCATCGAGATCACCCGGCTGGGTATGGGCGAGTCCGAGATGGGAACCATCGCTGACTTCATCGCACGTATCCTGGTCGAACGGGCAGTTCCAGAGAACGTGATCGATGACGTAATTGCTTTCAGGCAGCCCTACCAGACGCTCTACTATTGTTTCGAGAACGGCTTACCTGGCCGGGCCTAGCACTCTTCTGGGAAGGCAGCTTGCAATGATGCTGGTGGATTCTACTGTTGCCAATACACTTGACATTGCTCTGCATTGGATTTATGATCGGAACATCGATGGCACGATCCAAATGCTAAAGACGATACTACCCATCTCGACTTGTTCCCTGTTTAAGCCGTTGTGCATTCGCAGCACGCTTTAGGAGGATACCATGGCATCAGTTGCCGCGACCATTGCTCAAACACTAAAGGCCTACGATACGAAGTACTTCTTCCAGGTGACCGGTGGTGATCAGGCACTATGGATCGCCCTGGAAGAAGCGGGAATCCAGATGATCCCCTGTCGAAGTGAAAAGGGTGCAGCCTATATGGCAGACGGGTATGCCCGCATCAGCGGCAATCCAGGGTTTGTATATGGACAATACGGGCCAGGCGTCTCAAACGTTGCGGCGGGTCTCGCCGACCCCTACTGGTCGATGAGCCCAGTCATTTCGTTCACCACCTCTATGCGCACGCAATCGAGAGATCGATATGAGTACCAGGAGTTAGACCAGTTGCCGCTGCATACCTCTTTGACGCGATGGAACAAGACTGTGGCTCGCCCGGAACGCGCAGCGGAAATGCTTCGTGGGGCTATTCGCGCTGCAACGGGAGCCATTCCTGGTCCCGTGCATCTTGAGATTCCATCGGATATGCTCCGCGCCGAAACGACTGCTGTCCCCATTTATAAGGAGCCTCCCTTTGGGCATATCCCGTCGCTACGCACTGCGCCACCTCCAGAGGCGGTGACGGCATTGATGGACGCCCTGCTCTCCGCGCAGCGTCCGGTTCTCATTGCAGGCAACGGAGTGTTGCTATCAGAGGCATGGGAGGAAGTACAGCATCTGGCGGAGGCGCTCAGCCTCCCGGTAGCAACCTCGATGGGTGGGAAGGGGTCCATCCGCGAAGACCACGAGCTGGCACTTGGCTTAATCGGCCGCTATTCGCGCAAGGTTGCCAACGACATTGTGCGCGAGTGCGACCTTGCCCTGGTCGTTGGATGCCGGCTTGGCGGGTTAGCCAGTGATTCGTGGAAGGTGCCTCCTCCTTCGACACGCA
>Ga0209180_10000066_pt1 | contig 48412 bp, 47 predicted proteins | sample CZO8metaG_3_FD_188355 | JGI IMG/M metagenome (GOLD analysis project Ga0209180, IMG submission 188355) | Vadose zone soil microbial communities from the Eel River Critical Zone Observatory, Northern California, USA - CZOApr15con2H2.8 metaG... | ecosystem: Environmental > Terrestrial > Soil >...
ATTTTTGGAAACGCCGCTTTCGCACGGTCCATCTTAGCTTGATCGCGGCCCGTGATAAGAATCGTGTTACCAAGTGCCGTGAGTTGTTTGGTGAGTTCGTAACCGATGCCACTGGCACCACCGGTGATCAAAATCGTATTGCTCCTGAGTTTCATAATTAAATACCTCCTAAGTTAGCGACCATTTATAAATCGCACTCCACGTCGACGAGACGGCTCAGAACGTTGATGGGCGGTCTTCGAATAAACGCTGAGTAAGCTTCAATCAACTTTGTAAACGCGGCCGGTTTGCGCCCCCAAGATAGCGCGTTTGTAGGCTTGTCCAACTTTCCATCCTTCGACCGGAATCATGCCGGTGAAGAACTGGGCAAATTGAGATTCGGATTCTTTTAGCATCGTGGGACTCACCACATTGATACGCAGTCCCTTAGGAAGCTCAATTGCGGCAGCCCGAACAAAAGCTTCCAACGCGCCCGAGACGGTTGAAGCCGCGACGCCGGCGAAGATCGGGTCGTCATTGAGAATGCCCGAAACCAAAGTGAAGGATCCTTTTTCTTTGATGAACGGGATCGCCTCCTGAACCAGATTGATCTGACCCATGAGTTTGCTTCCCAACGAAAACTGCCACTTTTCAGCGGTGAGTTCCGAAAGCGGAGCAAACGCGACTTGGCCTGCTGCAATGGCCACCGCATCAAACGAGCCGACGGCTTGATAAAGCTTCCTGACACTTTCGCGGTTCTCGATCTCGACTTGAAAATCGCCTGATTTGTGCCCGACCTTGACTATCTCATGGCCAGCACCCGCCAATGCCTTTTGAACCAGTTCGCCGATCTTTCCGTTTGCGCCAATCAAAATAATTTTCATAAAAACTCCATTCTCGTTTCTGATCTCAGGATTTATTTATTCACTTTCAATTTAGGGGGCCAATCCGCCAGTAGTGTCGAGCACTTGCCCAGTAACCCAGCGGCGTGCGCGCAACCATTCCCTTCACCGCCTCCTCGCCCATCCGGGCGGTGGCTGCCCTTAGCATCGCTGTATCCACCAGGCCGGGGGCCACCGCGTTTACCGTAACGCCCCTGGGACCGAGTTCCGCCGCCCAAACGCGAGTCAACGCATCGTGATTGCGTTTCACAAGGTCCCGATCCAGTCTTTAAGCCTCTTTGCCTCCATCACCACCACCTCGCGGTCGTTGGTGCCGAGCGCAACAGCCGCCATACCCTGAAAGGCGGAGAACAAATGGACCGCGAGTTCTCGTGAATCCTTTTCATGGCCAACGGCCCGGAACTGCTCCTCAAGCCAACGCATGGGCTCATTGAAGAGCGCCGCGGATTTCTTCGCGAGAGCGCCGCCCTCCTTGTGCAACTCCGTGCACAGCCCGCCAAGAGGGCATCCTCCGCGCGCAAGTTGCTCCCGGTTCGCTTGGACGCTACCCACGAAAGCTAACAGCCGCTCCTTCGGAGAACTCCAGCGGTCCCACTCCGCCCGGGCTGCGCGAAACTCCTCCAGGCGCCGCTCAACCACGGCTTCGGCGAGTTCTTCCTTGGTTTTGAAGTAGTAGTAGACATTGCCTATCGGCACGCGAGCCGCCACGGCGATGTCCGCCAGACTCGTCTCTCGGAAACCGCGTCCATACGCCAGCTTCGTCGCAGTCTCAATCAGCCGCGTTCGCTTGTCCGGTTGTGCCGTTCGCATATTCTCCGACTCGGAGGAAGTTAGTTATTTAACTAACTTAGACCATAAACCCAATGCGCCCGTGTTGTCAACCCCCGCGACAGCTTGGCCGCAAGCGAAATCTGAGGATGCCACAAGTTGGTCTGCGCAAATGTAGACGGCCTTTGTTGGGGTAGATCACTCCTGGCCACGATGGAATGCGCTGCGCCCTTTTCCCCGTTACTATCTCAGTCTTGAAAGACTTTTTCCGAGTTCGAGTTTTGAGAGCGCCGAGGTCAACCGTTGCGCCATCTCCCTTCCCCAGCAGACCGGGCAAGAAACCATATTCTCCACATAGTCGCTAAGCTGCAGCTACATCGGCCAACAAGGGAGGCCGATATGGTTTATTCTTCGCGAGCACGGCCCACGCCATGCGCGCCAACTTATTCACGTCTCTTCGTGAAGATAATACTATGCATATAGCACCATAAAAGCCCCTGATAAGGGCGAGGTCGGTGGTTCAAGTCCACCCAGGCCCACCATTCGCTCTTTATGGCGTTTCATACCTACGTCTTGAAAAGTCAATTCACGGGACGCTTCTATATCGGCCATACAGAAAACCTGACAAGCGCATTTTCGAGCACAACAATAACCGGACACCTTCGATCAAGAGTCGAGGGCCATGGAAATTGTTCTACTCCGAGGGGTTTGCGACCCGCTCCGAGGCCGTGCACAGAGAACGCCAACTCAAAAAGATGAAGAGTCACGCCTACATCGAGTCATTGGCTGGAGCGTCCCGATAAGATCGAGAAGGTCGGTGGTTCAAGTCCACCCAGGTCCACCATTCAAAACTATCAATAAATACGCGGCGATTCACGTTTCCTCCCTCATAGGGGGAATCGTCATCAAAAACCATTTTGCCAAAAATTTTGCCGAATCTTCGCGTAGGCCGAGTCGGCCACTATCGGGGAGTTCCGACGCGGTGCAACCCGTATGAAGATGCTGCGGGACCTTGGGCCGCCGAAATGCCTCGACAGCAAGAACAATAGACTAGAGCGGCTTGGCAACCAGGGGATTGCGCGGATTCCTATTTTGTCGGCAGAATTCTGCCGCAGTTTTGACAAAGTAGAACCCGTGCTTCAGAAGCAGGTACGCTCGTGCGACACTCGGCTTTGTTGGCTGAGGCGGACCTAGAGTGCATCGAATCCTTGACTCGTGCGTCTAATATCCCTAGAGTCAGAGCAGTATGAATTGCAAGAGACTATTCCTGGTGCTGGCAGCAGGCGCTTTGTTGTTCCTGCAATTCGCAGACTGCATGTCTGCCATGACGCCGGACCAGGACAGCATGAAATGCTGTGGCTCCATGCCTTGCACGCCCGCAAATCAAAGCCACGATTGCTGTAAGGCGATGGTTTCCGGGCAAAGCCCGAATATGCTTCCGACGGCGCGCGTCTCACTGAATGCGCCCGCTATTACGCTCGTTGAACCCTTCGCATCGGTTGAGGTGGTCCGATTGGTTTGGTTACAACATGTTGGCGTCGAAGCTCCGCAACATTCCCCTCCAGAGCTTTATACACTTCACGCCTCCCTTCTGATTTAGACCTATCTATTGGTGTGCGTCCTGCACACTCTATTTGTGTCCCTAATTAGGCTCTGTGCTGCTGAGTTCGTATTCACAGCGCGGACCACACTTCCACACTCTCGATCACTGGAATTCTGAGGCCTTCTCAGGAGGCGAATAAAATGTCGGCATTACGCGGCGAAAAACCGCAAAATGAATTCTTTGTAGTCCGCATTCTCTGCCTTACGGTACTTCTCAGTTCTTTCGCGCAAGCACCGAGAACCTTCGGCCGAGAACAAACCGGCGGCTCGGTTCAAGTTGTCTTGCCGCCGCAGCAACATCCACATTCTGAAGCTGTCGCTCCGCTACAGGATTTGTTAACCGAGGCGGAGCAGAACAATCCGCAGATTCGGGCCGCGCGCCAAGGCTGGCAGTCCGCGAAGCAGATTCCTTCACAAGTCTCGACGCTTCCTGATCCACAATTCAATCTACAGCAGGTCAATGTCGGAAGCCCGAGACCTTTCGCTGGATATACAAACAGCGACTTCGCCTATATTGGCCTCGGCGTCTCTCAGGACTTTCCCTATCCAGGAAAACTGCGGCTTAAAGGCGAGATAGCGAAGCGAGAGGCTGACGTTGTGCAGCAGCGGTACGAGTCCGTACGCCGCTCGATCCTCGCCCAAGTCAAATCAGCATATTTCCAGCTTGCCTATCTCTCGAAGACTCTCGGAATCCTTGAAAGCGACGGACAGCTACTCCAGCAAGTCGAGAAAGCAGCGGACGCACGCTACCGCTCGGGCATGGGGACGCAGCAAGATTTGCTCCAAGCGCAGCTGCAACAGACGAAGCTGCTTCGCGAAATTGCCATGCACCACCTGGAAGTGGGCAAGCGCGAAGCCCAATTGAAGCAGCTCCTCAACCGTGCTCAGGATTCGCCGGACATCGAGCCGACGGAGCTAGTCGAAACGCCTCTCGTTCAGACCTATGCCGATCTTCAGGCCGCGGCGCAAGTCCAGAATCCGGAGCTCGCGAGCGCACAGAAGATGATCGAAAAACAATCTCTTCAGGTCAACCTCGCGCGCAAGGATTTTTACCCGGACTTCAACGTGCAGTACATGTGGCAACGCACCGACCCGACTCAGTTCCGCGCGTACTACATGCTGAGCTTCGGTGTGCGCGTGCCCATCTACCGCGGACGCAAGCAACGCCCTGAACTTGCGCAAGCGGAAGCGGAGCAGTCCCGCGCCCGCAGCGAACTTCAGGCCCAGTCCCAACAAGTTTCATCAGAACTGCGCGCGCAGTACGTCATCGCGCAGCAAACCTCCGAGGTTCTCAAGATTCACCGCGAAGGGCTGGCTCCCCAGGCACGGGCGGAGTTTCAGGCCGGCCTCGCGACGTACCAATCGAACAAGCAGGATTTCCAAGCGCTGCTAACGGCCTTTCTCGACGTGCTGCACCTCGACGAGGAGTACTGGCAGAACGTGGCGGAGTACGAGACGGCCATCGCCCGGCTCGAACAGCTCACGGGATTGTCGCTGCGCTAAGAGAGGAAGAAACATGCGGAACTATCGAAATGCGTTCGCCTTGGCACTTGTGGGCAATATCGCGCTCATCGGAATTCTCAGCGCTCTGTGGTGGCGGTCCGCGCAGCACAAGAAAACCGAAGCGGCCATGCAACCCGGTTCCGACGAAATGGCTAAGAACACCCCGAACGGTTGGGAAAGCGCGGCCATGGCGCCTCACGAGGCTGCCCTCGTACCTGTTCAACTCTCGCCGGAACGAATGCAGAGCATCGGCGTTCGCATGGGCCGCGTTGAGAGCAAAGTCGTGGGCGATGAAATTCGTGTCACTGGAAACGTCGCCGTCGATGAAACACGACTCTCCTATGTGCAGGTGCGATATTCCGGATACATCCAGAAGGTCTTTGCCGACGCAACGTATCAGTATCTCCGCAAGGATCAGCCGCTCTTCACCATCTATAGCCCGGAACTCGCGGCGACGGAGCGCGAGTACCTGGTAGCGAAACAAAATCAGCAGCGCGTGGCCGGAAGCACTGTTCCACGCGTAAGCGAAGGTGCAGCGTCCCTTTTGGAAGCAGCGGCCGAACGGCTCAGGCAGTGGGGAGTGCCACAGAAAGAGATCGCGAGACTCGAATCCACAGGCCAGGTGCAGCAGGAACTCACGGTCGAATCGCCGGTCTCCGGCTACATCACCGAACGCAACGCCTTGCCGAATCTAACCGTTCAGCCGGAGACGCGCCTCTATTCCGTCGCCGATCTCTCGACGGTTTGGGTCTTGGCCGATGTGTTTCAAACAGACATGAGAAGAATCAAGATCGGCGACCGCGCGACGCTCACCGTGGACACCTATCCGGGACGCACCTTCGAAGGCCGCGTAAATTTCATCTACCCGCAGGTCGACATGATGACGCGCACCACGCGCGTGCGGCTCGTATTCCCGAATCCCGGTCTGAAACTTATACCGGGCATGTTTGTAAACGCCACGCTCAAGGTCAGCGCAGGAAAGCATCTGGTGATTCCTGCAACAGGCGTCTTGCAGTCGGGCACGCGCCAAGTTGTTTTCGTGAATCGGGGCGACGGATACCTCGAACCGCGTGAGGTGGAGCTTGGCGCTCGCGCCGGAGACGATTTCATTGTCACGAAAGGCCTCAAGGAAGGCGAGCAAATCGTCACGTCCGCGAATTTTCTGATCGATTCGGAGAGCCAGCTCCAGGCGGCTCTCGGTTCTTTCGTTCCGCCGCCACCTGGCGTTGGTGCTGCGGGAGCAATGAATGCACCCCAAACAAATATTGAGCTTTCAACCGATCCGTCTCCTCCGCACAAGGGCACTAACACTTTCCGCGTGAAACTCATGGAAGCGAACGGAGGAGCGATCGCGGGCGCTGAAGTGTCTGTCACATTCTCAATGCCCGGGATGCCGGCGATGGGCATGGCCGCCATGCGGACGCAGGTTCCTCTCGCAGAAAAAGGCAGCGGGCTCTATGAGGGTGCCGGCCAGATGGAAAGCGGGGGAACTTGGCAGGTCACGATCTTAGCGAAAAAGAACGGGCAAACCATTGCCAGCAAACAACTGAGCGTGAACGCAACGGGAGGAATGTAGCGTGATCGGGCGATGGATCGACTGGTGCGTGCGCAATCGCTTCCTGGTGTTTACGGGAACGCTCCTTCTTGTGCTCGCGGGAATCTGGTCGCTGCGCCGCATTCCACTGGACGCGTTACCGGACATTTCCGACGTGCAAGTCATCATTCACACTTCGTGGACCGGCCAACCGCCGAGCCTCATCGAGGACCAAGTCACCTATCCCATCGTCACTAAACTACTTGCCGCTCCGCACGTCAAAGCCGTGCGCGCGCAGACCATGTTTGGCGATTCCTACGTCTTCGTCGTCTTCGAAGACGGAACCGATTTGTATTGGGCGCGCTCGCGGGTTCTCGAATACATGCAGCAAATTGAGGGAGGGCTCCCGGCGAACGTCCATCCAGTGATTGGACCGGACGCCACGGGGGCGGGCTGGGTCTACGAGTACGTCCTTGTGGACCGCAGCCACCAGCGCAGTCTTGCCGACTTGCGCAGCATTCAGGATTGGTACCTCCGCTACCAGCTCGAAACCGTTCCGGGAGTAGCGGAAGTGGCGACGATCGGCGGGTTCGTCAAGCAGTACCAAGTCAATCTGGACCCGAACAAGCTTCGCGCCTACGGAATCCCGCTTTCCACGGTCATCGAAAAAGTCCGCGCCAGCACGAATGAAGTCGGCGGGAGAGTGCTTGAAATGGGCGGCGCGGAATACATGATCCGGGGACTCGGCTATCTGCGTTCGTTGAGCGACTTGGAAACCGTGCCCTTGGCCACGAAGAACGGCACCTCCGTCAAGATTCGTGACCTCGGGACAGTCACCTTCGGTCCGGATATTCGAGAAGGGGCGGCGGAATGGCAGGGCGAGGGCGAAACGGTGGCGGGCATTGTGGTTATGCGCGATGGCATGAACGCCTTGAACGTCATCAACGGCGTCAAGAAAAAGCTCGTCGAGATCAAAACCTCGTTGCCTCCCGGAGTCGAAGTTGTGTCCGGTTACGACCGCTCGGGACTGATTCGCGCTTCCATCGAAACACTGCAGCGAGATCTGCTGGAAGAGGCCATCATCGTCAGCGTTGTCATCATCATCTTTCTTTTTCATTTCCGGTCCGCGTTGATTCCCATTCTGACGTTGCCGATTGCTGTGGTCGCATCCTTCATTCCGATGTACTACCTGCACGTTAGTTCGAACATCATGTCGCTCGGCGGCCTGGCTTTGGCCATCGGCGTCCTCGTCGATGCCGCTATCGTGATGGTCGAGAACGGTTACCGTCAGCTCTCCGAACATCAAGCGGCCAAGCCGGTCTCTGAACCGGAAAGGCGAAGGATTTTGCTCGACGCCGCCAAACAGGTTGGCCCCGCCATTTTCTTTTCGCTTCTGATCATTGTGGTCTCGTTTCTCCCGGTTTTCCTCCTCGAAGCCCAGGAGGGCCGAATGTTCCGGCCCCTCGCGTGGACAAAGACGCTCGCCGTGGGCTTCTCGTCGCTGCTGGCCATCACGCTCGTGCCCGTGCTCATGATTCTGTTTATCCGCGGACGGCTGCGGCCAGAGTCTCAAAATCCACTCTCCCGCATGACCCAGGCTCTCTATTTGCCCGTCTTGCGCTTGTGTCTGAGGTTTCGCAAGACCACTTTGCTGCTCAACTTGATTTTCCTGGTTGTTACGCTTCCTCTCGCGCTAAAGATCGGCAGCCAGTTTATGCCCCCGTTGTTTGAGGGCTCGGCATTGTACATGCCGACAGCGTTGCCGGGAATCTCCATCGGCCAAGCTTCACAATTGCTTCAGGAACAGGACCGCATCATCCGCACATTCCCGGAAGTGGAAACCGTGTTCGGAACGATCGGACGATCGGACAGCGCCACCGATAATGCTCCGCTCGACATGTACGACACCACCATCATGCTCAAGCCGCGAGAACAGTGGCGAACAGGAATGACCTACGAAAAGCTCACCCAGGAGATGGATGGAAAGCTACAATTGCCCGGCTTATCCAACACCTGGACGATGCCGGTCGAAAACCGTCTGGATATGGAATTGACCGGAATCAAGACTCCGCTCGGCCTGAAAATACAGGGTCCAACGCTGGAAGGCATCCAGCAGGCCGGCGCGCAAATACAACAGGTCCTTTCGGGCATCTCCGAGGTTCGATCGATCTTTTCCGAGCGCGTCTCGCAAGGTTTTTACGTCAACATCGAAGTGAACCGCGAAGAAGCGTCTCGCTATGGCCTTACGGTCGCCGATGTTCAGCAGGCCGTCAGTTCGGGAATCGGCGGCGAAACGGTCGCCGAAAACATCGAAGGCCGCGAGCGTTACCCCGTCAACGTCCGTTATAACCGCGACTTTCGTGACAACGTAGACGAGCTGCGCAGAGTTCTGATCGCTACCCCATCCGGCGCACAGATTCCCATTGAAGAAGTTGCGCGAATCTCGTTTTCGCGCGGGCCTTCCATGGTACGCGACGAAGATGGCGCTCTTACCGGCTATGTCTATATCGATCTAAATTCCAGGAACTACGGCGACTTCGTCAGGGCCGCAAAAGATATGTTGACGCAAAAGGTTCACCTGCCCGCGGGCTATACGTACAAATGGGCAGGCGAGTATGAGTTCGAATTGCGGGCCAAGGAGCGGCTGCAAGTCATCTTGCCGGTCGTCTTCTTTATTATCTTCGTGCTCCTCTATATGGTCTTCCATTCCGTCGCGGAGTCGGCGGTGCTTATTTTCCCGACGCTCTATGCGCTCACCGGCGGGCTCATCCTGCAAAAGCTTCTGGGTTACAACTTCAGCGTTGCCGTGTGGGTCGGATACATCGCTCTTTTTGGCATCGCCGTCGAGACTGGAGTCGTCATGGTGGTGTACCTCCACGAAGCATTGAACCGCCGGCTAGCGAGCGGAAAACCGCTAAAACACGAGGACATTGAGGAAGCTGTCATCGAGGGTGCCGTGCAGCGCCTTAGGCCAAAGCTCATGACGGTCTGTGTAGTCCTCGCAAGTCTTATTCCTATTTTGTGGGAGAGCGGCATCGGTTCCGACGTCATGAAGCCGATTGCGGCGCCCATCGTGGGCGGCATGATCACCTCCACGATTCACGTGTTGATTCTAGTGCCCGTATTTTTCGCGCTGATGAAGGAACGCGCTCTGCGGCGCGGGGCGCTCAACCTGCAGGGCAACGACGCGGCAAAGGATTGACAATCCGGTGGCTCAATACTTTTCAGGTTGCCGAGTTGCTCGATAAAAAAGTTAACCACAAGGAGCGATGGAAATGAAGAACAGAACAAAGGTCGTCGCGGCACTCACCTTTGCACTCGGAGGAACGGTCATCGCGTTCGCCCAGCAACAATCCTTTACCGGGGTTGTCACGGACTCCATGTGCGGTGCCACGCACATGGCCAAGGACAAGACGCCCGCCGAATGCACCCGGATGTGTGTGAAGGACGGCATGAAGTACGCGCTGGCTGCGGACAAGAAGCTCTACACCTTGGAGGGACATGAAGCGGAACTGTCGAAGCTCGCTGGCCAAAGAGTCACGGTTAAGGGAACTCTAAAGGGCGATACGCTGTCCGTTCAGGAAGTCGCCGCGTCGAAATAACTATCACTTTCGACTTGACCCTGGAATCTGTTCCAGCGTTTAGACTCTTCTCGCGGAGGGATATTCCATTGCGTTCGGGACAACTAGCCCATCTCACGGGCGTAAGCACCGATACGTTGCGGCACTATGAGCGTCTTGGACTCTTGCCTCTGCCGCAGCGCACTGCCGGAAATTATCGGGAGTACCCTCTGACATCTCAGCTTAGGGTCGAACTCGTTCAACGGGCATTGACGATTGGTTTTTCCCTCGCTGAGTTGAAGACTATTCTGGCCGTGCGCGACAGGGGCGGAGCACCTTGTCGCCACGTTCGCGCCTTGATGTGTTCGAAGATCCGCGACATGGACCAGCAAATCAGGAGTCTGGTCTCCCTGCGCCTCGAACTGAAACGATTATCGAAGGGCTGGGATAAGCGGTTGCGCCAGACAAAACCGGGTCATGTAGCGCGGTTGCTGGAGGCTGTGCCGCCGAGACCGCGCGCCAGAATTGCTTCAGGTTTTCCGAAGCTCCGAAGGAAGAAAGGACAATTGATCATGCGCACATTGCCGTTTCTCTTATCGCTGGCCATCCTTCCAGGAATGGCGAGCGTTCAACAGAATCCATCACCGGAACGGGACAAGCGCTCGGAAGGCGTCGTCAAGCGTGGAGAGCATGTCATGGGCTTCTCGCACGAAGGTACCACGCATCATTTCCGATTATTCAACGACGGAGGAGAAATCGATGTCACGGCCAACGACCCGAAGGATAAGGCGAGCATCGATCAAATTCGGACTCACTTGGGACACATCGCCAAAATGTTTGCCTCCGGGAATTTCAAGGCGCCGATGCTCATTCACGACACCAACCCGCCGGGCACGGCGACCATGACGAGGCTCAAGGAACAGATTCGCTACGAATTCTCGGAAACGGATCGCGGCGCGCGGATTCGGCTTGTCACGTCCAGTCCGGAGACAACGGACGCCGTGCACGCCTTCCTGCTCTTTCAAATCGTCGACCACCGGACACAAGACGTTCCAACGATATCCAACGGTCTTCCGAAGAGGTAATTATCCCGTGCGGGATTCCTCGCAGGTTTTACCCTGCAATCCTCCCACTCCCTCTTTCGCGATGATAGGAACCATCACTAGTGCCGCCACGGGATCGGCCCACCACAGACCGAAGAAAGTATTGAGCAGTAGCCCCACCAGCAGGATGGCCGACAAGTAAGTGCAAAACTCCGTTTGTTTGGCGTCCGCATGCATGGCGGAGCTGCCCAGAGCACGGCCCACTTTTCGCTTTGCCCGCGAGAGTAGAGGCATTACGACCAGCGAGACACAAGCCAGAATTATTCCGGGCATGCTGTGTTCGGGAGCTCGCCCAGACCATAGATCTCTGACGGATTCGTAGGCAATGTACGCCGCCAAAGCCAAAAAACAGACACCGACAACTTTAAGCGCACGTTTCTCGTTTCTTTCGCGCTGGTGAACCTCCGCGTCAACGGACATTCTCCACAGCAAGACCGAACCCGACGTGACTTCGATGAAACTATCGATTCCAAAGCCGACAAGGGAAATGCTCCCGGCCACTACGCCCGCGACTACGGCCACTAAACCTTCTAGTGCGTTCCACCCAATGGTGAAGTGTTCGAGCCTTCGCCCACGGCGCACGATAGCCGTACGTTCCGAGATGGCTGTTTCAGCCATACCCGCAGTCTACAACCCAGCTAGCTTGCCCACACAATTTCAAATGCTCAACAATCGTCTGCGGCGCCGTCTGTTCCATCACATTCTCATCGGTGTCGGGAGTGTAGCGCTGACGGTCATCTTCATGTATTTCTTTCCTAAGCGCGATTTCATCTCTCAAGCAAGCATCGTGACGGCTTACCGCGCACTATTTCTCACGTTTGGGCCGCCTCGCTCCGAACAGCAGAATGCTGGCAATCGTGAACACGCCGGTGATAATTACTGAAGTCAGAGCCAAGACCGAGACTCCCGTATAACCGAAGTCGCGTCCAAGGCGAAGCATTACGGAATCCGCAGCGTGCCCGCAATCGTAGTTGAGGGTAAATTGGCAGGGTGCTGCGCGGGCCGTGGGCCGGATGAGCATGTCCTGCGTTCTGCCCTCGTGTAGAAATCGGTTGACTTCCGTCTCTACGTAGGCCTGACGAGCGCCGATACCAGCGTGCCTTCGGGATCCAGAACGTCATCTACTAATTCAAGTTTCTCATCCTTGCGGAAACCCTCGATTTTGTTGCCCGCCAGCCAGACACCCCCTCCTTCCATTCCTATAGGCTAGAGATCTGACCTGATAAGGGCGAGGTCGGTGGTTCAAGTTCACCCAGGCCCACCACTCTGATATTTCTGCGTCTTACGTTCGAAAGGGTTCTCTGCATTTAAGGGGCGGAAGGCTTGGGCGCTGGCGGTGGAGGCGGCGCGAATTTGGCGTCGTCCACCGGCACGTTTTGCTGAAGCTGTTCGACCTGGATTGTAAAGCGGTTGCCGGGCCGCGCGAGGGTCCAACGGAAAGGCACTTTCACGCCATTTGCTTCGCGATAATCGGAATAGTCAATTTGCGTAGGATTCCGGCCAAGCGGTGTTTCGCCGTACCGGACGAGGCGCAGCAGGAGACCCGATTCTTTGTCTAGATAAAGGCGCAGCGGCGGCTCACCTTCGGTGCGCCCGACAACCAAGTAAGTGTCGCGGCCATCGATTTTTTCACCGGCATCAACGCTGAATTTCTGGCAGAGCGTTTTCAGATGCGCCGGCAAATAAAGGTCGGCATCAATGCGGGCAGCGTCGTTCTCCGCAGCCGACATCATGTGCACGTGCCCGGGAACACTGAGCCATCCCTGCTTTCCGTCAAAGGCGGTGACACTGTCGCCGCCCTGGAGATGCATGACTGAGAAGCGCTTGTCCGGAGCTTTCGAATAAACGTCGACGGGAAAATGCCGGCCGCCGAAGGCGATGAGAGTTCCCTTTTGCACGCGACTGGTGATTTTCTGGAGAGCTTCGGCGCCGCCAACAGCGACGAGATATTTGTCGAGAAGCTGGTCAGCAGCCGGGAATGCAGTTTTTTCTTCACCGGACCCTTTTCTTTCGCCGGATTCGGGCTTGGGTTCTTCGCCGCTGATGACGGGTGTGGCCACAGGATCGGTTGAGCCACGATGGCAGGAATAGCAGGTAACCTCGCGGTGACCTTCGAAGTTGTCTTTATTGATCGCCATCATCATGGCGATCATCTTGCGCGCGGTGACTTTGGGCTTCTTGTCGTCCTTTTCGTTCGCATGCGCGACGTGGCAGAATTCACATTCGACGCCAAGTGAAGCAGCAATGAACTGCATCGAGGGGATCACCTGATCGGCCGGGATTCCCTTGAGAGCCTGAATATTCTTAAATTCTTCTTCGGCAACTTTCGGCCCAATTGGTGTGGCTGGTGCTTTAGGTGAAGTGGTCTGCGCTCGCGCGCCTGTAATCCCCAAGAGGAGACCAAGAGATACTACGCTGATGCCAAGCCAAGAAATCGGACGATTCCCATTCACGGATTCAACCCTCGCAGGTGATGTGACGAAAGCGCTTGCTGAGTGGTTACAAGACTCTGCTGATTTTTCGGCAATCACGCACAAGATCAGGAGCTGATCTCACCGCGTTTCGCGAGCGCGGTAATGCGGTCGGCGGCCCGAAAGGCGAGAGCTTCGATGGTCATGGTAGGCTGGCCGCGCCCGGAGGTCACCAGGCTGCTGCCGTCGCACAAGAAGAGATTCTTGACATCGTGCGTTCGGTGGTCCGCATTGATCACCGAGGTTTTCGGGTCGTTGCCCATGCGGCAGGTGCCAAGAAGGTGCACGGCGAACTGTTGTTCCGCGACCGGGAAACCCCATTTCTTCTGCGCGCCCGCCGCATCCAAAAGTTCCTGCGCCCGAGCATTCTGCCAATTTGCGAGCTTGAGATCGTCGGGGTGATCCTTGTAGGTCAAACGAAGAGCGGGCAAGCCCCAAGCATCTTTCAACTCGGGGTCAAGCGAGAAGCTGTTGGTTTCGACGGGCAGCGAAGTGCCGTGGCAGAAAATCTCCATGGTGCGGGTAAAGTTGTGGCTCAAAGCAGCCTTGAAATCTTTTCCCCAGCGGGGTGTATCGGGCGGAAGGCCGCCAAAGGCGAAAGTCATGGGAGTGTAATCGAATCGCGCGTCCAGGCCGCCGCCACCGTAGAAGCCGACTTTCTGTGGATCGAGTTCGTAGAAATCGTGAATGACGCGGCTGACCGCAAAACCCTTGTAATCATTCAGCGGATGCTCGAAGAGTCCTACGGAGGTCGCGGCGGAATTGAGCATCAGGTACTTTCCAACCAGGCCGCTGGAATTCGCGAGGCCGTCGGGAAACCGCTTGCTGGCGGAAAGGAGAAGGAGACGCGGCGTCTCCGCGCCGTTCGCGCAGACTACAACGGCTTTTGCTTTTTGGAGATGTGTGTTGCGCTTGTCATCGAAGTAGACGGCCCCCACGGCGCGGCCAGTGGCATCAGTTTCGATGCGATGCACATAAGAATTGGGACGAATTTCGCAGCGGCCGGTGCGTTCCGCCGCTCGGATGGCGGTAGCGAGCGAGCTGGACTTCGCGCCAACCTCGCAGCCAAAGAAAAGACAGAAGCCACAATTGACGCAGGCGCTCCGTCCGGGGCGCGGCTGCGAAAGAATTGCCATCGGCGCTGGAAACGGATGCCAGCCGAGCTTGCGCGCGGCGCGCTCGAAAATCACACCGGAAGACTTCACCGGCAGTGGCGGCATGGGATAGGGCTTCGAACGAGGGGGATCGAAAGGGCTGGCGCCGGCGAGGCCAGAGACACCGATTTCCCATTCGACTTTTGTGTAGTACGGCTCGAGGTCCGAGTAGGTGATCGGCCAATCCGCGAAGCCGGTGCCGGCAATCGGGCCGATCTTGCTGCGCTCGATGAAATCGATTTCGTGGAAGCGCCAAAAATTCGCGGTGAAGTGCACGCTGGTTCCGCCAACGCACCGCCCATAAACAAGCGCGCGCTGGGGCTTGGCCTTTTCATCAGGCGTCTTGCGAAAGGTATTCGGCTGAAGCTTTGGATGGTTGGTGAGCTTGTCCTCGGCGAAAATTTCGACTTCGTTGTGCGTGAAATCGGATTCCGTCAAATACGGACCCTGTTCGAGGACAACCACGCGAAAGCCGTTGGTTGAAAGCTCCTTGGCAAGGATGCCGCCGGCCGCGCCAGAGCCGATAATCAGAAAGTCGACCTCGTCCGACGTCTTGTATTTGGGCTGGTCGACCATCATTTCTTTTCCGCTTCCTTCATCGCAGCTTGCCAACCGGGATAGTCCTTATCGTAGTACCCGAATGGCGGCTGGAACGTGTGCTCGCGCTCGCGGCCAATGAGCTTCCATCCAACCCCGTCGCGATTACCGCCGTAGTCGGGATCGATCAAAAATCCAGCGATCGTATGCTGACGGAGCGTCTCGAAGAAGTTCTGAGCCCCAGGCCGAGGCCGGATTGCCCGCCGGGACGTTTCGGTTCGTTCATCGAAAGAATGCAGCACTTCGTCCTGCTGTTCGGGGGTTGCCGCGGAAAATTTGGCAACGCCCGGGAACATCTCATTCATTCTCGCCTGCAATTCGGGCAGACCCTCCCGATACGTCTTTTGGCTTTCAACGGCAAATGTGGCCAAGCCCCGATCGATGAAATAGACTACGCCCGCCTCACGCGCCCCCGGAGTATCATCCGTCGGAATGATGCGGGCGGCGATCGCTTCAATCTCCACAGCCTGGTCGGGGCTGAAGAATTCGAATTTCGGGGGTGTGGCCGATCGCGCGGCGTGACGCGCATGATCGGCAGCAGCGAGAAGCGCGGGCCAATTCGCGGAGACCCATGCAGCACTAAGACCGGCGCCCGCGCGTGAAAGAAATGCGCGACGGCTAAGCTCGTTGGTCATCGTTGATCGAAGATCCGTAGACTTTTTGACTGTAGGCTGAAGCAGCGTACTCGTCAAGAAAATTTGATGAAAGCACCAAATTGGACTTTTGCATAAAAGGGGAAACATTTCCGGTGGCCGTTTGCGGCGCGCGGCGAGGCTAGTGTAGGATGCCGCAGAATTAGAGAGCCTCTCTCAATTTCGCGATAATACCCGCATTTTGAGACACTATTCAGGATATGGCTACATTCACTGGAGCGATTGGAAAGGCCTGCAAGTGGCTGCTCGACAGAATCGTCGGCGTCATCGCGGCCACAGGGATTAACCCCAATGTTTTGACATTTCTCGGCCTGGTCGTGAATTTCGGCGCAGCAGCTTTTTTTGCCGTGGGCCGATTCTTCACCGGCGCGCTGATCATTTTCTTTGCCGGCTTCCTGGACATGCTGGACGGACAAGTGGCGCGGCGGCAGAACCGCGTAACCGCCTTCGGCGCATTCTACGATTCGACGCTGGACCGCTACGCGGACATGGCGCTGTATATGGGTCTTCTTGTGTATTACTCCGTTAGCGGACGGACTCCCTACGTAGTGCTGGCAGCGGTGGCCACGGCGGGATCGGTGATGGTGAGTTACGCCCGCGCCCGGGCTGAGTCGCTCATTCCACTCTGCAAAGTCGGGTTCATGGAGAGGCCCGAACGCCTGGTGCTGCTGATCATTGGCGGGCTCTTCAATCGCATGGGGCCGGTGCTTTGGGTGATTGCGGTGGTTTCGACGATCACCGTCATTCACCGTATTATTTTCACGTGGCAGGAAACCAAGGCGGGTCGCGTTCTTCCAGGAATCAAGCTGTCGCTTTAATCTGAATTGTAATCTCCCGAAGAGGCACGCATCATCTTCAAACAGATCGGGCAACTGAAGCGCGCCATTGCATCACGGAACTGATTCCTGCGCCGATTCCCTAGCCGGCTGATTTATTCCTTGTTCGGTCTTCAAAGCTTCTCCCACGGGCGCGGAAATGATTTCACGCACGCGTTCACGCAATGCCGGCACATCTTCTTTTGTTAGACCTCCAGTCTCGATGGGGTCGTGGAGATAAATGGTAATTTTTGCCGGCCAGAGCATCCAGTGGCCGGTACGGTGATGCTGAAAAGAGCCAACGAGGCTGACGGGTACGATGGGAACGCCGAGCTGTTGCGCGACGCGGAAGCCGCCGTCCTGAAACTGATTCACGCGCCCATCGCGCGTCCGCCTGGCTTCGGGAAAGATGATAAGGCTTGTGCCGGCATCAATGGCGTCCTGCGTGAGGCGCCACATGCGCTTCAGGTCAGACGGGCGTCGAACGTCCGGAACGGGGACGTTGCCGAAGCGCTTCATCAACCAGCCGTACGCGGGAATTTTGAAGTGGGATTCCAGCTCCCAGCCGCGGACAAACTGCGGGATGGCACAGTAAAGCAGGAAAGGATCGAAAACATTGACGTGATTCGCCACGAAGAAGTACGTCCGGTTGGCATCGAAACCCGAAGAGCGGCGAGCCTCGACACGCGCGCCAGAAAGAAACACGATGCGGCGGCAGAAGCTGCGCTGGAGCCAATCGTGCTTGCGGGAGTCAAGAAAGATTCCCAGAAACACGAGCAGCGGGGCAACAAGGAAGAAGTGCAGGCCGCTGAGAATCCAGAGAATCGCGCTACGCAAGACGAACCAGGCCCGCTTCATATGTAGATGTCCACGGCAGCGGGAAGAATATCGAGCGCGCGGCAATCCAGGGTCACAACTTCTCCATCAATCATGACGTCAACCGCAGCGGGCAGTTTGAATTCGACGTGGCGCACCGCGCGGTGAGAAGCGAGTGGATGCTCGATGTGCGATCCGTCGTAGAGCCGCGGCAGCGTCCGCAGCAAGCCAAGCCGGCCGATCGGGCCCCAGCGCACGAATTCAATGAGCCCATCGGTGGGATCCGCGTGCGGCGCGATGAGCATTGTGCCGCCGGTGTACTTGCTGTTGTTAAACGTCAAGAAAAGAGAGCGCCGCTCGTCCCACTCCCGATCGTCATCGCAACGCAGGGCAAAAGAGCGCCGGCGCAACTGCACAATGCGGACGAAAACCCCGAGCAAATAACCGAGGTCGCCAAACGGCTTGAACATGCGATTGGTCAGGGCAGCAACATCAGCGGTGAAACCAACGCTCAAGAGATTGAAGGAATAGATTTCGCCCGTGGCGTGGGTCAACCGGAGAAGGTCAACGGCACGTGTGCGGCCCTCGAGAAGTGCCTGCAATGAAGCTTCCGATCCATTTTTCGAAAAATCCCGCAGGAACGAATTGCCCGTGCCCAGCGGCAAAAAGCCAAGCGCGACGCGCGCAGCGGACGCGCGATCGGCAAAGACACCGTTGAGAATTTCATGGGCCGTACCGTCACCGCCGACCGCGAGGAAGCGACGGTATCCCTGATCGTAGGCCTCGCGGGCCAGCTGCACAGCGTGGCCCGGGCCAGTGGAAGCAATCACATCGACCTTCAGCCTCTTCTCGCGCAAAAGAGCGAGGGCGGGCCCAGCCAGTTTCGCAGAGCGGCCGCCGCCTGCGGCGGGGTTAACGATGGCGAAGAAGCGATCCATTTGGGGCGCGAACCAACTTGAAATGCCAACTTCAGGTCAACTAAGTTATATTCTCGCCGGCTTCACAAGGAAAGAATCGCGGTGGCGCTGTCCAGTTTCCCGAGACGCTCCGCCAGAACATTTCTTTTTATCTTGAGAGAAGCCGTCCGCGGAAAGTCCTCGTCGAGGAGGACAACCCCGTGGATACGCTTATAGTTTAGCAGGCGATTGTTGCGCGCGTTGATATCGCGGCGAAGCTCTTCGCTGTATTGCTGTCCCGGTTCCAGATGGACGACGAGAACGAGCTTTTCGCCGACCATCGAACGGCTTGGCCAGATGAAGTTGGCCGCAAAAACGCAGAATTCCTTGACGGGAAGACTCTCGAAAACAGCTTCGATGTCTTCGGGATAGATGTTCTTCCCTTCCTCGGTGACGATCATGTTTTTCTTGCGACCGAAGAGCTGCAGGTGGCCTGCGGAGTCGAAACGTCCGAGGTCCCCGGTCATCAGCCAGCCGTTAACGATCGCTTCCGCCGTGAGTTCCGGGTCATTCAAGTAGCCCGCCATCACGGTCTTGCTGCGGACAGAGACTTCGCCAACGCCGTCGCCAGCGGGATTCACGATGCGCACTTCCATCCCTGGCAGCGGTTTGCCAACAGTATCCGCGCGAAAAGGCTTCAGATCGTTGACCGTGACTGCCGTGCCCGCTTCCGTAAGTCCGTAGCCGTTGGCCACGGGGATCCCGAGATCGTAGAAAAATTGCAGAGTCTGCGGTTCGGTGAACGCGCCGCCCACAATGATGGCACGGAGTTCCCCGCCAAATGCCTCATGAACCTGTTTCAGAAGGCAACGGCTGATGCCGAGCCTTGGCCGGCCTTTTGTCACGGCCTTGTTGATGGCAACAAGAGCATTGAAAACTTTGCGTTTCCCCGCCGGCAACGCATTGAAACGCGCCTGCAGTCCTTTCTGCAGGTTTTTCAATACGAGAGGCACCACACTGACATAAGTAATCTTGTATTTTGGAAAGGCCTCGCGCACATATTCGGGACGCAACGTGCGTAAATGAACGACCGCGGCCCCACAGGTGAACGGTCCGAAAAAACCCACCATGAAATCGATGGCGTGATTCGTCGGCAATATGCTGAGGTAGCGCACGCCCGGCCAGAAGGGATAGAGCGAAGTGAGCGCGACGCACTGCTCCAGATAGTTTTCGTGCGTTATCATGCAGCCTTTGGGGCGTCCGCCAGTCCCAGAGGAGTAGACAATGCAGGCCGTATCCCGCCGGCTGCGCGGAACGAAAACCGGTTCCCCTGCGCCTCGAAACTCTTCCCAGCGTTGCGCGCCACCAAGAACAGCGTTTGCCGGCGCCTCGGTAACAAGAACCGCCTGGACGTTCGTCGCAGCCGTACGACCGGCGGAAACGCTGAGATGCCGCCAAATCGGATATTCCGCAATGAGAACGCTGGCGCCTGAGTGCTTGAGGAGTTGCCAGTGTTCGTCTGGTGTAAGTTTGTAATCGAGTGGACCGAGGACGCCACCTGCAAAGAAAACGGCATAAGCGGAGATCAGCCACTTCGACTGATTGGTCATGATAATGCTGGCGCGGTCCCCCGCCGCGAAACTTGCGTTCTGCAATGCTTTGGCCAGCGGATGAGCGCGTTCCTTGAAATCGCGATAGGTGAGGCGTTCCTTCTCGCGTTCGCGGTCCGCCTCGATCAGACACACTTCGTTTGCGAACTGATCCAGCGCGTCCTTGACAGCTTCGCCGACAGACTGGTATTTGGAGAGGTCCAGCATTACAGGCGGGACTGAATTCGCTCAGCCAGAGTCTTAAAGTCACTGACCCCCTGGACTTCGTAATCGGGCAATTCGATGCCGAAATGATTCTCTAGGCGTGAGAGCATCTCCAAGGTCTGCAGACTGTCGATGCCCAACTTTTTGAAAAAATCGTCCCCGGGCGTAAGCGATCCGGCAGGCAGCTGAAAGTGCTTCGCGGCCAGGTCGAGGACTTCCTGTGTCGTCTGTTGAAGCGTACGCATAGAAGGGTAAATCTATCATCCTTGTGCCGGGAAAGAAAATTCGAAGGGCCGTCCTTCTGCCGCGTCATGGGAAAACCATCCACGCAGATTCAGAGCAGCACGAGCCCCTGGCGGATGCCGATGGAAACGGCTTCCGTACGCGTGGAGGCCCCGAGTTTTCCCAGGATCGAAGCAACGTGGAACTTTACGGTGTGATCCGAGATTGAAAGACGCGCCGCGATTTCCTTGTTGGCGAGGCCTCCAGCGAGCATTTGGAGCACTTCACTTTCGCGGCGCGTCAGTGGCTCCGGCAATTCGCTGAGAGGCGCAGCCGTTGCGGCTGGTGCAGGAAAGGCGGCGCTCGCTTCCCGGGGATGCATCACCACTAGACCTGCCGCGGTTGCCTCAAGGGCGGCCCGGAGCTGCTCAGGGGAAACGTCGCTCGGCAAAACTGCGCGAATCCCCGCGCGCAACGCTTCGGCCGTCCAACCTGGCGATGCTTGATCCGCCAAAACAATGGTTGCGTAGTCGCTCATAATATCCCCGACCGCGAGGGCATCCAAAAGCTCTTCATGTCCATCGGCGGGGGTTTCAATCAGGACGACATCCGTCTCCAAGTCAGCAAGTTGCTCGGAGAGTGATTCAAGATTCGCGGCACTTCCAGCGATGTTGAAACGACTGTCCGCCAAAACGTTCTGCAGGCCCGCGCGAACTAACGTCGAAGCAGCGACGATGAAAACACGAATCACGCGGCGACTGAATCCTTCCTAGGGCTCGGAATTCCCAACCTCACGGTGACACGCCGGACCCGCGAATAGCTTCCGCGCAGGAATTCGAGACGAAGGAGACGAACACCTGCGCCATCAATAGCGTCAGAGAGATCTTCAATCGAGCGGAATGGCTTTTCTTCCGCGCCGATCAGGATGTCTCCCGCCATCAACGACGCTTGGGCCGCCGGGCTGCCTGTTTCGACCTCCAGAAGAATCAATCCGAAAGTGTGGCCACCGAACCGGGGAACACGAACCGGACGAACTGTCACGCCAAGCCACGTGTCGCCTGGTCCCACGGCAAGAAAATGGCGGACCACATTACTGGGAATGGCCAATGCCAGGCGGCCTGCAACCATCGTGTTGATGCCGATCACTCGACCCCCGGCATCGGCCAACGGCCCGCCAGAATTGCCGGGAGCAAGCCTTACACTGGCCTGCACCCAGATTTGCGAGCCAAGGCCACGCACCGGACCGATCGCGTGAATCACACCCGTTGTGAGCGCTCCTAGGAAACCCATCGGATTGCCGATAGCGATCGCGAGTTCTCCGGGACGCAATTGAGCGGAACCTGCCGGTGTCGCAGCGGGCAGATCGCTTGCATTGATGCGAAGCGACACCAGGTCGCGCCGTGGATCGCGAGCCGTCACCGTTCCGACAAACTCGCGCCCGTCCCAGAGCTGAACGTGGGCATTCGAATCATGGGCCACATGGGCGTTCGTCACAATCGTGCCATCACCGGACCAGATCACTCCGGATCCGCTCCCGCGTCTGCCGGGACGAATCAATACTGTCGAGCGCCGAAGATGCTCTGCGATCTCGCCAAACCCCGCGATGGCCATGTCACCCCCCTCCGTTCGGGCGGTCACCCACGGAAATGGTCACGTCGCGCACGGCGCCTCCACGAACGATCTTGGCACTGAGAGCTTTGCCGATGTTTTCGGCCTGCAAGTGAGACTGGACATTTTCGGGACGCGAAACGGGCTGCCCCGCCAAAGAAATCAATATGTCGCCGATGACGATTCCAGCTTTGTGCGCCGGTCCGTCTGCTTCAACCTCGAGAATGATGGCCGCAGTCTTCTCGTTGTGTTGTAACGACTGCCGCAGATGATCTGGGAGACGAACTGGCTGCAGAGCCACGCCTAAATACCCGCGCGGAATTCGGCCCTTTTTCAACAGTGTTTCGGCAACGCGCTCGACAGCCGCCGATGGAATAGCTATCGCACCGAAACGCGCAAACCGTGGCGAGGCAACCCCTACAATTCTTCCCTGTGAGTCAACCACTGCGCCGCCGACAGCCGTCGGCTGGAGGCCAATATCGAGGCGGATATAGGGAGCGAGTACTGAACCCGCCCACGTCCTCCGCTCGGGAACAACGAGACTTACGACTCCCAGCGCGGCTACGGCGCCGCTGGCACGTGTGCGTCCCACCACGAGAGCGATGCTGCCAACCTTGGTTTCAGCAGCATCGCCGTGTTCAACGGGAGCTACCCCAACTTCTGCACATCTTAAGACAGCGAGGTCGGTCGAAGGATCGCGCCCAGCAAGAGTTGCGGGCGCGATGCGCCCGTCGGGCAGCGTCACGTGAATCTCCTCGTCGCGACGAAGCGCGTGCTCTGCGGTAACGATGACCCCCGGGCGCCAAATGACGCCGCTCGACGAGCCGCGCGCCTCGGTGTGGACTGCAACGGCGGATACCGCGGCGCGCTCCGTCACTTGCGCTAGTGCATTCGAAAATTCAATCAATTCTGCCGACATCTTGCTACCTCCATGAACAAGATGCAGCAAAGGCGGGGACGTGTACATCCGCCGATTGGCTAGGTCAGAACCCGGTAAGAATGCTAGGTGGAACGAGAACAGTGAACTTGCGATGCCGGTTAAAGGCGATTAGGGAAGATACGGCATCGGGCCGGAATCCTCGACAAATTTCTTCAGGGCCGCCACGACCGCCGGACGCTTGGAGAGCTCGCAGAAGAGGTCGATCTCGCGCCGAAGCTCTTCATGGGGGATCGGCTTGATGAATTTCTTGGCTGTGGTGCGCGCGATCGCGTCAAACTTTGAGATTTGCGCGGCGGTCGAGCGCGCGATGCGGAGAGCTTCGCCTTCGCCAGCAAGCTGCGCCACCAGGCCCACAGCCTGCGCGCGAGGTGCACTGACTGTGCGGCCCGTAAGAAGCAAGTCTCGCACAAAAGCATTCCCCACATCGCGTTTCAAGCGCGGGATGCCGCCGAACCCGGGGATGAGTCCTAACCGCAGCTCGGGAAATGCGAAGCGCGCCATTTTGTCGGCGATGATGATGTCGCAGGCGAGGGCAAGCTCGAGTCCACCGCCGAAACAAACGCCGTGAACAGCAGCAATCATGACCATGGGCGAGGCATCGATCGTATTCAGAACCGCATGGATGCGTTCCAGGAACTCGCGGAGGCGTGCGAGGCGCTCTTTCTCCGGCAATGGCGCAGCCCCGTGATACAGCTCACGCAGGTCCGCGCCCGCTGAAAAAACGGATTTCCGCGCGCTGGCAATAATGCAGGCGGAGGTCTCTGGCTCGAGGACACCAAACACGCTCACAAATTTTTCTAGTTCCGCGAGCATGGCCGTGCCAATCTCATTGGCGGGCTCGTGATCGAGCGTCAGCTCGACAACCCCTTCGCGCCACTCCCAACGCAGCGACTTGCCGGTGAAGCTTTTCATGCGTGCTGCCTGCTGACTGCTTCGCGATTAGCCTTCGCGTCGTACATTGCATTGATTTCGGAAGCGTAGCGCGCGTTGATGGCGTCGCGCCGGAGTTTGCCGTTGGCGGTGAGCAGCCCACTCTCCGGGGTAAAGACATCGCAGATCACTGTGAATTTTCGGATCTGGCGGTAATGCGGAAGCTCCGGATTCACGGCGTCGAGAGCAGCTTGCACGGCCACTGGTTCGATTTTGCCTGTAACCAACAGGCAGAGATAGCCTCGGCCATTCCCCACCAGTACCACCTGCTGCGCTGCCGGGAGAAGCCGCGCGATTTTTTCTTCGATTGGTTCCGGCGCGATGTTGTGTCCGGAATTCAGAATAATCAGATTCTTGATTCGGCCGCTGATGCGCCAGTTTCCCCGCGTGTTTACTTCGCCTTGATCACCGGTGTGAAACCACCCACCCATGAGGGCACGAGCTGTCTCCTCGGGCCGATTCCAATAGCCCGGAAAAATGTGCGGGCCGCGCACGACGATTTCTTGGTTTTCCGCAACCTTCATTTCAATGCCCCTGATTGCCGTGCCGACGTAACCTGGCTCTACGGGCACGCGCGGGTCGTCCAGAGTGCAGATACCACTGGTTTCCGTGAGCCCGTACGCCTGAAGTACCGGTATGCCAAGCATTAGAAAAAACTGCTGTGTTTCCGGAGCGAGCGGCGCCGAGCCGCAGATCAGCGCGCGTAAGTGTGAGCCAAATCGCTTTCGAATCTTGCCGAAGATGAGCCCGCGGCCCAGCGCAAGCCACAACGCGTCGAATGAGCGGCCGCGCCCCACATGGTGCCGTTGCCAAGCCGAGCGTGCTTTCGCAAACAGAGAGCGGATGGGCGCCGGCCGCTTTGAAATTGCCTCTTCGACGCCGCGCCGCACTCTTTCCAGCAGCGTCGGGACATTCAGAAAATAATTCGGCGATGCAAGGCGGATTTCATCGGCGAGGCGATCGAGATCCGTCGAGAGCGTAAGAACGCTTTCGCGGGTGAGGCAAGACAGCAGCAAGATCGTGGATGCCGCAAAACTGAACGGGAGATAGTGGAAAACGCGGTCGGGCTCGTGTGTCGCGCCCATCAGTTGATCGAGGCGTTCCGTCGTACAGCTCAGCATGTGCGTAAAATTGCCAACGTTGAGGCACACACCCTTCGGCTCTCCCGAAGTGCCGGACGTATAGATGATGGTGACGATATCGGAATCCTGGCTAGGATTGGGCACATCGGAAAGTCGCGGTTGCGGCGCGGGGCGTTCCAACACCTCGTCCATGAGGATGGGTCGCGGAGCTTCGGACCAGGCCTCGGCAACGGCATCGCCAAGGGCGCTCTCGCTCACAAACAGCAGAAGCGGTTGGCAATCCTTCATCATGCCCGCTATCTCCCCGGGGGCTTGCCGCGAATAGAGCGGCACAACGATCACTCCCTCGGCCATACATGCCAAATGGAAGACTGGCCAGGAAATTGAGTTAGGTCCAAGGAGCGCGCACCGATCGCCAGTCCGTGCACCAGAACTCCTCAGGTACGCGCGCACGCGCTCAATCCGGTCGAGCATTTTTCTGCCCGTCACGCTCACAATCTGATCGCGGCGAATTTCACGGAGAACGACGCGGCCCTCCGCGCGCCTCAATTGAACGAAAATGTTCTCAAGAAAATTGGGCATGAAGAATCAGCGAGCCGCCGCGAGCGCGACCGGCGAAGAGTCGTAGCGCTTGGCCAGTTGCAACAGTTGATTGCTCAACGGCGGCAGATAGTCTTCCCAGGAGAGAACGCCGGAGCGCAATGGAAATTCAGGATAAGCGCGCCGGACGGCGTCCTCGAGGAAGGTGCCCATGCGCGCCATGACTTTCAGGTTGCGCACCACAGTGCGCCCGATTCCTTCGCGAACGGTATCGGCTTCCGCGACCAGCGCCTCCATGATCTGTAGCAGCTTCGGCTCCAGCTCGGGATCATCAACCGTCAGTAAAAGATGCTGATGGCCGCGCTCGCGCATCAGATTGTGGATGCGCTCGTCCATCGTCACGCCAGCAGATGCCACAAGGCTCGGCATGCAGGCCACTATGCCGTGATAGCGCGAAGAAACCATGTAAGAACACGCGCGCAGGATCGAAACAATCTGGAACATGTCGTAATCGTTGGAGGTGAAAACGGGCATGCCCGGCATGCGAGCAGCGATATCACGGCACGCGACCGCGTCTAGCCGCTCCATCGCCACCAGAATCGGAAACACGCGATGACGCTGGACGAACGCTTGCGTCGCTTTGGTGAGGCCGGAAATGTAGTGACGATATTTCCGATCCACTTCCGCTCCGGACTCAAAAAAGTAAACAGTGCGGTATTGGCTGTTTTTGTATGCGCCGGTGGTCGCGCGCGCGATGTATTTGGCAATGGAAGCCTTCACAGGCCACACAAATGGGTGAATCGGACACAGAACCAGGACCGGCGTCTTTTCGTCCCAGCCCGCGTCGCGCAGCGCTTTTCGGCCGTATTCAGGGGGATGCGGCTCGAACGTCCAGGCCGTGTCCGTCCCAAGCTCCGTAGGAACGCCCAGGGAGCTGAGCAGCGTCTGCGATTCCACGTTGCGCGTGATGACCAATGAATCGTGCACGTAGCGCCGGCACATCCACTGAATCAGGCCATCCATACGGCCTGCCTCACCGCCGTAGCCAAGCGAAAGCTTGTTCTCCGCCGATGCGATCCCCAAGGAGCCAATCATCATCGTCGTGAGCGCGTTGGCGAACTTGCTTTTGAACATCGAGCCTTCGCATGCGATGACCCCGTGGTTCTGCCGCACCTCGCGATGGAGAAACGGCGGGTAAACGTCTGGGAGATAAACCTGCCGCGTGCCTTCGAAATAGCCCTTCGTGCGGTCGAAGTTTTGCGTCATCACGCTGAAATCGACATGATCCGCGCAGAGAACGTGCCGGACCTGTCTCAGCATCTCCTGCACGCGCACGTCGCTGCCGGTGTTGCGCGTTCCGTTGTAACCCGCAAACAGCAGCTTCAGTTTTTCGCCCGGAGTCCAGCGCTTGCCAAGACCCAGCATCCAGCCGAAGCGGGTGATCTCGATCAGCGCGCTGACCCACGCGACCAGTAGAAAGTCCGTCATGCGCCAGCTCTCCCTTTCGCAGCAGTTTTCTCTAGAGTCGTATTGGGTGGCCAGGGCTTGGCCGGATATCGGAATTTATGATCGCGGCTGAATTTCAGGAGTGGATAAGCATAGGTTGAAAATTTAGCTGGCGCTTCACCCAATTCGGCAACGACCCGCGAATTATCGAAAACCGTATTCCAGTCGAGATACGGCCAGAAGACTTTGAGCAGCGAAGCGCCATAACCCGCCGCGCCGCTGCGCTTCGCAACCCAATTGACTGTACTGGAGAAAGGCCCGCCGAGCCACGGCGAGAACACCGGCCGCCGCATACCTCCGGCCTGTGCAATAGCATCGGTCAGCTCAAGATAGGTTTGGGAACCCATCCCGGAAGATAAATGGTAGATGCCGTGCCCGGGCGCGTCCTTTTGATGAATGGTCACGATCGCTTTGCCGACAAAGTTCGCCGGCACGATGTCGATTTTATCGTGAGGACGCAGCGGAAGCACAGGCATTTGCGCCAGCACGTGGAACGCCCGGACCATGTCGAATTGCGAAGTCTCGGCGCGCCGGCTGTCGCCGAGGACGATGGCGGGGCGGAAAATCGTTTTAGATATGTCGGGCAACAGTCGATTCGCCATGTGCTCGCAGAATTTTTTCGTGCGTGCATAAGGGTCGTAATCGGAGCGGGACCAATCGATCGAGGCATCTTCGGTTACGATTTCGTTTTTCCTCTTGCCCGCGACGGCGACCGTGGAGACGTGCGAATAACGGCGCAGGCCATGGCGACTCTGCGCACGGCGCGCGAGTTGAATAACTTCCAGCGTGCCCCGGAGGTTCACGTTCAGGCATTGCTTTTCCGATTTGCGGTTCAGTGAAGCGGCGCAGTGAATCAAGGAATCGGTCGTGTCGACCAGCGCATGATACTCGTCATCGGACAGACCAAAACGCTCATCCGTCAGATCACCGCGAAAGATACGCACACGCGTATCGATATGCTCAATAAATTCCGGAAATTCAAAATGGAGCTGCAAGGAGGCCCAAAGCCGCTCTCGCGCCTCCTGTTCAGTTTTTGCGCGGACCAGTAAATTCAGGGATTCGCGGTGCCCTGTGAACAGTCCCGCGACAATATAACTGCCCAGGTAGCCGGTCGAACCGGTTACGAAGATCGCCATAAGGGATCGGACGGCCTCGCCGCCTCGGAGAGAGCTGCCTCATGCGCGTGTTCAGCGGACCAATCCAGGGCCCGTGGTTCACGCGATTCGAGCGGGCGGCCCTCCATCAACGGATAACACCAACGGCGCAGCGCCGGAATATGCACGTTGATCCAATAGTCCCACCAGTCTATCGATTCGGGCGCGAATTCGAAGAATGGTCGTTCTTCCGGTGGCAGCGCGGCGGAGAGCAGGCGGACGTTCTCGCATTCGAAGACGTGCTCGTTGTCGAGAATGAAAGGCTCGTAGAGCTCGATCAGTTTTTCCGCACGGATGAGGTCGCGTTCCGCTCTGGCCAGCGGCGCTTTCTTCATGTGCAGGGAGATGGCCGCGCGATTAATGCCGGACACGACGGCCTTCTGCATCGGAATCGAGAGCCGCTCATAGCGCTGCTTCGAGACCGGTATGGATTCAAACTTCACCTTGAGCCAGCTTTCGATGCTTTGCGTCGTCCGGTAATGCTTGCGGTGGGCAAGGCCCGTCAATTCGATGCTGCGGCCCATGTTTACCGGATTGATTGCCGAAGTTGCGAGCTGGTACATGCGGGCATGACACCGGGCGATAACGGCGGAGGCAATGAGCGTCAATCCGCGGCACACCATGTCGACGGGTATCACGTCGAGGCACTTCCGCTCATTGGAAGGAAGCTGGCGAAAATTCGTGCCCAGAAGATACGAAAGCGGCCCCGAAGTATTGATGCCCTCGTTCCAGCCCGTGAACGGCGAGCGTTCCGAGCTTTCCACAATCGAAGGGCGCACGACGGCGATGGGAAGATCGCGGCCCCGGTGCGCAAGAATCGACTCGCCCAGACTCTTTGTAAACGTGTAGGTGTTCGGCCAGCCCAGATACTGCGCACGGCGCAGGCCCACGCGTGCGAGCCTGTTCCTGGCCCAACGTGCACGATTGCGCTTTAGGATCCCGTCCAGTTCCCTCGCCGGCGCGGAAGCTTCATCCCCGCCGCGGCCCAGCGCCTGACGGTGAAGTGCCTTGGTCAACTCCGGACTTTCAGCGCGTGCTTCGATTCGCCGAATCGTCTCGCGCAGCGAATCGACCTCGCGCTCGGCACCGAATTGCGGGGAGTCTGCAGGATTGTAATTGTCGCGCAACCCTTCGGTAACGCGGCCGTCGCGCATGCCGGCAACGTAGCAGGTCGAGAGATGCATGAGCCCGGCGTGATCGCACTTTCGCAGAAATTCCAGCAGATGGATCGTCGAATCGATATTGGACGAGACGGCATCACGCAAATCTGGATTGAAATCCGTCAGGCCCGCGCTGTTCACGATGAGGTCAAGTGATTTTGCAAGACGCTCCTGCGTAGCAGCATCGAGACCCAGGCGCGGCAAGCTCACGTCCCCTTCGACAACTTCCACTTTTTCCTTCAGGAATATGCCGAGCTTCCGGCCGTGGCGCTGGTGGAGGGCATCGAAGGCCGGAGATTCCTCCACGATCTTCTCGAAGCGTCTCTGCGCGGATGTCGTGCGGTTGCGGCGAATCAGCAAGGTGATTTTGCCGATGTTGGGAATATTTTCGAGCAGATCAACGAGCCACACCTTGCCGATGAATCCGGTCACGCCAATCAGCAGAAGGTGCCGGTTCGCGAGATTCTCGCGAACCGAGAGGCGTTCGATTCGCGGCACTTCCCCAAATAGGGCGACGGGCTTGCCAACGTGTGAACCTGGACGAGCCGTGGTCTGCCTCGCACTCTCGAGTTGCTCGGGCTTGCCCGTCCAGCCTAGCTGATTCAGCAACTTTTCGCCCGAAACCCGGCCATCCGTGGAGCCGCCGGCAATCCACGCGAACGGCCCGCGCGGACGCACGACGGGGTCTAATAGCCGGCCAGTCGCTTTCCCATTGCGAAACTCCAGGCGGTTTGAGATGAACGATTCGACTCCAAAATGATGGGCTAACGGGCGAAGAATGCTTTCAAGGAGTTGCCCGACCAAGACGACGCTCTGGCCGTTGCGAACCGCTTCGATCAGCTTTTCGGCGGCTTCGCGGCGTAGCTGCGGCTTCAGAACATAATGAAAATACTCTTCACCAAGCAGATCAAGGCGATCGCGGCTGACTCCACGCAACAAGACGTGCAAAAACCGCGTGGCGAACGTGCGGCTCGCAGCGTAAGCCAAGGGCCGCAAAAGCACCATGCCTGCCATCCCCGCGCGCCGTGCCCAACGCTCCGAAAAGCTCCGTGAGTTCCAGGTGAAGAAGCCAACCGGGCGCATCGCGCCAAGTTCAAGCAGAGAGCCTTCCACCCGCCAATAAGTAATCCTGGTGGACTCTGCGGCAGGTAAAGCACAGTTCGAATTGGATCGTGGGTGCGCCATAGCGGGCGGACGACTAGTGGCGAAGGCTCCGATGCCAAGAAAGCTCCATTAAATGGCGATGAGTCATAAGAATGATGTCTCGCACCTTCTGGTAAAACTGCTCTGGAACGGGTTCTCAGCCCGCGTCCTCGTCCACACGACCGTGTGGCCCCGACTCTAGCCGGGCGCAAGCTGCTTGGGAAACTGTAAAAGTAGCATTCTCGGCTGCTTCTCGCAAGACGGTGCCAGGACTAAGGCATCGCTGGCCACAAGCGCATGGTCCCGCTCCCAATCCGCCACCGACAGCGCGTCCCGAAGACGAATGATGATAATGAAATGGCGGGAAGGCCGAGCGTAGGGACCTGGCTTTACACACCCCATCCGTAGCGCTCGGCATGCTCGAACGTTCGCTGCATTTCTTCCCGGAGAATCTCCGTGAAGACGGAGCCGCCCACGGCGCGCGCGCCCGGCTCACTGATGTCCGGCGTCCGAAAACCGCTGGCGAGGACTCGCTGAAGCGACTGTTCCGCCCAATCCGCCTCCAAGGCAAGACCGAAAGCTTCGCGGAGCATCAGCGTAGCGCTCAGAATCGAGCCAATCGGATTTGCAGAGTCTGTTCCTGCCAGGGAAGGTGCCGACCCATGTATGGGCTCGAATAGCGGCGCATAAGACCCGAAACTTGCCGATGGAATCAGTCCGATCGAGCCCGCGAGAGCCGCCGCCGCATCGCTCAAAATGTCGCCAAACATGTTGCTGCTGAGCAGCACGTCAAATTGCGAGGGCCGCAGCGTCAACTGCATCGCCGCATTGTCTACATACATGTGCTCGAGCTTTACCGAAGGATAGACCGCGCTCATCGCCGTCACGGTGCGCCGCCAGAGCTGCGAGCTTGACAAGACGTTCGCTTTGTCCACGGAGCACAGCCGCCGCGACCGGCTCTCCGCACGCGTGTACGCAAATGTCGCGATGCGCTCGATCTCCGGCGTCGTATACGATTCGGTGTCCCAGGCGCGCTCCACGCCTTTCTCGGTAATGTTTCCTCGCTCGCCGAAATACATCCCGCCCGCGAGTTCGCGCACAATCTCAAGGTCCAGATCGCCGAGCCGCTCCGGCTTCAGCGGTGATATTCCCCGCAGCGGCTCCAGCAGCTTCACCGGACGGAGGTTCACGAAGAGCCCCAGCCCTTTGCGCAGATCAAGCAGCCCGCTCTCCGGTCGTTTTCCCACCGGCAGTGAATCCCATTTCGGCCCGCCCACGGCACCCAGAAACACGGCATCGGCCTTTCGGCAAGCGTCCAGCGTCTCGTTGGGGAGCGGCTTGCCCGTGCTATCGATGGCCGCGCCGCCGATAGGAAGCTCTTGAAACTCAAACTGGTGATTAAACTCGTGCGCCGATTCGCGCAAGATGGTCGCCGCGGCACGCGTCACTTCCGGTCCGATACCGTCTCCCGGCAGCAGAACAATAGTCTTTTTCATGAGGGTCCCCGAAAGAATCTGAAATCCTGGTACGTCGCACGCACGCTGAAAGCAACTACGAAGCCGCGCGCTTTCGTCGCTGCACTCTCTTTGGCAACGGTGAAATCAAGCTGCGGACGATGATTCCGCCGCCATCGCTGCGGGACGACGGCGGATCACTTCGTGCGCGATGGCGACAATATCCCGCGTGCGCACCTGCTTGGTTTGATCGGCCAGCGCGGTCACCCGCCGGTAAACTTCCACAAGCTCCGCGTCGCTCGCCTCGTAACCCAGATCTCGTAACGTCAAGCGCAATGCGTTGCGCCCCGAGTGCTTACCCAGTACCAGCGAGCGATTTGGCACACCAACCGTCTGCGGCGAAATAATCTCGTACGTTAGCGGGTTCTTGATGATTCCGTCCTGGTGAATTCCTGCTTCGTGCGCGAACGCATTCGCGCCCACAACGGCCTTGTTTGGCGCCACCTGTGCTCCGGTGATTTCCGTGAGCAGGCGGCTCGTGGGAAAGAGCTCACCCAGGCGAATGCCCGTCGTTACACCAAAGCTTTCCTTGCGTACTGCCAAAGCCACGACCACTTCCTCGAGCGATGCATTTCCCGCGCGTTCCCCGATTCCATTGATCGTACATTCAATCTGGCGAACTCCCGCCCGCACCGCCGCCAGCGAGTTCGCCACGGCCATGCCCAGGTCGTCGTGGCAATGCGCGCTGAGCGTAATTCCCTCCGGATCACCCAGATATTCACGCACTTTGGTGAACATTGCTCCATATTCTTCCGGCACCGCATAGCCCACGGTATCCGGCAGATTCAGCACCGTCGCACCCGCATCCACGGCGACGCGGCACACTTGGCAGAGAAAATCGATGTCCGTACGTCCCGCATCCTCGGCGGAGAACTCCACTTCGCCCACGTGCTGGCGGCCGTGGCGAATCATTGCGCCGATGGCTTCAAGCGCCTGTTCGCGCGTCATGTTGAGCTTCACGCGAAGGTGCAGATCGGAGGTCGCCAGGAAAACGTGCAGGCGCGGCGCGGCTGCCGGTTCCAGCGCCTCAATCGCCGCGTTTACGTCGTCTTTCTTCGCCCGCGCGAGTGCCGCAATCGGCACGCTGCGGACCTCTTGCGCCACCTTCTTTACCGCTTCCAGGTCGCCCCGCGACGCAATCGGGAAGCCGGCCTCGATCACGTCGACGTTCAGCGCGGCCAGTTGCCGCGCCAGTCGAATCTTCTCTTCGGTGTTCATCGAGAAGCCCGGCGACTGTTCTCCGTCGCGGAGCGTGGTGTCAAATATGCGTACGACGTCCATAGAGTCTCCCAGCCTCTAGTAACGCACGGCTGGTGCCCTCCAGTCCAATTTATCTTTATTCTACTTTTGATAATCATGCCTTATACTGCTGCCGACAGGAGGGATCCGTGGATCTCGGTGAACTACAGGTATTTCTGACCGTGGCCAAGGAAGGCAGCTTCACCCGGGCCGGAGAGCGCCTTTACCGCACCCAGCCCGCCATCAGCCTGGCCATCCGCAAGCTGGAAGACTCCCTCGGTCAACCCCTCTTCATCCGCGGCGCACGGCCCGTCCGGCTCACGGACGCTGGAACTCTCCTGAAGGATTACGCCGAACGGCTGATCAATCTCCGCGATGAAGTCAAAAAAGGGCTCACCGAGCTGGAGGGTCTGAAGCGTGGCGAACTCTCCCTCGGGGTAAACGAGAGTTCCATCCACGCTCTCCTCCCGGCCCTCGCCAAATTTCGTGAAATACATCCTGGCGTCCAGGTGCGCGTCCACCGCATGTTTTCGCGGGACATCCCTCATGAAGTGCTGAACTACCGTCTGGATCTCGGTGCGATCTCTTTCGTTCCACGCGATGCCCAGCTTCAGGCGACGGAAATCTTGAAGGATGAGCTGACGCTCGTGGTGAACCCCAAGCATGTTTTGGCGAAGAAGCGCGAAGTTGATGTCGCCGAGCTCGCAAACGAAGACTTCATCGCCCACATCGTCGAATCGCCGTTCCGGCGCCGCGTCATTGAGCTCTTTGCGCGAAATCGCACGGCCCTCAACATGCCCATCGAAATGCCCACGATCGAAAGCATCAAACGTTTTGTGCAGATGGGCATGGGCGTGGCAATTGTGCCGCGCATGTGCGTGCAATGGGAAATCGATCACGGCTGGATGAAAGAAGTGAAGGTGCGCCAGCTCAACATCCCGCGCCACGTCTATCTCGTCTCCCGTCGTGGCGCGCGCCTCCCGCACGCGGCCGCCGAACTGGTGCGCATCCTTCGCGGTGAGTGAAGCCTCCCTGCGTGCAGTTTCCCCAGCAAGTTTTTTTCATATCAGGTATGCTTCGTTTTCTTGGTGTTTGAGTTCGGAATCCGGGTGGGCGATTGACGAGCGGACTTGCCATTCTGGCCATTGGATTTCTCTTGGGGATGCGGCACGCCACAGACCCGGATCACGTGATCGCCGTGTCCACGATTGTCAGCCGCGAGCGTTCCATCACCAAAGCCGCGCTCATCGGGATCCTCTGGGGTTGCGGCCACACCTTGACCATCTTCGTCGTCGGCGCGGCCATCATCCTATTTGGCTTGGCCATTCCAGCACGCATCGGCCTGACGATGGAATTCTCGGTGGGCCTGATGCTGATCTTGCTCGGTGTACTCAACCTCACCGGCGCGGTGAAGGGGCTCAGCGAAAAGTTCACTCCCACCCATCCGCCAGTGACTGGCGAACATGCTCACCTACACGAGCATGGTGCCCATCTGCACTTTCACTGGCATTCCCACGCTCCTGCCCGCGACCATCATGCCGATGCCCTCACCACTCCCGGTTGGCTGCGCGGACCCTTCGAGCGATTGGGGCTCTTTCACGCCTTGCGCCCGCTGCTTGTCGGCATAGTTCACGGCTTGGCAGGCTCCGCTGCGGCCGCGTTGCTGGTCTTGAGCACCATTCGCGAGCCTCAATGGGCAGTTCTCTACCTGCTGATTTTCGGCGTCGGCACCATCGCGGGGATGACATTGATCACCGCGGCCCTCGCCTTTCCATTTTCTTCCGCAGGTTATAGATTCGCGTGGCTTAATCGGGGCCTTGTGACTGGATCGGGTCTGCTCAGCCTAGCTTTCGGACTCTTTGTCTGTTACCGGATCGGTTTCGTCAGCGGCCTCTTCGCCAGTCATCCCAATTGGACGCCCAGTTGATCCCCATCCAACGGGATAGGATTCTCCCGCCCAGATGCCAAATTCTGGCCGCGCGTTTTCCCCAGTCTCAGCCCAATCCCCTAACGGTATAGGCTACTCCAGCGATATACCTGAGTGAATAATTTAAATTGACGTTCTCCTACTGGAGCGTTACCGTACGGCGCAGTTATTTCCCTCTCAGATCCAAAAAGAGCCGCTTGAACAACGGCCAAGGAAGACCTATGGCCACGCAAACGGTATTTGGTCCCCTTTCGTGCGAAGCGTCTCGGGCGCACATTCCAATTCATTCAAACGCGCCGCGCCCCCTTCTTCTCTTCTGCGCTCTTTTGGTCTGCGCCCATTCAGCATGTGCCCAGTTTCAGCAGCCTTTCGTCTTTTCCACGGGCGGAGCTGTCATGACACGCAACGATCAGACCGGCGTACTGACTCCCGTTCAGGGTTCCCCTTACGCCGCCGCCACATTTCAAACGCTCGACGCTCAGGGCCGGTTTCTGTTTGGTCTCGGCACGAACAGTATTCACATGTATCAGGTCGATGCCACCACGGGCGCTTTCGCTGAAGTCCCTCACTCTCCGTTTGCTTCGTCGAACACCAATCAGCCCGCCTTCATTGCCGTCGAACCTACCGGGCAGTACCTCGCAGTCGTCAACCGGCAAGGAACAAACCCGGGGGAAAGCTCGATCGACACTTTCAGGATCGACGCTGCGAATCTCGCTCTCGTACCTGTTTCCGGATCACTTCTGGAATTGGATTCCACAGTGATTGGTGCGGGAGCCGACCTGAAGAATCGCCATTTTTACCTTTTCCTCGGCCCCAATTTTTTGAGCCCCAACCTGCAATTGCATTCGAATTCGGAGTTGAATGACTATGCGATTGACCCGCCGAGCGGTCTCCTGAGCGGAAGCACATCCCAGCCAGGGAATGTGGGCCGGTGTTTCGCCATGGATCCTCAGGGCCGGTTTCTCGTTATCGGGCAGGGTCAGAACCAGGGCCAGGTCGGCATCGTTCCCATCGCCGCGGTTTCTGGTGTGCTCGGTGCGCCAGCGGTCACCGTGTTGGCTGTAAGCGTCTTCCCGATTGAAATCTCGACCGAGGTCACCGGCAAGTTTCTATATCTCACGGACAGCAACGCCGCTTCTCCCCCGGTACACATCTATGCCATCGACCCGCAGACTCTGGCGCTTGCCGAAACCGTCAGTTCCCCCCTGCCTGGTTTCACCTCCGTCCCGGCGTTCATGGGCGACCCAACAGGACCGTTCATGTACAGCCTTAGCGGCACGGCGATCCAGGCGAATATGACGGATCCAGGAACGGGCTACTTCATTCCGGTCACGGGAACCTCGATCTCCGCGCCGGGAGTAGATGGAAGTTTTGTCTTCAGTATCCCGCCTGGGCAGCAGAATCTTGTGGGCCCCGTTGCCACCCTCACTCCCACTTCCCTTTCCCTTGGAAGCGTGACTGTCGGTTCACCTAGTCCGGCGCAAACTGTGATTCTCACCAGCACCGGTGACCAGGCTCTGAGTCTCAGCTTGATTTCGATTACCGGCGCCAACGCGAGTGATTTCAGCGAATCAGATACCTGCCAGGCGCCCAGCATTCTCCAACCGAGTAAGTCATGCGCGATCTCCGTAGTCTTTACTCCCTCTGCAACGGGTCAGCGACTAGCTACGTTGACGGTGACGGATAATGCTCCCGGCAGCCCTCAGCCCGTTCAACTCAGCGGCACGGGCGTCGCACCTCCTCCTCCCCAGCCTGCGGTTACCCTGGTTCCCGGTAGCATTTCCTTTCCAACGACCACGCAAGGGACGACCAGCGGCCCCGTAACTGTCACGGTCACCAGTTCAGGCACGGCCACACTCCACATTTCTTCAGTGGCCATCGGCGGGAATAATCCAGGCGACTTCAGCATGACGAATGGTTGCACCGCCACCGCCTACGCCGTGAATGCCAGTTGCACAATCGCGGTGACCTTCGCGCCACTCGCTGTCGGGCTGCGCACGGCCATGATTACGATTGCCGACGATGCCCCGGACTCCCCTCAGTCGGTTCAGCTCAGCGGTACGGGCTCGGCACCGCCGACGACAAAGCCCGCCGTGACTCTCACTCCCTCTAGCGTTTCCTTTCCAACCATTACGGAAGGTACGACGAGCGGGCCGCAGACCGTGACCGTCACGAGCTCCGGCGCAGCGACGTTGCATATTTCTTCGGTTGCTCTCGGCGGAACAAACTCGGGCGATTTCACCATGACGAACGGCTGCACCGCTACCGCCTACGCTGTGAATGCCAATTGCTCCATCAGCGTCACGTTTGCACCGTTGGCGACAGGACCGCGCGCGGCCACCGTTACTCTCACGGATGACGCACCCGATTCCCCGCAAGTCATCAACATTGGCGGCAGCGCCAATCCGGCGATTACCATCGGCGCTGCGCCAGGTGGTTCCACATCCGCCACGATCACCGCAGGGCAAACTGCTCAATTCAGCCTCGAACTGACGCCGGGAGCAGGCTACACCGGCGGCGTTTCGTTGAGCTGTAGCGGGGCGCCGCTCGCTGCAACGTGTCAGTTGCCCTCTCCAGTACAAGTTTCGAACGGAAATCCCTTTCCGTTTACAGTGATGGTAACAACGAGCGGTGGCGCTGTCGTGTTTCCGTTGCCAAATTCGCCCCCGCTCGGACCTTTCGTCTACATTCGATACCTGTCTCTAGTCGCACTCGGCATGCTCTTGCTGATTTTGGTCGCAAGGAAGAGTAATTCTCCCTCACTCGAGCCGGTTGTTGGTTTCGCGGTCAGGAGAAACATGGCCGTGATTGCGCTGCTTACACTCTTGTGGGTGGCAGGCTGCGGTGGCGGAAGCGCTGCACTCGCACCCGTGCCTCCACGCGTCGTCACGCCATCCGGGACTTCGACGATCACAGTCACGCCCAGCGCTACGTCTTCGTCGGGCAAGTCCCTGCAATTGCAGCCGATTCAGCTCACCCTAACCGTGAAGTAGAGCCGGGCACAGGTCTCAAAGTCGAAGTGGCAACTGTCCTGAAGACCGCAGACTTTTCACTATAAGCAGGGCGCGTGCATCCACTGCCTGCGTTCCTTCATTCGCCGCCGCTCCCTGAACCTGAACCGTCGCCGTCTTCCAATTCAGGCCTTACGATCTTTGATTTCTGACTCTCACTCCGCGACCGAGATCCGGTAGATCACTCCCGCCCCGTCATCCGAAACGAGCAGCGACCCGTCCGGTGCAACTGTCACTCCCACAGGCCGCCCGTACACTTCCGATTTGTTTGGGTCCGGCACGAGTCCCGTCATGAACGTCACGGGGTCAGCCGACGGCTTGCCGTCCTTGAACGCCACAAACGCGACTTGGTATCCCGCGCGCGTTGCGCGGTTCCACGAACCATGTTCTGCAATGAACGCGCCTCCTCGATAGCTCTCGGGAAACTGTTTCCCCGTATAAAACGTGAACTGCAGCGGCGCCACCTGTGCGCCCAGTAGCACATCCGGAATAATCGCGCGCGCAACCAGGTCGGGCTGCTGCGGCTTCACGCGCGGGTCGGCGTCCCGCCAATGTAGCTATACGGCCGAAGTAATTCCGGAGCAGGCGTTTTTCTCTAATTTATCTTCTCCGGGCGCTCGGTCACGGCTTTGCCGCCGGCGCCCGGGAGCGGTGCTTTTGCTCCGCCCGCATCTTCTCCATCGAGCAACGTTTTCAAGTTGGGGTAGGCGTAGATCGTCGGGGCGTGGTTCTGCATGAGCCCTCCAGTATCCGCCGTCGGGCCGTAATTGCTGTGCAAGTCGCGCCCCAGCATCCGCAGCATCGCCATCTGCTGCCCCCGATGGTGAGCCGTATGCGCAATCCTCCGCACCATGACCCACGCGCGCGGCCGTTGCACGCCAAAAAACTTCGTTTCGGATTCCCACCAGGAATCGTCTTTCGTCCGCAGCGCTGCCAGCCTCTTCCCGCTGTCCTCCGCATAGCGTTTCATGAATTCCAGCCGCGTCTCCACCGCCGGCAAAGGCGGCGCGTTGACGTCGATCCCCAGCATGTTCAGGAACCACAGATTCTCGCTCGCGCATTGGTGCACCATCTGCTCCCTCACGCTCCGCCCTCGCGAATCTCCCCCGCGCGGACGCACCGGAAGATCCTCGTCACGGAATTCGCTCCAGACGCTTACGACCTTGACTCGTTCCGTCTCATAGGTTTCAACAAGGAAGTCGTATCTCATGGACTCCATCCTTCCGCGCCGCCTCGGCGGGCATTCTCCCTCCCGAAAATAGTCGCGTCAACTTACTCCCGTGCCGGATGAACCCGTTTTCTTAGGAGAACTTCGGTCCAATTGATACTATCGCCGTCGAAACAGGAAATCCTTTTCTGCGGAGCGCGCCATGCATAATTCCAATCGTCGGCAATTCCTCGTGCAGGCGGCAGCATTGAGTTGCGGCCCTCTCTGGAGTGATTCTCCAATTCCGCAAACTCTCTCTATGTCGGGCGTGTCGTCAGCCGCCGAATCTCGGCTTGCCGGAAAGCCGCTGCTCTCCAAAATGAAGTGGTTCAACGAGCCCGCCTCCGCCAAACAATCGGGCGATCAATTCGTGGTTACGACGAAGCCCAAGACCGACTTCTGGCGCAAAACCTTCTATGACTATGTCACCGACAATGGCCACTTTTTCTTCCTGCCCGTCACCGGGGATTTCACCTTCGAAAGCCGCGTTGCCGGAAAATACGCCGCGCTTTACGACCAGGCTGGCTTGATGGTCCGCATCGACTCCAGCACTTGGCTGAAGTGCGGTCTCGAACTCGTCGACGGCATCGGTCACGCCAGTGTGGTCGTCACGCGTGATTTTTCAGATTGGTCCACAGTCCGCGGCGTTCCCACCAAGGACCCGCTCTGGTGGCGCATCGTGCGCAAAGGCTCTTCGCTGGAAATCCTTTTTTCTCCCGACGGCAGGAATTTCACCTCCACGCGCCTCGGCTACCTCCCGCTCCAAGCCAGCGTGGACGCCGGCATCATGTGTTGTTCTCCCGAAGGCACCGGCTTCGAATCCACCTTCGATGAGCTCCATCTAGTGCAGTAGCCTCGCCGCGGACCTATGCCATATCTGCGGAACCTGTTGACTCCGGCGTCGCCGAGGAGTATCAACTCCCTTACGCGCAGCGCACTGCCGCTTTCTCCCCCGTTTCCGGTGCGCGCACGTCCAATCTTCCAAGGAGGCAATCATGCCAAATCCTGTCCGTGCTATCCCCGAGGGGTTTCACTCCATTACGCCGGCGCTGACCTGCAAAGGTGCAGCAGGCGCCATTGATTTTTACAAGTCCATCTTTGGCGCCACCGAAATCATGCGCATGCCCGGGCCCGACGGCAGGGTCATGCACGGCGAGATCAGAATCGGCGACTCCGTCCTTTTCGTCAGTGACGAGTTTCCCGGCATGTCCTGTGCGCCGACACCCGGCGCCACCAACCCCGTTTATATCTTCCTATACACCGAAAATGTTGATGCCACCTTCAACCGTGCCGTAGCAGCGGGCGCCAAGGTCGACATGCCGCTTGCAGACCAGTTCTGGGGTGACCGCTACGGAAAAATCACCGACCCGTTCGGCCACCAATGGGGCCTTGCGCAACATGTCGAGGATGTCGCACCGGAAGAAATGCAGCGCCGCTCGCAGGAATGGACGGCGAAAATGGCCAAGGCTGCCGGCCAAAACTAAACTTTCCCCAGCCATTTGTGCAAAGGCCTCGCCTTCTGGGAAACCGTCGGCGGGGCCTTTCGCTTCTCCTCGACGCCGCAAGCGCCCGGCCCCCGCGGCCCCCATACGAGCTAGAGCTGAGCGGCCTCGCGCTCCTACAACGGCCAGAGCCAGGCGGCGCCGCGCACGCCGCTGGCATCCCCATGCTTCGCCGGAACAACGGGCGTATCCGCTTCCTTGCCGAAAACGTACTCGCTCAAGCGTGACGGAACATTCTGGTAGAGGCGCGGAATCTGTGAAGCCCCGCCACCCAATACAACCACGTCCGGATCAAGCAGGTTGACGACCTGCGCCAGACCGCGCGTGAGCCGGTTCTCGAAGCGATCCAAAGCGGCAAGTGCGGCGGGCTCTCCGGCAGCGCTGCGGGCGATGATTTCAGGGCCTTTCAGGGCGATCTTCGTCGAGCGCTCATAATCCGCTTCGAGTCCGGTCCCGGAGATCCATGTTTCGATGCAGCCGTTCCTGCCGCAGTAGCACGCGGGCCCCGGAAACTCTTCCGGGCGCATCCAGGGCAACGTGTTGTGCCCCCATTCGCCGGCAACGCCGTTCCGGCCATCATCCACGCGGCCGTCGAGCGCGATTCCTCCGCCACAGCCGGTCCCGAGAATGACGGCGAAAACAACATGCTTGCCCGCGCCCGCGCCGTCGGTCGCCTCGGAAACGGCCAGGCAGTTGGCGTCATTCGCGCATCGCACTTCGCGCCCCAGCGCGCGGCCCAGGTCTCTGTCGAACGGTTTTCCATTCAGCCAGGTCGAATTCGCGTTTTTTACCAAGCGGGTCTTTGTGGAGACTGTGCCGGGAATGCCGACTCCAACGGTCGCCGGCCGAGCGAGTTCTTTTTCTATCCTTTCCACGGATTCCGCAACGGCACGCACCGTGCCTTCGTAATCGAAGCGCGGCGTAGCGATGCGATGACGGTGCAATTCCCTTCCGTCGCGTTCGAGCGCGACGAATTCAATCTTCGTGCCTCCCAAATCCACGCCAATGCGAATGCGCTTGTCTTGTGCAGCAGGCATGGTTCGCGTTCCTTCTCCGGAGGCGGAGATATTCTCTCTTGCAGCGCGTTATGGCAAGTTCTCGCGTTCTTGGGGGTGCTCGTTCACGGAGCGGCCGTCGGATTGGCATTCAACAGAGCGGTCAAAGCCGCCGTGATTTGCGAAGCGATTCTCTTGAGGTCCTCATCGGCGGGATCCCTATCCATCTCGAATCTGGCCACGGGAGCGTAGGAGGTCACGGTGATGACCGGCCCGTGCCTGCCGTCATTGCTCGGCGGATTGGCGAGCGCGTAGAGCGGCTGCTCGGGCCGCGCAAGGTTGTTGACCCCGACAAACAGGAGCATGTTCGGAGTGATCGGGTCGCTTCCGACAAGCAGGCGTCGCACGCGATTTCGTTCATCCGCCTCACCGAAGACACCACGGATCTGCAGGCCAACGGCTGGACGCGCCTCGCCGGCCCGCAGGCGGCGGACCATATAGCCGGCCTTTTCCAGGGCCTTCATCAGGTTTTCGGACATTGCATTCACGAGCGCATTTGCGCGCCCGGCAGGAGTCTCGTCACTTTCGGAATCCGTTGTCCGGGCGGATGCCAAAGTGTTCGACGACGGACCTGAAGAAGTGCTTCTTTGCGCAGTTGGCCGGCCGCTCGACGCGCTGCCTGAAGTTGACCTGGGAGAATTGCGGGAAGATGCGTTTTTTACAGCCCTGCCTTGGAGAACATCCAGCTCGAAATCGCTGACGTAGACGAGCACGGGTTTGGCGGAAGAGCTATTTACTGCGCGTGTTTGGGGTGAAGCCAGCGCAGGTTTCGCTGGCCCCGGGTGCGGCCAGGCCAATGCGCACACAGCGAACAGTGGGAGCAGCAGAGCGAGACGAACGATCTTCATGGAATTCCCTCGCAGGGCGAAACGCCGCCGACCCGGGTTGCGCTAGATGATCTTAAGCTGCGATCGGTTTCGGTGACGTCTTGCCGCGAGACTTGCCGTATTTCTCGAGTAACTCACGCTCTGCGCGTGTCCAGTCCTCAAGTTCATTTCCCGAAACACCGCCGCGCTCGAGGTAAAAGTGATAGGCGCGAAGCGCGATCTGCTCGCGCGTCGGATGGGTCTTGGCCTTGCGTGACTTTCCAATCGTTGGCGAGGAGCTTTCCCTCGTCTTGGGCATGGTCTTCTCCTTTCGGCTGGGGCCTCCATTCTACATTATTCTGCGAAAATAGCGCGCCAGCCATCATTCGAAAATTATTTTTGAGGCCTCTTCCCATGTGGCAGGGACTCCAATCGGCGAGAGAAGCTCCTCTGACCAGAGCAGCGGGTTAGGCGCAGGTGTGCGGCCTCGGCGCGTTTAGTATCCGTCGGTCGCCGCAAGGATGGTGCGCGTTTTTTTATTTCGAAGGATGAGCCGTGTGCCGGGATAGTTGGCCGCGAGAGCCGGCAGACGCTGGCGGGCGATCTCAAGGTCCTGGACACATTCCAGCCGCAGGTGCCGGCCGTCCGCATCTTCAATCAGGATGTCGTAGGCGGGCTCGATCAGGGGGGACACAGGTCCTGCCATGGTTCGCACTACCTCCTAAGGAAATAGTGATGGAGGAGTGCAAATCGTTTCACTCTGGGAAAGAGCTGTTATCAGGAGACTGCGGCAATCGGCCGGGCTTTTCTAAACGGAATTCAATGAGCAGCGGCACCCTTGGGCGGGCCGAGAGCAGGAACGGCGCCGAGTTGTTGCATCATGCCCAAGGCGTCCCAACTGGCGTAGGAATCCATAATCTTTCCGCTGGCGATGTGATTGATGGTGATGCCGTCCACGGATATTTTCTTATTTGTAGGAGCGATTCCCAAGTATTCGCCTTTGTGCGTACCGGAAATGTTCCAGGAGACGACTAGCTTGTCTTTTTCGCAAACTGTGTCCTCGATGGTGAAGCGCAGGTCCGGGAATGCAGTTATCCAGCGAGTGACCACTCGTTTGTAGGCGTCGGGACCGATCGCGGAACCGGAAACGTTGGTGTCGTGGAGAGCGTGGCTGGGGGAAATGATTTCATTCACGACCTCCAGCCGCCGTTTGTTCCACACTTCTTCATAAAGGCGCCGGACAACGGACCGATTATCGGCTGACATTGAGTTGGTCCTCCTCCCCGGGATCGCTCGATCCGGCAGCTTCGGAGATGGGCCCTGCCTCACGGGACAATTGGTTGAGGGAATCGGAAGGGGTGAGGCTGCGGAGAGCGTACTCCGAAGATTATTCGTTTGCAATCCGCATCATTGGGACTCGAAGGGTCGATCCGTGTCAGCGGATAGGACTCTCGCGAGCGCGGATGCGCCGGCGAGATGGCGAGGGCGCGAAAACAGGAGAGTGCTACATCCTACTACCCAAAGCGTTTGGGTATCCGGTGCCCACGACGGCCTGCCGAAACGAGTTACAAAATCTGTGTGCCATGCGTACACAAATTGGAGGCTAAGGTTGCCCGTGACACCAAGCAAGTGGATAGTGCAAGCGTTATGGACCGCAGTGGTGTTTCTGGCGCTGATCGGCCTGGCGGCGGCAACGCGGCGCACAGTCGTCCTGTTCTCGCCGGGGACGCTGAGCAACGCCAAGAGCCCGGCGGCCGGGCTGGATGCGGGCTTTGCGGCGCATCGCTCGCTGACGCTGGCCCATGTGCTTCCGGGCATGTTGTTCATGGTGCTGGGGCCACTGCAGTTTGTGCGGCGGATTCGATCAAGCTATCCGTGGCTGCACCGGCGGACCGGGCGCGCGTTTTTGATCGCGAGTTTGATTGTAGGGTGCTCCGCTCTGGCGATGAGCTGGAAGATGTCCATCGGCGGAGCCAATGAGACAGCGGCAACGACTCTGTATGGAGTGTTCTTTCTGATTGCCCTCGCGAAAGCCTACCAATACGTGCGGCGGCGCGAATTCGTTTTGCACCGGCAATGGATGATTCGCGCGTACGCGATCGGCCTGGCGGTCGCAACGATCCGGCCGATTGTCGGTGGCTTCTTCGGAGTGGCGCTGGCGCGCGGGCAACAGCCGAACCCGCACGAGTTTTTCGGCACAGCATTTTGGATCGGCTTCACGTTGCACTCGATCGCCGCAGAAGCGTGGATCAACTACACCCGGCCAGCCATGCAGGCCAGCGCGGCGTAAATCGCACCCCGGCTGTTCGGCCAGTACCGCTTAGGGAAATCCTGACCCTCATGCAATTTGACGAATACGCCTCCAGGCCCGATAAGGGACTTAAGGGCTCGACGTGTCCTCGGGCCAAGGAGGGGGCGATGCTGCGCAATCGGTTGCTTATTCTGCTGGGCGGCTGTTTTCTAACGGCTTCAGCCGCATGGGCGGACGACGTGGGGTATGTAGACTGCTCGAACCATCCAGAGGAAACTCAAGTTTTCGCAAAGGCCAGGAAGACCCCCGAGGTCGTGGCTTCCTTGCCGTGCGGGGAACGCTTCTCGATCGTACTCTATGGGTTTATCTTCTCCCGGGTTCAGACTCGAGACGGCAGGGTGGGTTACGTTTATTCAAACCTAATCTCGGCTGATCGTCGTTCTGGAGCTTCCGTGCAACAGCCGGCCTCAGCACAAGTGCCCGCAGCCCAATCGAATCTCCCGAGTACGGCTGCGACCGTCGCACAGCCTACTCCGCCTGCGCCTACACAAGCTCAACCCACACCGGCTCAGCCGAGCACGACACCAGCGCCCGGACCCGCATCGAGTATCCCGGAAACGACCTCGTCCGTCGCACAGCCTACTCCGCCAGCGCCCATACAGCCTCAGCCCACACCGGTTCGGGGCGTCACGATACAGGCGGCCCCGACAGACGCGGCGTCCATATCAAGTACCCCGGAAACAACTGCGACCGTCGTGCAGCCTCAGCCCGCACCGGCTGAAGCGGCAGCGCCGGCCATCCGAGCCGCGGAGACGAGGACGACCTGGGAGAGACCCAACCCAGGGGGTGTTCGCCGAGTGCCTCTGGTGGAACTCTTCGGCGGCTACGCGTTTGCACGGTTTGTCAGCGCGGGAACTGCGACTAACTTCAACGGCGGCCTGGGGTCGGTTGGCTGGAACGTAAAACCGTGGTTGCAGATCGTCGCGGACAGCAGCTACAGCGTCGTAACGATCAGCGGCGTCAAGAATGTGCTCTATGGAAACCATTACGGGCCGCGCTTGTTCCGCCGCGGGCGAAATCGATGGGGCGCAACCCCGTTTGTGGAAGCCCAGGTTGGGGGATCGCGTGCAGACACCACCGTCAGCGGAGCCGGCGGTTACACCACTTCGGCCAATAGCATTTCGTATAAAGCTGGCGGCGGATTAGACATCCACCCGTCCCGACACTTCGAGATCCGTTTGTTCGATATCGACTACTACCGGACCTCGTTCGGCACTAATGTTCATCAGAACAGCTATTGGGCTTCCACTGGAATTGTCGTGCGGCTCTTCGGAGGGGGATCCGAGTGACGGCCTGAGGGGTTTGCTCTGCGGGAATATAGTTCGGGACGAGCCACTGGACTAATTCGCGTCAGACTTCTCACTGGCCATTTGATCGAACCGCTAATCGAACTGGCCTGCCGTCCGGAGCAGAAAACAAAACGGCCGCCGCGTTTGCGGCGGCCGTTTTGCATCATAAATTCTGCGCTTTGCACGCACTAATAGCTAGCTGCCAAAGTCCACACGAGGTGGGTGCTTCAGCCTAAGCCGAAGAAGGAAGATTGATGAAAAACCGTCCTCTGCGGAACGGTCAGGCCAAGCCCTTGGCGCAGAAGCGCCAATGGCAGGATGAACTCGCTTCCGGGAATTACGAAGCAACGTGGACGCTGATCGCTACGTTGGCGCCTTTTTCCTGGCGATAGGTCACATCGGCGTTGGCGCCGACTCTCAGGCTGCCTTCTATGGTCGTATTCTTGTCGAGCAGAAAGGTCATGGTCCTGGGAGTAGCCGGATCCTGCTGCAAGTTCTGTTTCTCACTTCCCACGGTAAGAGTAAAGGAATTCTTCCCCACCGAAGCAATCTTCCCGGATACGGATTGCTCTTGTGGAGCGGCCTGGTTGTTTGACAAACCTAGAATCGCAGTGCCATGTGTCGTGGTTGCTGGCAACGACCACACGGCGACCGCGAGAGCTAGAGTAACCAGGGTGGAAAAAAATACACGGCCTACATTCCTCATTTGAACCCTCCTCGGATTTTCGGCCGAGCCAAATTGTTGTGCAGAGGATTTGCCATGCCTTTATCCCCGTGTGGACAATCTTATATCCTCCGCCGAATATTGGACTTACGAGGAGTGCATGCAATCTCAAGCATCCGGCCGCGCGGGTACTAGCACGGGAAATCTCTTCACGATTGGCTTCCAATCTGGCTAGTTTTTGCACGAACCACTTTGGAGTTTCGGTTGGGGTTTGCAATGACTTCCAGCGCTGCGTATCGCGGCTTCTGGGATTTTCGAGCTGGAGCGGAGCCTTATTTCGCCGCGGTTTTCGAGCCCGAGGCAGGCTGAGCGCTGGGGTCGAGGAAAGACGGATTGAGAGATGCCGTCAGCTCGTAGGATTTTCCGCGGTCGGTGAGTCCTGTAATGAGGAGTTCGTAGCGAAAACCCTCCGGATGGCTTCGGCTTCTCAAAAGCACGAGCAAGCCTCGCACTTCAGCTTCGGAACGGACAATTACCTCCCCTGCCAAAACAAGGGGCGCCACAATCGAGCCGTGAAACTGAGCGCCGTCGCGATCCACGCCAGAATCGATGGAATCCAGCATTCTTACCTGCAGGATCGTTCCTTTGGGCAGGGCGTCTAAGGCGTCTCCGGCCGTTGGATTAAGACGGGTTTGCACGTGAAATTTCAGAACGGTCCCTGCGGCGACTCGCATCGGAGCAATGCTTGGACTCTGGCCGTGAGAGGCGCTCGCAAGCAGACTGATGAGACACAGAACTACAACCAGGGAACGATGCATGGGCTGGGCCTCTTTTCCCTTTTCCCTAGAAAAACGAGACCGACACAATCATCTTAAATTTGCGTGGAGAGACGGTCAACGCGAATCGCGGCAATGAGTAGCGAATTGCCAACTGTACTTCGGGGCTGGCAGATCACACAGGCTAAAAAAAAAGGGCCGCGGGAAACTCACGCGGCCCTAAGTCACAAAGTGAGATTGTGTTGCTCTTTGACCCTCTGCGGAAAACCGTGCAAAGGAAACTCGATACGATCTGCCAGAACCTGCCCGAGAGTAACTCGAAGCGCGCAAACAAAGCCCGTGAGAGCTTTGGATGCAATCCCCGACTTGCGCCGGGGTGGCCGGCATCGCCCGCACACCATAGCGGGTTCAGACGGCTCTATCTTTAGAAAGGAGGTGATCCAGCCGCAGGTTCTCCTACGGCTACCTTGTTACGACTTCACCCCAATCATGAGTCATACCTTGGGCGTCTGCCTCCTTGCGGTTAGCGTGACGACTTCTAGTACAGCTCACTTTCGTGATGTGACGGGCGGTGTGTACAAGGCCCGGGAACGTATTCACGGCGTCGATCTGATACGCCATTACTAGCGATTCCGGCTTCATGCAGTCGAGTTGCAGAC
>Ga0209180_10000070_pt1 | contig 46420 bp, 43 predicted proteins | sample CZO8metaG_3_FD_188355 | JGI IMG/M metagenome (GOLD analysis project Ga0209180, IMG submission 188355) | Vadose zone soil microbial communities from the Eel River Critical Zone Observatory, Northern California, USA - CZOApr15con2H2.8 metaG... | ecosystem: Environmental > Terrestrial > Soil >...
AAGAGAGGGTGGAGGTTTATGCCGAATCGAGTAGGCACGCAGATTCTTCGGACGATTGATTGGGCGGTTTGCAAAGCCGCCGCTGGAACTTTCAACACCATCCAGTTCTTCAACAAGCACAATCCGAGCCCGTCGTTCACTCCGAAGTGGTCCGATAAGCCGCTCCTCAAGTCCTGGGAAAAAACCAAGCCCACGCTCGGCTGGCCCCGCCAGACCGATTCGCTCTGCCCGGATTGCGTCAAGGAAGCCCGCGAAGCCATCATCCACGGGACCAAGGATTGGCGCGACCTCATGAACGAAAAGGTCGGCGAGATAAAGGCGCAAATTATCGAGCGCGAGGGACAGGTCTGGATGGTCAAGGATTGCCCCATTCACGGCCATTTCGAAGACATGATGGCCATTGACGCAAAGTTCCTCGATTGGATCGAGAAGCAGTTCCCTGGCCGCGATATTCCCGCGCACAACGATGAAGACCTCCACAAGCACGGCTCGTCTACGGTGCGGTACGGCCGCGGGTCGGTGCTCACGGTTGACCTGACCAATCGCTGCAACATGATGTGCGACCCCTGCTTCATGGACGCCAACCAGGTCGGCTACGTGCATGAGCTCGGCTGGGAAGAGATTAAGGAAATCCTGGACAACGCACTAAGGATCAAGCCGCGCCGCCAGATGTCCGTGCAGTTCTCCGGCGGCGAACCCACCATGAGCCCGTATTTCCTGGATGCCGTCGCCTACGCCCGCAAGATCGGCTACAACAGCGTCCAGGCTGCCACCAACGGGATCGAATTCGCCAAGAGCAAGGAGTTCTGCAAGAAGGCGTTTGAAGCGGGGATGCGCTACGCCTACCTGCAGTTCGATGGCATCGGGAACGACGCCAACAGCCATCGCCAGGTCGGTAACCTGTTTGACGTCAAGCTTCGCGCCATCGAAAACATGCACGAAGCTGGCATCGAGATCGTTCTGGTCGTGACCATCGTCAACAACGTCAACAACGACCAAGTCGGCGCCATCGTGAAATTCGCGATGGAAAACCCCAAGAAAATCGCCTTCGTCAGCTTCCAGCCGGTTTCTTTCACTGGCCGCGACGAAGACATTACCCCGGAGCGCCGCCTCCGCCAGCGCTACACCCTCTCCCACCTCGCCCAAGACGTCAGCAAGCAGGTGGGTAAGGTGGAACCAACTCGCGACTGGTTCCCGATTTCCTTCGTCAGCACCTTCGCGGGCTTCTCCGACCTCGTTCACGGCCCCGAATCGCAGTGGGGCGCGCTGTCCTGCGGCTGCCACCCGAACTGCGGCGTGGGCACGGCCATGATGATCAACAAGGAGACCAAGGAGTGGGCGCCCGTCCCGCGCTTCCTGAATGCTCCCCAGCTCGTCAAGGACGTCACCGCCATCACGGACGCCGCGCGCGGCAAGGGTTTCTCGAACTTCATGATGGCCCTCGCGCTCCTGAAGAACTATCACCCGTTCCAGGGACCGAAGGGCTTGACGCTCTACGACCTCTTCAAGAAGTTCGACAAGACTTGGGCGCTCACGAAGGATTCCCACAAGAAATATGGCAGGACTTCGCCCGACCGGACCTATGAAGACGCCATGAAGCGCCGCCAGAGCGACCCGTGGAACTTCCTGTTCATCGCCGGCATGTGGTTCCAGGACCTGTTCAACTACGACTTCCGCCGCACGGAGATGTGTATCATCCCGTACGCCACGCAGCAGGGCGAAATTTCCTTCTGCGCGTACAACACCGGCATCGGCTGGCGCAAAATCATCGAGAACATGCACAAGAACGCGACGGTCGCCGAATGGTACAAGACCCACGGCAAGCATGAAATCTACGCCAAGGGCAAGAGCGTCAATCTGCAGAGTTACGAACACTCGCTGAAGATCAACGCCGAAGACGCCGCTCGCGTGCGACATCTCGAACACGACATTCCGCTGACCGCTGCCGAGGAAGACCGCATCCGCCGCAAGAAGGCCTTCGAGGAACAAGCCAAAGTCCGCGCCATTTACGAAGAGCTGGTCCTGAAGAAGCCCCAGCCTGCGGTCGTGCAGATCGGCACAGTCCAGGACATCGCCAAAGCCGTGCCGGCGAACTTTGCCAATGCGGGCTTACCCGCCGCGGCGGGCAAGGCCGTCACGATTGCTCCTGGGAACGGAAATGGCAACGGCCACTCCAATGGCAACGGGGTTGGTGCCAACACGCAGCAAGCCGAAAAGGCAACCGAAGCCGTCGCCGGCGACTGATCAAAACACATCCTGCCAACTCCGCAGCTTCCGACGGCCTTGGCTCCGCCAGGGCCGTCGCTTTCTCTACTAGGGCTGGAAGGGGTCACGAGCCTGCTATAATTGCGTTCATATGCCGCTCGAGGTTTGACAATGCCAATTTACGAATACATTTGTGAGGATTGCCAGACGCACTTTGAGAAGATCGTGTTGAACAAGACGCAGGAGATTGCCTGCCCAAAGTGCGCGGGGAAGAGAAACGCGATTCAACTGTCTGTTTTCAGCGCGGCGAATGGATCGAGCAACGGCGCTTCGGCCAAGTCATCCAGCGGATTTTCCGGAGGTGGCGGCGGAAGCTGCTGCGGTGGCGGTGGTTGCGGCTGCCATTGATTTCAGGAAAGCATCGAGAGGTCTCGGGCCTGCCGTAACCTGAAGGGCGTCGCGGCTCACCTCAGTTTGGGAACAACGACAGAGGATTTCCATGGCTCCCGCGAGACCAATCTTTACACGTGAAATTTTCCGGTTCTTCAAAGAACTTTGCCGTAACAATCGCAAAGTGTGGATGGACGCGAATCGTGAACGTTACAAGCAAGTTGTCGTTCAACCCTTCCGCCACTTGCTGGAGGCAATGGCGCCTGCTGTTCTGCAATTGGATTCTCGCTTTGACACGTCCGGCCGCACGGGCGCGAATTTCTCGCGCATCAATCGGGATATTCGCTTCGCCAAAGACAAGACGCTCTACAAGACGCAGATGTATTTGAAGGTTTCCGTTCCCGCACCGGCGAAGCGTGAAACCGGCCAGCTCTACGTCGGCCTCACCGCGGACACGGTAACGGCGGGCTTCCGTATTTATTCCGGTGGCAAGCGCAAAGATTCCACGCTTGCCGTGGTCGCCGAGCCGCGCATCAACGCGGATCCCAATTGGGTCGCAAAACAAAAAAAGCGCCTCGGCCGCCGTTACGAAAGCTACTGGTACACCATGGAAAAAGGTGAATGGACCAAGCACGACGGCTGGCCCGCCGCCGCGGACGATTGGAAGAAAATTCTTGCGTGGATCGTTCGCCGTAAACATTCGCCGGCCGCCGCCACCCGCCCATCGTTTCCAGCCGAGGCCACGAAAGTCTTCCGCGACCTCTACTCGCTGCTGCGCTTCACTTCGCTCCCGGAGTGAAAGCTAAATCGCCGCCCAGAGGCGCAGCGCCACCAGGTGCCACGACCACAGAAAACCGGTGATGACGCAACAGGCGGAAGAAGCGAGCAGCGAGTGAATCCGAACGCCTCGGTGGATTTCATCCCTGGGCACGCGAAGAGCCAGGGCGAGGCTGAGGACGGATAAAATCGGAAAGGAAAAAGTTCCGAGGAAGATGCCCAGGGTCCAAAGGTTGAACGTGCCGATTTGCGGGCCATTCAACTTCGAGAAGCAAACAGGCACGATCAACACCGCCAGGGTCGCAAGCAACGGAGCCACGCGAACCCAGAGGTGACGCACATCCTTCATCGCGCCCACGAGTTTCAGGAAAATCCAGACGAGCGCAAAGGGAAGAGAACTCAGCATGAAAAACAGGCAAAGGGCGAGGAGCGCGATGCGGAGGAGAGGAATGACGAGATAGCTGCGTTCACTGTAAGGGATTCCCTGGAGCCCGTTGCCAACCAGCGCCATGCCGCCGGATTCGCTTGTGAAAAAGATCGTAGTTCCTTCGGGTTCTTTCTCGCTGCGAAACAGGTTTTTGCCGATGCAGAGAAGCGGTTCAGGCTTACCGAACAAGCTGGAGCGCGCCAGCCGGCCGTTGATGACGCGGATGCGCGTGCCGCCCCTGAGGTAATCCAGAAATGCAAGGATCTGGTCTCGCGGCGCGCGCGGTGCGTAAAACCCCGTAAACTTCTTCAGTTCATTCACCTGTGGATTGATTACAGCCTGCTGCGGCCTGGGAAAGTCCTTTGCAAGAAAATCGATGGCCAGGCGATTCGTGTCCATGAGCGCCCGGCCCGAGTTCGAGCTGTTCAGGAGGATGACGTAACCCCAGTTTTGCTCCGGCATGTAGCGATACGTCGAGAGGAAACCGTCGATCCCACCATTGTGGCCGTGCGCTATCACACCGCCTTCAACGCTCGAATAATTCGCCAGGCCGTAGCCGAGCCGGAGCCCGTTTTTCGCGGCCAGCGTGGTTTCCGGCGCTTCCATCCGAAGGATCGATTCGGGCCTAAGCAGTTGAGTCTCCCCCGCCTTTCCACGCCGCAGAAAAAATTGCACCAGCTTCGCCAATTCGCCCGGCGACGCTTTCAAGTCTCCCGCCGGCCGCAGGTAGATGAACGGATATCTGACAGCCTTCGGCGGATTGCCGTTGTAAGCGGTCGCCAGCAGTTGTTTGTTGGCGTCGGTGAACCGGAAGTCCGCCGTTTCCATGCCCATTGGCCGCAAAAGGGCCTCGCGAAGAAATTGGTCGAAAGGTTCTCCCGTCACTTTTTCGATCAAGTAGCCGGCCACCGCATTTCCCGGATTCGAATAAGACATGCGCGTGCCCGGTGGCCAGCGCGTGACCTGGGGCTTCCGGAAGCGTTTGAAAACTTCGAGCAGGGGAAAATCATACCGATCGCGCAGGTTGTAGACCTCGCTGGTCTCCATGTCATCAAACCCGGCGGTGTGCTCCAGAAGATTGACGATGCGCACCGGATGCGTGGATTCCCATTTGTTCTTCACCGGAACTTCCGGAGCCACGTCCTGCAATCGGGCGTACAAGTTGATTTTGCCGTCTTCTTGAAGTTTCAGAAGCGCCAGCGCGACGAAGGTCTTGCTGATGGAACCCACGCGAAACTCCGTGTCGCAAGTGACGTCGCGATTCGCGGCAAGGTCCGCCTTGCCGATCCCGCCGCACCACAGAACGTCGCCGTTCGCGATCAGCGCCACCCCCGCTCCCGGCACATGTTCTCTGTCCAGCACATCCTTCATTGCTTTCTGCAATTCCTCGAGGGTCCTCGGGTGCGGCAGATCATTCTTCTGTTGGGCGAGTACCGGCGACGGCATGAGCAACCCGGCAAAAAGACTGAGAAATCCCGCGAATCGGCGGGAAGTAAAGTGCATCCTGTGCTCCTAAAATAAAAATCCGTACGGGTTGCGTGAGCATTGTAACGGGGTTCTTGCTTGGCACAAGGAGATTCGCCGTGTCTTATTGCGTCCCCGAGATCCGCATCGCGATTGACGATGCGCGCCTGCTCGCATAGGATTTCGCGCGTGCCTCCGAACTGCTGCATCCTCTTTTTTCGACTCTGGAACCGGCCATGAGGCGATTCTTCTCAATTGCCGCGTGGACGGGAGTCGCGCTCCTGGGGGCAAGCGCACTCGGCGCCATCGCCTTGCGTCGAGGTGAGACCCTGAACGCCATTTGGTTTGTCATCGCCGCACTCTGTTCCTACCTCATTGCCTACCGGCTTTACTCCGCGTTTATCGCGGCGCGGCTGCTGTCTCTGGACGACACTCGCGCTACTCCTTCCGAACGGCATGACGATGGCCGCGACTTCGTGCCCACCAATAAATGGGTTCTCTTCGGCCACCATTTTGCCGCCATTGCCGGTCCAGGCCCGCTCGTAGGCCCTACACTCGCGGCGCAATTCGGCTATTTGCCCGGAACGCTCTGGCTGATTGCTGGCGCGGCGTTCGCTGGCTGCGTGCAGGATTTCGTGATCCTGTTTTGTTCGATCCGCCGCGACGGCAAATCGCTGGGGCAGATGGCGCGTGAAGAGGTGAGCGAGCGCGGCGGCTTCATTGCGCAGCTTGCGGTGCTGGCGATCATGGTTATTCTTCTCGCGGTGGTCGCCCTGGTCATTGTCAACGCTCTGAAATCTTCCCCCTGGGCGACCTTCACACTCGCCATGACCATTCCGATCGCCATCCTGCTGGGCTTGTACCTGCGCTTTGTTCGCCCCGGGCGCGTGCTGGAAGCATCGATCATGGGCGTCGCTCTGGTTCTTTTCTCCGTCGTAGCTGGGCAATGGGTCGCCAATTCGCACTCGTGGTCTCATCTATTTACCCTGAGCGGGATCGCGCTCACCTTTGCCATCATCATCTATGCGTTTTCTGCTTCTGCTTTGCCGGTCTGGCTGCTTCTCGCGCCCCGCGACTACCTCAGCGCTTTCATCAAGGCCGGGGCCATCTTTTCGCTCGCTGCGGGAATTTTGTTCGTTCGGCCGCAGGTGCTGATGCCGCCGCTCACGCGCTTTATCGACGGTACGGGTCCGGTATTTTCCGGGAAAATCTTTCCGTTTTGTTTTATTACCATCGCGTGTGGCGCCATTAGCGGTTTTCACTCGCTGATCTCTTCCGGCACGACTCCCAAGATGATTCTCCGCGAAGGGCACGCCCGCTTGATTGGCTATGGCGCGATGTTGCTCGAGTCGTTTGTCGGCGTGATGGCCATGGTCGCTGCCTGCGCGATGACTCCCGGCGTCTACTTCGCGATCAACAGCCCGGCCAGCATCGTCGGCGCCACTGCCGACGCGGCCGCCGCGACGATCAGCGGCTGGGGATTTCCTTTATCCGCGCAAACGATGAATGACCTCGCCCGCTCGGTAGGCGAACAAACACTGCTGAACCGTGCTGGTGGCGCGCCCTCACTCGCTGTCGGCATGGCCCAGATTTTCTCGAATACCATCGGCGGGGCGCATCTTCTCAGCATTTGGTATCACTTCGCCATCATGTTTGAAGCGCTCTTCATCCTTACGGTGCTCGATGCTGGAACGCGCGTAGGACGCTTCATGGTGCAGGAACTCGGCGGCCGCCTTTGGAAACCGTTCGGCCGCAGAGGCTGGATGCCGGGAATTTTGCTGTCGAGCGCGGTTATCGTCGGCTTGTGGGGCTATTTTCTCTATCAGGGTGTGATTGATCCGCTGGGCGGCATCAATCTGCTTTGGCCCATCTTTGGCATTTCCAATCAGTTGCTCGCCGCGGTTGCGCTCGTGGTTGCCACGACCATCCTCTTGAAGATGGGCAGGACACGGCTGATCTGGGTTACGCTTGTGCCGATGGCCGCGCTCGTGACCGTCACGATGACCGCGAGCTATGCCAAGATCTTCGATCCGAGTCCGCGAATTGGTTTGCTCGCCAACGCCCACGCGCTCGCAACACAGATCGCCGCTGGGACGATTCCCGCCGCGAAACTTGGCGAAACCCATCGCCTGGTCTTCAATCAGCGCCTCGATGCCGTCGTCACTGCGGTTCTTGCGCTGATGATTCTCGTTCTAATCGTCGAAGCGATTACCCAGTGGTACTCGATTCTCAGACGCAGCCGCGAGCCGATCCTTCACGAATCACCTTATATCGCGACACGGTGGGCGGAAAATTTCTCCGGCACGGCCCACGGAGACGATTGATGGCGCGGATCGCAGCTCACGCAGAAATCAAGCCAGGAACGGTCCTGGGCCGGTGCGTTTCTCGTAGTCGCCTGAGTCGTATCGTGCGCATCGCCTGGCGCGCCCTGCGTGATTGGTGCGGCGACGCCGCCTACGAACATTATCTTCGTTCGAAGGGCGCGCGGTCTGCCTCTGTTCATACCCTCACGCCCACCGAGTTCTATGTCGAGCAGCTCAATCGCCACTACTCCCGCCCCAATCGCTGCTGCTAACTAATAGAAAGCGAAAACTTGCTTCCGGCCGATGCGAGGGATAGACTCCCCTCAACCCGGTTAGGCCCAGGTATCCACAATTCTCCTTGGAGGGATCATGCGAAGTATGCCTCGTCTGTTGTTGCTTCCTTTCCTTGCGCTTGCTGCCAGCCTCATCTACTTCAGCTCTGCCGCACAGGAGAAATCTTCTAAACCCGACTTTGATATGACGGCCAGCTACATCGAAGCTTGCAGCTGCGACATGTTCTGTCCCTGCTACTTCAACACCCATTCCACCAATCATATGGATGAGCATCATATGGACGAGCATTTTTGCCGCGCCAATCTCGTTCTTAAGGTTGACAAGGGCTTTTACAAGGACACCAAGCTCGATGGCGCCAAGGTCTGGCTCGCTACCGACCTGGGCAGTGACTGGAGCACTGGCAAGGACTCCTGGCTGGTGGTGAATTTCGATCCCAGCGTCGGCAAGGAACAGCAGGCCGCCCTTGCTGATGTTCTCGGCCAGCTTTATCCCATTCCCTGGCAAAAGAAGGCAGTGCAAACCGCTGCGTTCTCATGGAATGTAGACTCAAAGACCGGCGTCGCCCACGCCAAGATGGAAAATGGCAAAGGCGAAGTCCTTCTGGAGCGCGTCAAGGGCGACGATCCGCACCACGAAGTTGTCATCCACAACTTGAAGTATTGGGGTGCGCAGACCAACGACGGCTTCCGCATGTGGAAGAGCAAGCACGAAGCCTTCGAAGGAGATGGCCACAAGTTTTCTTACGACGGGACGAATGGGTTCCTGATCACCATCCACTTTTCCGGAAACGCCAAGCCCGCCTCCGCAGACTAGTCCTCAGCTCGAATCAGGCATCCGCGCCTTGCTTTCAACGGGGCGCGGATACCTGGCTAGAACTCATCGTCTTCATCGCCCTGGTGTTTTAGGACCGTGGTCTTGTTGGTGATTCTGATGCTGCTGTTGCGGACCCCGGCAAGGATGGCGCGGCGCGTTTCGGCGGGCAGCATTTCCGGCGCAAAGACGCCCGCCAGATCCCGGGGGAAAAATTTGATGAACAGAGCCGCAACGTGCGCCGTTGCAAATGCTATGGGCGTTGTGAATCGCCCCTGCTGTCGGATCTGGTACAGCGTCGGGAACGTACAATCGCTGCGAATCAGCAGGCGCTGATCGTCCGTCTTGCCGCGTTTCACGCCCTGCACCAGCACAGCCGCGGCGAACCGCGCATTTTGCAGAATGCCCTGGCGAATCAGCCTGGCAATCATGCGAGGGGAATAAGTTTGCGGGAAATGACGCCGCAGCATTCCGCGAGACTTCGATAATTTCCCCAGCTTGTGCCAGCGCCGCAGCCGGTCAATCTCATTCCCGCCGATTTTTACGTCGAGCTCCCGCATAGGGATGAAATGGGGCAGCGTGGCCACTTCATCCTGTGCTGCAAGCACCACGCGTACGCTGCCAATCGGGTCGCCAAAACGAAATTTCTCCACCTCGGAAAAACGTCTGCCCAATTGAAATCTTCCGTCGCGATAAATGCGCGGATGGGAGACGGCTTCGTCGAAGGAAACCTCCGGCGACCATTGCGAAATCGGATCGTCGCTCTCGCTGCTTTCATAGAGGCGGATGTGCACCGCCTCGGCTTCGTCCAGCAAATCGGCGGCGCGCTTCACCAGCAGATTCGTCAGGCCCGGCGCCACTCCGATATCAATCAGCGCAGCGCGGTTTTTTTCCTCGAATTTCTTCGTGTAGCGGAACTGCTCGGCCTTGAACGGGTTGCGCGCGAGATGGGAGCTCAGGTCGGCGTAATGCGCGCGCAGCCGCAACGCCGCTCTCAGGACGATCTCGTTAAAAACCGAAGCCGTGGCGTTAACGATGAGCTGGCAACCTTTCGCGGCCTTCACGATTCCGCGCAGGTTTCGCGCGTTCACTTCCATGATAGCGATGGTGCTCTTTTTACCCAGAAAGCGCCGGCCGCGCTCCGGGTCGCGGTCCCCGCACCAGACCGTATGTCCTTGTCGCTCCAGCAATTGTGCTAGGAGGGAACCGGTCGCCCCGGCCCCTAGAATGAAGATCCGCATGGCGCGGGCAAAACTCTATCACAGACCGCGCACGGGCACTGTCGGTCTGTCAAGCTTTGGTGGTTTGACGTGGAGCAGGTGCCCCGCGCAAGAGGCCTTCAGTGCTCAAGTCTTCATCCAGATCCGGCCAGTGGATGCCGTATCCTGCCCCAGCAATCTTCCAATTGTTGAGTTGTTCATGCGAGGCGTGCAGGAGCCGCGGGTACCATGTAAGAGGCACGGTGATGGTTCGTCCATCCTTCAACGCAACGCTGAGCGAATCGGCCGTGAAGCTCACGCCCGCCACTCTTTCATCAGCTTTCAGCGCAAAAATACCCATTCCACGCCTCTACGAATCTACCCTGATTCACTTCCACCAAGGATTCCGCTCTTCTGGTTCGTGGCTATAGAAATAGAACCGATAAGGACCGGTTCTCAGGACAGTCGGCACGCCCGATTCTACCGGATTGCGATTCGTTTCGCACAGGCATACACTAGGAGCCGTAACTCCGACCCCCTGGGCCTAATGGAGAGACAGCCAACGGCCTCTGGGGCGACGCCCTGGCTAAGCCCGTGATAGTCGTGGTTCAGCCGGGCTGAGGGTTCGCGTGGAAACGCTCGGGCCTCCCGTTACGGTAAGCCTTTTTAAGGTGAATCCGTGCTTGGAAAGGAGCGACGACGCCGAAAATGTGCAGTTTTTCGGTGCGCGCCCGATTCTAAGCATTGGATCGGGCGGTTTTGTTTTAGAGCTCGACTGAACCCACGACAGGGACAGCGGCATCCAACAAGCGCGACAGACCATGACCCTTCACGACAAATTCGGCCGCCAGATCACCGACCTTCGCGTTTCGGTCACCGACCGTTGCAATTTCCGCTGCGTCTACTGCCGCTCCGCCGACCCGGAAAACTACCGCGACCACGACGAAATTCTTTCCTGGCCCGAACTCGACCGCCTGGCGCGCATCTTTCTGAGTCTGGGCATTCGCAAAATCCGCATTACCGGGGGCGAGCCGCTCGTCCGGGAAGGCGTCGAGGACTACATCTCCCGTCTCCACGCCCTCGGTGTCGAAGACCTCTCCATGACTACCAACGGCCACTTGCTGGCCGAGCGCTGCGACCGCCTCCTTGCCGCGGGCCTCCGCCGCGTCAACATCAGCCTCGATTCGCTCGATCCCGGTAGATTTGAGCGCATCACGCGCACCAAATCGTTTTCGACCGTTATGCACAGCATCGAGACGGCTCAAAAATCGCGTCTGGCGCCCGCCAAAGTGAACGCCGTACTGGTCCGCGGCCTCAACGACGACGAAGTCGAGGCCTTCGCCTCCTTTGCCCGCGAGCGCGGCGTGATCATGCGCTTTATCGAATTCATGCCGCTGGACGCCGACCGCCATTGGACCCGCGATCTCGTGGTGCCCGCCGCGGAAATCTATCAGCGCATCCACGCTCGCTGGCCGCTTGTGCAGATCCCTCACGAACGCAGCGAAACCGCCCGCAAATACCGCTTCGCCGATGGAGCTCCCGGCGAGATCGGCCTCATCGCCCCCGTCACGCAGCCCTTCTGCGGCCATTGCTCGCGCATCCGGCTCACCGCCGACGGCAAGCTCCGCACCTGCCTCTTCAGCAAGGACGATCATGACCTGCGCTTTCTGCTGCGCGATGGTGCGAGCGACGATGAAATCAGGGACTTTATCTGCGCCAACGTCATGGAAAAAGAGGAGGGCCACCGCATCAATGAACCTGGCTTCGTACCGCCCTCTCGCACCATGGTTTTTATCGGTGGCTAGTGGAAAATGCTCGTGAATATGAGAAAATCAGGCTTCCAAAGCTGGGGAGCGCTGAGCATCAGCCTTTGAGCAGGAACAATACCCACCATGGGCAATTTGATATCCATTTCGGACAACACCACCCTCATCGGCGCTGACCCGCCGGCGACCGTCCGCGCCCCGGAAATCGAAGCCGGGGTAGGGTGCGACTTCGACTCCTACCTTCTTGTGCCGGACAATACGCTCGACGATCGCATCGCCGTTGCAAAGGCCCGCCTCCGCAATGACGTCGTCATCCTTGGCCATCACTACCAGCGCGACGAAGTAGTCAAATTCGCTGATTTCCGCGGCGACTCCCTCAAGCTTTCCTACCAGGCGGCGGAGGCCCAGGGCCGCTACATCGTTTTCTGCGGCGTGCACTTCATGGCGGAAAGCGCGGACATTCTCCGCCGCCCGCACCAGATGGTCATCCTGCCCGACCTGAACGCTGGCTGTTCCATGGCCGATATGGCCGACATCGGCCAGGTGGAAGCCTGTTGGGACGAGCTTTCTTCTCTCATCGATCCGCGCAAGATCATTCCCGTCACCTACATGAATTCCACCGCCGCGATCAAGGCCTTCACCGGCGAGCAGGGCGGCTCGATTTGCACCAGTTCGAACGCCGCCGCCGTCATGAAGTGGGCCTTCGAGCACGGCGAGAAAGTGCTCTTTCTTCCTGACGAGCATCTTGGCCGCAACACCGGCTATCGCATGGGCATTCCACTCGAGCGGATGATCGTTTGGGATCCTTATCAGGAATTTGGCGGCAATACGCCGGAAGCCATCCGCGACGCGCGTATCATCCTCTGGAAAGGCTACTGCTCGGTGCACCAGCGCTTCACGCTGCGCCAAGTCGAGCGTGTCCGCCGCGAACATCCCGGCATTCGCGTCATCGTTCATCCCGAATGCCGCTTCGAAGTCGCCCAGGCCGCCGACGAGATCGGCTCGACCGAAGGCATCATCAAGGCCATCACGGCTTCTCCCGCCGGCACTGAGTGGGCTGTGGGCACGGAAATCCACCTCGTCAACCGCCTCGGCAAGGAATTCCGGGACCATAAAGTCATCTCGCTCGATCCCAGCGTCTGCGTCTGCACCACGATGTTCCGCATTACCCCGCAGCATCTCCTTTGGGCGCTTGAAAATCTCGGCGAAGGCCACGTCGTCAACCGCATTTCGGTCGATGAGCGCACTCGCCACTATGCGCGAGTTGCCCTCGACCGCATGCTGAGTTTGCGTTAGCATCGATTCTGCAGCACGGTGAATTCACTGCGGCGTGGCTGGGACTCTTTTGTCCCCCGGACCTCGCACCCCGCCGAACGGATACATGATGGCAGACGAAGACGACGATCAGGAGCAGGACGAAACTCCGGAGCCGCCTCAACGCCTCTTTACCCTGACGGAAGCGGAGCGTGTGCGTCAGGAACTCGAACCCTTCCTCGTCGAGGCCATGGATTGCAGGAAAAAACTCGCCGGTCTGGAAAATGATCTCTCTGCCGTATCCGCGCGCATTATGATGATGGGTGGCGTGATCGTCCCTTACGAAAAATTGGCGGCGCTCCGTATGGAACACAACCAGCTGGCCGAGACGATGAAGTCCGCGCTCAACCGCATTCTCGAAACCGGCTGTCTGATCAAGGACCTCGACGTCGGCCTACTCGATTTTCCCGCCGTCATCGACAACCAGGACGTCTATCTCTGCTGGAAGGTCGGCGAGGACCGCATCCGTTTTTATCACCGCCAGGACGAAGGCTTCGCGGGACGCAAGCCCCTTGACCCGCGCGACCCCGGCCCCGGCGACAAGGTCCAGTAGCGTAACGTCCAGCCTGTGCTGGTTTTTGATGTTTCTTCCGCGTTTCGTCGATGCGGAGCTTGCCCCGCCCATTCTTTGTTCGAAAGGATGTTTCTTGGCCCTGGCCACTAAAAATCGCCTGAAAGATTCCGCCAGCCCTTATCTGCGTTCCGCGGCCCACCAGCCCATCGACTGGCACGAATGGGGTGACGTCGCATTCGAACGCGCCAAGGCCGAGGACAAGCCCATTCTGCTCGACATCGGCGCGGTCTGGTGCCACTGGTGCCACGTCATCGACCGCGAAAGCTACGAAAACGTGGAGATCGCAAAAATCATCAACGAGCACTTCGTCCCCGTCAAAGTTGATCGCGATGAACGCCCCGACGTCGATTCCCGTTACCAGTCCGCCATCAGCGCCATCTCCGGACAGGGCGGCTGGCCCCTCACGGGCTTTCTGCTCTCCGATGGCAAGCCATTTTTTGGTGGGACGTATTTCCCGCCCGATGACCAAATGGGCCGCCCCGGTTTTCGCCGCGTTCTGCTCGCCGTCGCCGATTCCTACCGCAACAAACGCGCCGAGCTCGAGCGCGCCGCCAATTCGCTTTCCGAAGCCGTCGCCCAAGCCGAAGTCTTTACCGGTGCCCGCGCCGAATTTGATGCCGGCGTCGTTGACGCCCAAATTAAATCCATCACGCAGCTCTTCGATATCAAGAACGGCGGCTTCGGCCGCGCCCCGAAATTCCCTCACTCTTCGGCCATCGATCTGATCCTCGAACGCTATCAGCAGACGGTCGGCCGCTCTGCGGCCGCACGTGGAGAAGAAAGACACCTGCTCGCCATGGCCGAAACCACGCTTGAAAAAATGGCTCACGGCGGCGTCTACGATCAATTGGCCGGCGGCTTCCATCGCTATTCGGTCGACGAGCGCTGGCTCGTCCCCCACTTCGAAAAAATGTCCTACGACAATTCCGAACTCTTGCGGAATTACCTGCACGCTTGGCAGGCGACTCAGAATCCTCTTCTTCGTGAAACGGCCGAAAGCATCATCGGCTGGGTCAACGAAGTTCTTTCGGATCAGGGAAACGGAGGCTTCTTCGCCAGCCAGGATGCCGATTATTCCTTAGAAGATGACGGCGATTATTTCACTTGGACCTTAGAAGAAGTTAGGGCAGTGCTTTCTCCCGAGGAGGCAAAAGTAATCGAGCTTCTGTATGACGTTGAAGAACATGGGGAGATGCACCATAATCCCGCGAAAAACGTTCTTTGGGAGGCACGGGAACTCGAGGAGGTTGCCGAAACACTGAAGATAGATTGGGATGCGGCAAGCAAGCTGGCGCTCGCGGCGGAATATAAGATGTTGGAGGCGCGCCGCAACCGTCCCACGCCGTTCGTTGACAAGACCATGTATGTCTCCTGGAATGCAATGTTTGTTTCGGCGTATCTGGAAGCGGACCGGATTCTCACAGAGTCATCGTACTTGGATTGCAAGGAATTCGCACTCAAGACGCTAAATCGCATGCTGCGCGAGGCCTGGAGCGAATCGCGCGGCTTCGGCCACCGCATTGGCGGCCCTTCGCTAGAAGGCTCTCTCGACGATCAGGTCTTCAGCGTCCTCGCGCTCCTCGACGCCTACGAATCCACGCTCGATCCTCGCTACTTCAACGCCGCACAAAAAACCATGGACCTCGCCATCGCCCGCTACGGTGACGCCGAAGGTGGCGGCTTCTTCGATCGTCCTTCCGACGCCACGCCCATGGGCGGCCTCGACGTTCGCCGCAAGCCCTTTCAGGATTCGCCCACCCCCGGCGCGAATTCCGTCGCCGCCATCGCGCTGATTCGAATGCACGCTTTTACCGGCGACGATCGCTATTGCGCCTTCGCGCAAAAAACGCTGGAGGCCTTCGCCGGCATCGCTCCCCAGTACGGCCTCTTCGCTGCCACCTACGGCCTCGCCGCCACGCTTTTCGCCCATCACCCGCTGCAAGTTGTTATCACCGGCCCCGCCAACGATCCCGCCGCGCAAGCACTCGAAGCCGCCGCCCACCGCGTCTTCCGCTTCGGCAAATCCGTCCTCCGCGTCACTCCCGAAACATCGCAACCTCGTCTCGCCGGCGCCCTCAAAGAAACCCTCCCTCATCTCCCCGCCGACAAGTCTCTCGCCGTTGTCTGTTCCGGCCAGACCTGCCTGCCCCCAACCAGCGACCCGGACCAACTTACCGCGCTCCTTGAAAACGGCGTTGCCGGCGCTGCCACTCTCTGAGCATTCGCGATCCCCTTGCTCCCAAAATGTTGTGGCGACGGTCTTCACATCGTGGAGTCTCTCTTTAAGCTCGGCGACTCCGTAATCTGTGTAAAGTTCTCGCGGCGGAAACCGCCGCCCCTGAGAGGGCGGCTGCAACACGCAAACCTAAAAACGGGCACGATGCCCACGCACCGCGCCCGCCAATTCTTGAGAATCCCTCTTTTCCTTAACTTCCTTTACGTCCTTTACTTCCCTAACCTCATTATTTCTTCGGCCTCGATTCCGGCGGCACCAGTCCATTATTTCTGTAATACACCACCAGTTGACCGTAATGCTCCCCGGAATGCTCGATTAATCCATACGCCAGGTCATAGAGCCGGTCCAGATGTGGTCCGCCGTCGTTGACGCTTTCATTCAGCCCTTTGTCGCCCTTCGCCTTGATCACCGCCGCGCCGTCCTCTACGCACTTCTTAACGAACGCCACGATCTCCGCCTTGGTCTTCAAATTGTCGCGTTTCGGATCATCCGGATATCGCGGCTTCTGCCCAAGCGCGGAATCTGTGAAGTAATACATGGACGCGGAAACATGCAAGAGTTGCGCCACAAACGTACGCGAATCCGGATTCGGCTTGTAATCGTACTTATCCTCGGGCAAATCCTCCGCGATCACGATCAGCTTCCGTCCGATCTCGTTCCATTGTTCCAGCACCGCTTGCGACGGGCTCGGTGCTGGCTTCGGTGGCTCTTTCTTCGCCGCCTCCTGCGCCATCACCGGCATCATTGCCAATCCCATTCCCAACACCAAACCGGCCAACCTGTTCCACTTCGTCATGGTTTTTCTCCTCAGTTTCGCCCGGACACCGGACGTTCTCTCCTTCAGACGGATGACCCGGCCAAGTGTTTCTCCAAACCCTAGCCGTGGTACCTGTCCTTTCGGGCGGTTCATCTTACGGAGTAAAGGCACCCGCGTCATGCAAATTCCCCCTCTTGGGCATGTTAAACTGGTATTTGGAATCTGAGGGAACGCTATCACTGTGAACTGGGCCTTTTTGCTGCTGCGCATTGCCATCGGATTAAGCCTTCTGACGCTGCTCTTTCTTTCGCAGCGATTCTGGTATCGCGCCCTCTGGCGCGTTACCTCGCATTGGGGCCGTACGTGGCTCCGCGCTGGCGCCAGATCGGCTTATGTCGCCGCCCTCCTGCTCGTCATTCTCACTATGGCTGAAGGTCTCAGCTTGGGTAATGGGCGCTTCATTCCCCGTGCTCCTATGATTTCAGTTCTCACCGGCCTCTGGTTTTTCAGCGCACTCTTTGCCTATTTCGCAGTCAAGCTGGTTCACGCGCTGGAGCGCTTTTGGCGATGGCTGCGCGCCGCGTCCACAAAGAAAACTCTCACGCTGCAAACCGCTGCGCCGTCCGCGCACGATACTGCCGAGACCGTTGCTGACCCGAGCCGCCGCTACTTTTTCCGCGCCGCCACCGCTGCCGCTGGTGCCGCTCCTTTTCTCGGCGCCATGTACGGTTTCGCGGCCGAGCGTCTCAACTATCAGGTCCGCCGCATCGAGATTCCTCTGCCCAACCTGCCGCCCGCTCTCGATGGCATGCAGATCGTCCAGCTCAGCGACATTCACCTCAGCGGTTACATGTCCCGCACCCAGGTCCGCCGCGCCGTGGATATGGCCAATGATCTTGGCGCCGATCTCGCCGTCGTCACCGGCGACCTCATCACCGGCGCTGGCGATCCCATCGCCGATTGTGTCGATGAGATTTGTCGTCTCCGCGCTCCGCTGGGCATCTGGGGCTGCAATGGAAACCACGAAATCTACGCGCGCGCGGAAGACGAAGCCGCTTATCTTTACACCCAGGCGGGCATGAGGCTGCTGCGTCAGGAAAATGCCCCGATTACTTTTAACGGCGCGTCATTCAATCTGATTGGCGTCGATTACCAGCGCGAGCGTACTTCCCGCGGCCAGCGCCAGCAGATTCTGGCGAATGTTGAGTCCCTCGTCCGCCGAGACATGCTCAACATACTCCTCTCGCACAATCCCAATTCTTTCCATCGCGCCGCCGAGCTGGGCATCGAGCTTTCGCTCGCGGGTCACACCCACGGCGGCCAGATACAGGTGGAGATTCTCGACCATCGTCTCAGCCCCGCGCGCTTCATCACCGACTACATCGCCGGCCTCTACCACCGTCCGCTTTTTGCGCCCGCTCCCAGGGACCGCTCCTCTTCCGCCGCTGGCTCTTCTCGAACCTTCAGCCCATCGCTCTTCACCCCGCAATCCGGCGCCATGGCGCACCTCTACGTCAACCGCGGCCTCGGCACCGTCGGCGCACCCGTGCGTCTGGGAGTGCCTCCCGAAATCAGTCTGATTGTCTTGCGCCGCGCTTAAGCTGTTTTGCTCTTTTTGCTCAGTCTTTTCTAACCACGACGGAATAGCCGTCTACAATCTTAGGTATTGCCCTCGCCGGCACAATTCAGTTTTTGGGAGCAGCCTCGTACCCCCGGCCTGCCCGGCAGCCGCAAGTTGCTTGTTCTCAATTCCAATCCCGTTTGTGAATGCGGTATCCATTGGAAGTCAGGTTGCATCAAATGCTCCGGGTCCAGCCAGGCGGAAGTTCGTCCGCGAAATGCATGGGACGTGTTTCGCGTCGAAAATCTCGTTAGGGAGGGATTCCCATATGCGGTTCAAAGTGAAGTTCTGCAAGTTTCTTCTATTATTCGTCCTTTCGCTTTTCTTGCTCCCCGTTTTAGCCCAAGCGCAGCATTACAAACAAACTAACCTCGTTTCAAATCTAGCCTCGATTTCCACCCCAAATCCTCCTGACCCCAATCTGAAAAACCCTTGGGGACTGACTCGTTCCCCGGGCGGCAGCCCCTGGTGGGTCGCCAACAACAATTCCGGCACTTCCACTCTCTACGCGGGCACGGGCGCCGCCATTCCCATTAATGGCACTGGCAACGTCACCGTTCCGCCCCCGATGGGCTCGCCGGCAGGAACCCAGTCGACTCCCACAGGTGTCGTGTTCAATGGCAGCCCTACCGATTTTCTGGTTGCTCCCGGCAAGTCCGCTCACTTCATCTTTGCCACAGAAGATGGAACGATCTCCGGCTGGAACGGCGGACAGAACGCCGTCCTCGTCGTCGATAACTCCGATAACGGCTCCGCGAATGGCGCCGTCTACAAAGGCGCAACCGCCGGCGAAATCAATGGCAACAAATTTCTTTATGTCACGAATTTCCGCTCCGCGAAAGTCGAAGTCTATGACACCAACTTCAAGCGCGTGAATCTGGGCGAAGAAGCTTTCATTGCCGAGGAAATTCCACACGGCTTCGCGCCTTTCAATATTCAAAACATCGGCGGCACACTCTTTGTAACTTACGCCAAGCAGGACGCCGCCCGGCACGATGACGTCGCCGGTGACGGTCTTGGTTTCGTTCAAATTTTCACGCCGGCCGGAAGGAATATCGGCCATCTCCAGCATGGTCCGTGGTTTAACTCACCCTGGGGAGTTGTCTGGACCACGCGCGATTTCGGCGAATTCAGCAACGCCATTCTCGTTGGCAATTTCGGCAGTGGCCGTATTGCCGCCTTCAACGGGTTCACCTACAAATTCATGGGCTTCGTGAAGAGCCCCGACGACTCCATCTTAACCATTGATGGGCTCTGGTCTCTCACCTTCGGCAACGACGGGACCGCTGGACCGGCCAACACTCTGTTCTTCACCGCCGGCATTAACGGCGAACAGGACGGCCTGTTCGGCACCATCACGCCTGTAGACGGCCTCGACGGCGACGAAGAATAAATACCAAGAGTTCTTTCCGGGAAAACAGGCAAACGAGACGGCGGGATCGCCAAAACCTACCGCCGTCTTTTTTTTGCGCCGATCACGATGATTGTCTCGACACGCACCGTCAATGCTAGAATCTCACCGGGGGTCGCAGGCCCTTAGCCGCTGAGCAAGCTGTGGGTACCGCATGCTTTGGGTTGAAGCGTGCGGATTTTGAGCTTTCCGATTAAGATTCCGCTGTAAATCACCTGCCGCTCATTCCCTCGTGCACCTTCCAACTGTTCCACCGGCACCAGTGAGCTCTACCCCTTTGTTTTCTTTTCCTTACGTGCCCATTCGAATGAATGTGTCTGCTTTCTAAATACTAGTACTAAATATATAATTTGCGGTAGTATTTTCTTGTGAGTTTCCCTGCCCAGCATTGTCCAAGGGCTTGATCCCAGCGCTCCCAATCATTTGTTTCAACTTTTATGCACTATCGTGCTCTTCGTCGATCTTTGGTTCCCATCCTGGCGATCTTCCGCCCTTGCTTTTCATACAGTTACGAAATGCAATTTTTGTAACCCCTTTGTTTTGATATTCATACAAAATGCCGGGGGTGTACCCCAAAGGAGCTGCACCATGAATCCAACCCAGACTGATTCCCATCTCACCACTGACCGCCCCACGCTCACCGCGAAAGGCGATTCCTCCCGCTGCCAGCATCGCTACTTCACTCTCGCCGCGCTCCCACTTCGGGAACACGTCCCGCGACGCCGAGCTCCAAATCATGATCCATCTCTGACCGTGCGTCGGCCCGCGCTTGACAATCGTTGCCCCGCAACACACGATGCAACGCAATTGTTGTTCCGAGCTGAGTGACTTCGATGAACATCCGCCGCGTGTATAATCCTGCCCCAGCATGAACGAGCCAAAAGCGCCGCAAACCATACCTTCCGGCCCCGAGCGCGAGCTGCAAATTTATGCTCAAGCTCTGGCCGGCGGGAAGCTCTCGGTCCCGATTTCTCTTTGCGTTCTCGAACAAAAAGCCAAAGAAATTCTGGAGCCGCGCGCGTACGACTATGTGGCAGGCGGAGCAGGCGGCGAAGACACCATGCGCGCCAATCGCGAGGCGTTTTATCGCTGGCGCATCGTGCCGCGTATGCTGCGCGACGTGTCGAAACGCGATCTGAGTGTCGAGCTTCTCGGCGCGCGCTTGCCCACGCCTGTCCTTTTAGGTCCGGTGGGCGTGCAGGGAATCGTTCACACCGAGGCGGAAGTGGCGACCGCGTGCGCCGCGGCGTCGCTGGGGTTGCCGTTCACGCTGAGCACGATGTCGAGCTGTTCGATCGAAGACGTCGCGCAAGCCGCGGAAAAAGTAAGCGGGTCGCCGCGCTGGTTTCAACTGTACTGGGGGAAAAATCCCGAACTCACGGCGAGCATGCTGCAGCGCGCGGAGCGCGCCGGATACTCCGCGCTGGTGGTGACACTTGATACGAACATGCTCGGGTGGCGCGAGCGCGACCTTCAGCATGGCTACCTGCCGTTCATTCTGGGGCAAGGGCTGGCGAATTATTTGAGCGATCCCGTTTTTCGCGCGCTGCTGCCGCAAACGCCGGAGCAGAATCCAGCCGCGGCCATTCACCTTTGGGGCAGCCTCTTCTCCAATACGTCGCTCACGTGGAACGACATCCCATTTCTGCGCCAGCACACGCGTCTTCCCATCATCCTGAAAGGCATTCTGGATCCGGGCGACGCGACGCGCGCTCTCGATGCCGGGGTTGACGCGCTGATCGTATCGAATCATGGCGGGCGCCAGGTGGACGGCGGCATCGGCGCGCTCGATGCGCTCCCCGGCGTGGTGCGCGAGGTTAAGGGCAACGTTCCCGTTCTCTTCGACAGCGGAATCCGGCGCGGCGCCGACGTTTTCAAGGCGCTCGCGCTCGGCGCAAAAGCCGTGCTCCTCGGCCGGCTCTACATGTGGGGACTGGCCATCGCTGGTGAACAAGGTGTCCGCGACGTGCTGCTGAATCTTCTCGCCGATCTCCACCTGACCCTGGGGCTGAGCGGCTGCACGAGCTGCCGCGACCTCGATTCTTCTTCCTTGAGCTGGAACAATCCGGCAAATTCAAACCGCGAGGTGCCACTTTAGTCCGGGCATCGCGAAGTTGCCGCGCCCATTTCCAGGTGCCATAATTTGTTCTTCATGGTGACGAGTGGCTGGCGAGTGCCGAGCGATGCTCGGCCATCCCGGGCCGCAGGGAGACAGGGATTTTCTGGGGGGAGTTATGGCATTGCGCGATGGCTGGATTGAAAAACGAGAAGCTGAAGCTGCAAAAGCGAACGGCAACCGGAACATGTCGCAGATGCACTTCGCGCGGCGGGGCGTGATCACGGAAGAAATGCAGTACATCGCCAAGCGTGAAAAGGTCGAGCCGGAGCTGATCCGAAGCGAAGTAGCGCGGGGACGCTGCATCATTCCCGCAAACATCCATCACCGAAACCTCGAGCCGATGGCCATCGGCATCGCCACCAAGTGCAAAATCAACGCGAACATCGGGAACTCGGCGACGACTTCGAACATTGACGAAGAGCTGAAAAAGCTCCACCACGCGGTGCATTACGGAGCGGACACGGTGATGGACCTCTCGACGGGCGGCGACATTCCCATCATTCGCAAGGCGATTATCGAGGCTTCGCCGGTGCCGGTGGGGACCGTGCCAGTGTATGAAGCGATTTCGCGCGTGCGCCGGCCGGAGGATTTGACGTTCGAGTTGATGCTGGAAGTCATCGAAGAGCAGGCCGAGCAGGGCGTGGATTACATGACGATTCACGCGGGCGTGATGCGCGAGCACGTGCCGTTTGTGCGGAAGCGCATCACCGGGATTGTGAGCCGCGGCGGCTCGCTGATGGCGCACTGGATGGAGCATCACAAGAAGCAGAATTTTTTGTATGAGCGGTTCGATGAGATTTGCAGGGTTTTCAAGAAGCACGACGTGAGCTTTTCGCTCGGTGATGGATTGCGGCCCGGGTGCATCGCGGACGCGAGCGACGAGGCGCAATTCGCGGAGTTGAAGGTACTCGGCGAATTGACGAAAAAAGCCTGGAAGCACGACGTTCAGGTGATGATCGAAGGCCCGGGGCATATCCCGATGGACAAAATCAAGGAGCAGGTGGATCTGGAAATGGAATGGTGCCACGAGGCGCCGTTCTACACGCTGGGGCCGCTGGTGATCGACATCGCGCCCGGGTACGACCACATCACCAGCGCGATTGGAGCGGCGATGATCGGGTGGCACGGAGCTTCGATGCTGTGCTACGTCACGCCGAAGGAGCATCTTGGATTGCCGAATCCGGAAGACGTGAAGCAGGGCGTGATCGCGTACAAGATTGCGGCGCACGCGGCCGACGTGGCGCGGCATCGCCCGGGGGCGCGCGACCGCGACGACGCGCTTAGCTATGCGCGGTTTTTGTTTGATTGGAACAAGCAGTTCGAGCTTTCGCTTGATCCGGACACCGCGCGCGCCATGCACGATGAGAATTTGCCGGATGATTTTTACAAAGAGGCGAAGTTCTGCTCGATGTGCGGGCCGAAATTCTGCTCGATGAACATCACGCAAATGGCGGAGGCGGAATCCGGCCAGGATCAGGCCGAACGCAAACAGAAATTCGTCGAACTGCTGGCGAAAGTGCAAGGCGCTTAGCGAAGGATTTGGAAACGCGCAATGGGAATGTTTGAGGTAAAAGTGAAATTGGCGAACCTGGCTGCTCCGGGCCGGGCGGAAGAAGTTTCTCTGCTGGTGGACACGGGTGCCACACTGTCATGGATTCCGAGGACGATTCTGGAAAGGTTGGGTGTGAAAGCTTTTTCCAGATTACCGTTTTCGCTTGCGGATGGCCGCCTGCTGGAGCGGGACACCACAGCGGTACTGTTGACCATTGACGGAAGAAAAGCCCCTGTGCCAGTTGCTTTCGGAGAGCCAGGCGAAGAGGCAGTCCTTGGCGCGACGGCTCTCGAAGTTCTGGGCTTCGTGGTGGACCCAGTGGCAAAGAAACTCATTGCGCGCAACCTGCTCGCTCTCTGATCTCATGCCTTCTCCTAATTCTGGGTCTTCTCTGCGTGAGGAATTTAATCGCTGGGCGGAGGCGGGGCGCGGGGAGGGGATGGAGCAAGACCACCTGCCCATCACGCTGCCGGTGCTGGAGAAGATGCGGCTGGCGCCAGCGGACAATGTACTCGACGTTGGCTGCGGGGCGGGATGGCTCTCGCGGCGGCTGGCGAAGATGGTGCCCGAGGGCCGTGCGGTGGGAATGGACATCTCCGATGAGATGATCCACCATGCGCGGCGCAGCAGCGTGGACTTCGACAATTTGATGTTTATCAGGGGCGAGGTCGCCGAAATTCCCTGGCAGCCGAATTTTTTCTCACGCGTGATTTCCGTCGAATCATCGTATTACTGGCCCGATCCAGCTGCCGGCCTCCGAGATATTTTTCGCGTGCTGAACGAGGGCGGGTCGGCGTGGATCCTCATCAACTACTACCGCGACAATCCGCATTGCCACCACTGGGGAAATCTGCTTGCGGTACCCACGCATCTTCTTTCCGCCGAAGAGTGGGCCGAGCTGTTCCGCGCGGCTGGTTTCAAGAATGTCGCGCACGAACGCATCGTTGATGCGTCGCCATCGCCGGAGGTTTATACAGGGCGGTGGTTCCGAGACGCGGAGCATCTTCGCGCCTTCAAGGCGGAGGGCGCGCTGCTGGTTTCCGGTATAAAGGGATGAGGCTGGTGGCCGCGCCTAGTAAGGTGTGATATGAATGCGGGAATGGCCGTGACGGACGAGTGAAGAAATGACCGACCGTTCCGCAAAGATGGCATTGATCGGCGCCGGACCCGTCGGTTTGGGAATGGCGAAGGCTCTCCTCGAACACAAAATTCCCTACGAAGAACTGGAAGCCGATGATGACCTGGGCGGAAACTGGTATCACGGTGTGTATGAGACCGTGCACATCATTTCGTCCCGGAAGACGACGGAATATGCCGACTATCCAATGCCGGAGCACTATCCGGATTTTCCCAGCCGGCAGCAGATGCTGGAGTATCTGCGCGAATACGCGGAGAGATTCGGGCTGCGGGAACACATCCAGTTCAATACGAAAGTGGTGATGGCGCTGCCGCTGGCGGATGGGAAGTGGGAACTGGAGCTGGCGACGGGCGAGAAGCGCGTTTACAAGGGATTGATCGTTTGCAACGGACATCATTGGCACAAGCGTTTTCCGAATTATCCGGGGAAGTTCGAGGGCGAGTTTATTCATTCGAAGGATTACCGGAGTCCGGCGCAGGTGGCCGGCAAACGCGTGCTGGTGATCGGCGGAGGGAATTCCGCGTGCGACATTGCGGCGGAAGCGGCGCGCGTGGGCAAGACCGCGCGCATGAGCGTGCGCCGAGGTTACTGGTTCTTGCCAAAAACATTTTTCGGGATCCCTTCGGCGGAAATGATGAAGCCGTGGTTTCCGGTGTGGGCGCAGCGGCTGATGATCCGAACGCTGGTGCGCATTACGGTGGGAAAATATAGCCAGTACGGTTTTCCGGAGCCGGATCACAAGATTTTTGAAGCGCATCCGACGATCAACAGCGAGCTGCTCTATTACGTGAAACAAGGGCGGATTCAGGCGAGACCGGATATCGAGCGGTTTGCAGGGAAGACGGTGCATTTTGCCGATGGGAGAAGCGAAGAGTTTGACTTGATCGTTTGCGCGACGGGCTACTACGTGAGCTTTCCATTTTTGCCGCCGGGGCTCGTGCCGGTGAAGGGAAGCGTGGCGCAACTGTACGGGGGCTGCGTGCTCGCTGAGTACAAGAATCTTTACATCATCGGGACGTCGCAATTGCGCTATGGATTCGGGCCGGTGGTTACGCCGGGAGTGGACTTGGTGGCGCGGATGATGCTGGCGCAGGACCAGATGGAGCTTTCGCTCGGGCTGGTGATGAAAGAGTCGGGCGCGCGGCTGCCGACGACGCATCTTGTGGATCCACATGCGGCGCTGCGCGGCATTCGCAGGGGCAAGCGGCTCCTGCCGCTGCTTTTGTGGAAGGAAAAAAGGCTGCGGAAGAAGCTGGCGGCAAACGGCAGCGCTCCGCCGGTATTTCCGGCAAGGCCAGCGACCGATCCCAGCGTTGAGGTTTTCTAATGCCGTTCTTGAGCGGCGGCGTCGCGGTGGTGACGGGAGCGGGGTCCGGCATCGGGCGGGCGCTGGCGCAGCAACTGGCCGCCGCTGGCTCAGCGCTGGCGCTCGCGGACGTTGACGAGGCGGGACTCCTGCAGACCGCGCAGTCACTCGGGAAGACGAGCGCAGCGGTCACAACGCACTTTGTGAACGTCGGCGATGAAGAAAGCGTGAGCACGTTCGCCGAAGACGCCGAAGCCCGGCACGGACGCGTCACGCTGCTTATCAACAATGCGGGGGTTTCCCTGCATGGCGATTTTGAGGAAATATCGCTGGAAGATTTTCGCTGGCTGATGAATGTCAATTTCTGGGGCGTGATTTACGGAGTGAAGTATTTTCTGCCGATGCTGAAACGCGAGCGGAGAGCGCACATCGTAAACCTTTCGAGTGTTTTCGGACTGGTGGCTCCAGCTGGGCAGGCGCCGTACGCCGCCAGCAAATTTGCCGTGCGTGGGTTCACGGAGGCCCTGCGCCACGAACTTCAAGGCAGCAACGTGTGCGTCTCCTGCGTGCATCCAGGAGGCATTCGAACGCCGATCGCGCGGCATTCGCGGCTGGGCTCCGCGACGCCTGCATCCAAGCGCGAAGAGAATATTGCGCGTTTCGAACGGCTTGCGAGAACCGCGCCGGAAGCGGCCGCGGCCCGAATTTTGCGCGGAGTTGAACGCCGCGAGGAGCGAATCCTCATCGGCATGGACGCGCGCCAGATTGACATTTTGCAACGGCTCCGGCCTGCTTCTTATTGGAAAACGCTGTCGCGTAAGCTAGAGGACCCGGCCTCGAGCGGCCATTGAAGCGCGGCGGGGCAGACGTGGCTCCGTTTTGACTGGGCCTCTCCCGGAAGTTATACTTCGCGGCAGTAGCAACGCTGCAGAAGGAGCAGCAGCGCATGGGCGTACTGGATCAACGGTTCGAAAAGAATTTTATGATTACGTCGGTGGACTACGTGTTCAACTGGGCGCGAAAAAGCGCCATTTGGCCGCTGACGTTCGGGCTGGCGTGCTGCGCGATCGAGATGATCGCGTCCACGACTTCGCGGTTCGATATAGCGAGGTTCGGAGCGGAAGTTTTCCGGCCGTCGCCACGCCAGGCGGACCTGATGATCGTGGCGGGAACGGTGACGCTGAAGATGGGGCCGGTGCTGAAGCGCGTGTGGGAACAGATGCCGGATCCGAAGTGGTGCATTTCGATGGGGGCATGCTCGAGCGTGGGGGGACCTTTCAATGCGTATTCGGTCTTGCAGGGAGTGGATCGAATCGTGCCGGTGGATGTGTACGTCGTAGGATGCCCGCCGCGGCCGGAGGGACTCTTTTATGCGCTGCTGAAGCTGCAGGACAAGATTGACCAGATGACTCTAGCCAAGCGGCCCACGGAAGTGCGTTTGCGGCCGGAGATGGTGGAAGACTTCAAGCGCGAGGTGATGGTGGCACAGACGCCGGAGCCACGCTAAGTTCAAGAGGCGGAAGGATTTAGCCCAGAGGTTGCAGAGAACGCACAGAAGGAACAAGGAATAAGGAGAGAGAAGAAAAGATGGCGTTTGCGCGAACTGCCAAGACGAACGAGATCACCCCGGGGACCATTCGGGAATTCCAGGTGGAGGGCAAGGCAATTGCCCTAGCCAACGTCGGCGGAAAGTATTATGCGATCAGCAATACTTGCCTGCACCGGGGCGGGCCGCTGGGCCAGGGGGTTATGGACGGGAATCTGGTGACCTGCCCCTGGCACGGCTGGCAGTATGACGTAACGACCGGCAAGGTGGGCCAGAACCCGACCGTGGGGGTCGATAGTTACCCGCTGGAAGTGCGGGGTGAGGATATTTTCGTTGACATCAGCTAAATCCACGTAATGTGTTGAATTTACAACAGATACGCGAGTCTCGCCCAAATGTGGGCATTTGGGCTTATGCACTCCCAAACAGGTAGAAATCGGCTAACCCTCATATTTTGTTTCGCTTTTTGTGCGTCAGCGTGTATATTGCTGCCGACTCGAAGCCTCGATGGTGACACCGACTGCGGAACGACACTATTGGATTTTCAGCGCCGACCCGCACCACTATCATTGGGACACGCTGTTCGTAAAGGGCAAGGAGATGTGGCAGGGCGCCGGAGCGAAGCCCGACGCGATTCGTGCGCTAAAACAGGTGCGCAAGGGCGACCGCGTGTTGTGCTATCACTCGGCGCCTGAGCGTTCGCTCTATTCGATTGCCGAGGTCACGCGGGATCCCTACGCGGACCCGCACGACCACAAGGGAAAGAGCCTGGTTGCGGACCTGCGGGCATTCGAAAAGCTGCCGCGGCAGGTGACTTTGGCGGAGATGCGCGCGAATCCGGTACTGAAAAAAATGAAGCTGCTGAAGAATGTGCGATTGATCATTTCGGCGATCACGGACGCGGAATATCAAGAGATTCTGCGAATGGCGGGGATCGTCGCGACACCGGGAATTCCGCTGCCCTGAGGCAATTCACTCGCGACAGCCGCCGCATCCCAACTAAATGCAGAGCTGTAACCGGACCGTCTGAGGCAGACTGAATTGAGGTGAGAGATGGCTAGCATTGGCCGCTCGGGCATTTTCGCCGTCTGTTTTGCTGCACTCACGGCGCTTGTCACACAAACTCCCCGGCACGATCCGATGCTCGAGGGCATTCCTTCAGGGAAGACGCGCGTGCTCGACCTGAGCTACGCGATCAATGACAAGCTGGTGCCGTGGCCCGGAGATGGGAAGTTCTTCGAGGCAAAGGTAAACGCGACGATCGAGAAAAACGGTTATTTCACGAGGAGTTTCTGGATGCTGGAGCATTACGGGACGCATCTGGACGCGCCGGCCCATTTTCCGCCCGGGAAGACGACCGTGGACCAAATTCCCGTGAAGCAATTGTTTGGCCCGGCAGTCGTAATGGACGTCCGCGCGGAGAGCGGCAAGGATGCGGATTATCTGCTTCCCGCCGCGCGCGTCGCGGAATGGGAGAAGCGGCACGGACGGATTCCGGAAGGGGCGATTGTGCTGCTGCGGACGGGTTGGGCGTCGCGGTGGCCGGACGCGCAGAAGTACCGGAATCAGGATGCGCAGGGAAAGATGCACTTCCCCGGATTCTCGACGGAAGCGGCGAAGCTGCTGATTGAGCGAAAGGTAAGCGGGCTTGGCTGCGATACGCTGAGCATCGATTACGGTGCATCGAATGATTTTGCGGTACACCGCCTGTCGTTGGGCGCAGGTTTGTACCACCTTGAAAATCTGACGGATCTGAGCGAGCTGCCAGAGACAGGGGCGTTTCTCATCGTGGCGCCAATCAAGTTAGAGGGCGGGTCGGGCGGAGCGGTGCGGGTGTTCGCGCTGCTGCCGTGATTCACAGATTTCCACCGGTTCTACTTCGCGCAAGTCGGCAAGCAGGCAGCGGTCGTCGTGGGGGCGCAGCATCCCGACGGAGTTTGGACAGGTGGCGCGCCTACAAGCAAGATTTTTATTTGCTCGCCCTTACGTTCGATGATTTAGAGAACAGCCAGGTCATCAGCTCCGCCTCGGTGTAGGCGTTGTCCCAGGAATTGTGGCCCACACCGGGGTATTCGGTGTAATGCACGTCGGCGTCGAGTGTCTTCATGGCTTCGTTCATGCGGCGCGATTCCGCAACGGGAACGGCCGGATCGTCGCCGCCGTGGAAGATCCAAACTGGGGTATTCTTGCCGATCTTGGCGGCCGCATCGGTGTAGGGCTTAGCGTCGTCCGGGGACTGCTCGCGAGAAATATTGGGCATCAAAATGCCGCCGCAGATGGGCACGATGGCCGCGAATCTGCCCGGATATTTTCCCGCAAGATGCCAGGTGCCGTAGCCGCCCATCGAGAGGCCCGTGACGTAGGTGCGCTGCGGATCGCCGTGGAACTCCTTGGTAGCAGCTTCGAGCGCTTTCATCGCCAGGTCGTCCATGGGCGACTGAGACCACCAGACTTCCTTACGGCACTGCGGCAGGACCACCACGGCGGGAAAGCGGCTGCGATCCATGCGAATGGCTCTGCCGATGCCAACTTGCGTCTGGACCAGGCCGTCTTCGCCGCGCTCGCCGGCGCCGTGAAGAAACAGAATGATGGGCCACTTTTGCTTCCGCGTCCAATTTTCCGGGACGAAGACCTGGTATTTGTATTCCGTGCCCGCGAGCGAGACGGTGCGGTCAAGAAAGCCGGTTTCGATTTTCTTCGCGCGAGCGGGACTGACGGTGAGCACCGCGCCAATGAATGCGAACACGAGCAGCGATACCAGGCGTCTCCGGGGAATGCACACAGGCCACCTCCAAGCGCGAAACTGTAACACGATTGCCGCAAAAGACAGCAGTGCAGTCAAGAGTGCATGTCACGCACCCATTCGTGTGAAGAGCATCCCACGGGGCGTTGTGTTATTTTGAGGTTCTCCATTTCCATGCCGGAACTACCCGAAGTTGAGACGGTGACGCGCGGGTTGCGGCTTGCAATCCTCGGACGGAGGATCTTGTCCGTTGCACTGGCGAAAACCGATTTCATCGATGATCCCGTGGCGCTCGAAGAGCACCTTCCGGGACGCCAGATCGAAGCGGTCGAGCGTTTCGGGAAATTCATGTTTCTGCGGCTTTCGGGAGTAACAGGGGCGGGCCGCACAGCGGAAAACGGCGATGCGGAGCCAGCGTTCCTGCTCGTGCATCTTGGGATGACAGGACGGTTTGCGCCGAGCCGTGCGGAGCAACCGCGCGAAAAACACACGCATATAAGCCTGTTGCTCGACGACGGCCGTGAACTGCGATACACGGATGCGCGGCGTTTCGGGCGGGTCGCTTATTTGACGGAAGTGCCGCTTGCGGAGGAACTGACAGGATTCGGGGCCGATCCTCTCGAAGTGGGCAGCGAGGAATTTACGAAGAGGATTTGCGTGCGGCGGGCGCGGATCAAAGCGCTGCTCCTTGACCAGAGCGTGCTGCGCGGCGTCGGCAACATTTACGCGGATGAGAGCCTCTGGAGAGCGAAAATCCACCCGGCGCGGCTGGGTGCGAAGCTGAACAGGGAGCAGACAGAGACACTCCGCCGTGTGTTGCAGGAGATTCTGCGGAAAGCGATTGCACTGCGGGGGTCATCGATTTCCGATTTTCTTGACGCCGAAGGTGAGCCGGGAGAATATCAGCGGCACCATCGAGCGTACGGACGCGAGGGTAAGGGCTGCTATCGCTGTAAAACGCCGATTCGGCGCGCGATTGTGGCGGGGCGAAGCAGTTATTTTTGCCCGAAGTGTCAGCCATCGCCGCGCGGATTCTGTGCCTTGCCACTGCCGCGACGCGCTCTCCCTCAAGCCACGGTAAAGAGAGAGAACCGCAGGAAGGGAGCGCGAAAAAAAATTCGAAACGGGTGAGGGGACACCGCACGTCTATCGGAACAAGTCCAAGAACTGGACCGCGCGACCATGGCGGAAGCCAGGTGGAAGCGGCGCGACGCAAACAAATTCTTTTTGTGAAAATTAACGGAAGAATTTGAAGGAGAGCGAATGAACTCACGTCGAGTGGTTCGTTTTGTGGTTGGGCTGGTGCTTGCCGGAGTGCAAGCGGCTTCTGCTCTGCCGGCCCCAGACGAGGGAAGTCCATTTGCAGCGGCGGATGAACAAATCCTGAGCGAGATTCGCGATCACAGCCAGGTGATGGAGAACCTCGAATACGTCTCGGATGAGATTGGGCCGCGGTTGACGGGCTCGCCTCAATTAAGGCAGGCGAGCGAGTGGACGGTCACTAAGTTTCGTGAGTACGGCTTGACAAACGTCAAGCTGGAGCCGTGGACAATTGCCCATTCGTGGACGCGAGGCGCCGCACGCGCGCGAATTGTGAGCCCAACCGAACACCCCCTGACAATCGCGTCAGCCGGATGGTCGCCGAGCACAGCGGGCGCAGTGCGGGGACCGGTGGTGTATTTCGAGGCAAAGACGAAAGAAGAGTTCGAGAAGTTTCGCGGCAAGCTGAAGGGCGCAATCGTGATCTATCAGGAGCCGACGAGCCTCTCCCCGCCCAGGCCGGAAAATCCGAATGGAGAGATCCTTCGCCCGATGCAAGCGCCGCCACCGGTGAAGGGGCTGCCTGCTCCACCGTCACCTTTTGCGGCGCTGGCGGAACTGGGGCGCGCGCGAAACGAGTTTTTCAAGCAGGAAGGCGTTGCCGCGGTGCTGCGGGATTCGAACAAGCCGCATGGACTGCTGAACATGACCGGCATCGGCGGCGAAAAATTCGAGATCGGCGCCATCCCGACGGCATTCATCACCGGCGAAGGCTACCGGATGCTATTCCGCATGCTGAAGCATGGGAAGGTGGAAGTCGAGATCGAGATGAGCAATTCGTTCAGCGACAAGGCCGTGGATGTATACAACACGGTGGCGGAGATTCGCGGGAGTGAAAAGCCGGACGAGGTGGTGCTGCTTGGCGCGCATCTGGATTCGTGGGATCTGGGAACGGGAACAACGGACAACGGCACCGGCTCGATGGTGGTGCTGGAAGCCGCGAGAACGCTGGCAAAACTGAATTTGAAGCCAAAGCGGACGATCCGGTTTGTGCTGTTCAGCGGAGAAGAAGAGGGACTTGTCGGATCGAAAATGTACGTGGACGCGCACAAGAACGAGCTGGAGAAAATCTCCGGCGTTTTGGTGCACGACACAGGCACAGGCCGCGTGCTGACGCTGGGATTGCACGACAATTATCAGGACCGCGAGATTGTGGACAAGGTACTGACGCCGCTGCGCGCGCTCAAATTGCTGGAACCATCGATGCTCCGGCTGTTTGGGACGGACCATGCGTCGTTTAATGACGTGGGCGTGCCGGGTTTTTGGGTGATTCAGGACGGCGCGGAGTACAGCAAAACACACCACAGCCAGTCAGACACGTTCGACAAAGCGTGGAAAGACGACCTGAATGAGGGCGCGCAGGTGCTGGCGGCGTGGGCGTACAATACGGCGCAGTTGCCCGAGATGTTGCCGCGGCGCCCGCTGCCGTACCGGCCCTCGGCCGAAACCGCAAAGGCCGAAGCGCCCAAGCCGGACCCTATCGCCGAGATGGACACGAAAATCCTGGCGCAGGTGAAGAGCGATGAGAGCGAACTGAAATCCAACCTGCAACATCTTGCCGACCGAATCGGTCCGCGACTCACCGGCTCGCCGCAATTGGAGCAGGCGAGTAAATGGACGATGGAACGCTTCAAAGAGTCGGGCCTTTCGAACGTGCATCTGGAACCGTGGACGATTGCGAATAGCTGGACGCGCGGGTCTGCGGCAGGGCAGATCATTGCTCCAACCCGCCACGTCTTGACATTGGAGACCGCGGGGTGGTCTTCCGGCACGAAAGGGATTCGCCGTGGGCCGGTCGTCGGCGTTGTCGGGGAAAAACCAGAGGACCTGCAACAATACAAAGGCAAATTAAAGGGAGCCATTGTCATTGTTGGGCGACCAGGCGAAACGGTATCGCCGGGGAATCCTTTGCTGACGCCGTGGGGAGAAGAAACGATTCCTGTGGCAAGGCCAAAGAGCGAGGATCGCAAGCCGTTCGACTATGACGCTTACCGCAAATTGCGGCAGATGCAAACGAAATTTTTCGCTGACGAAGGAGTGAGCGCGGTATTGCTAGGCTCGGAAAAATGGTATGGCTTGAAGAACATGAGCACGTCCGGAAGAGAGTACGTGCCGGGCGCGGTTCCGACCGCGTACATCACGCGAGAGGATGACGCGCTGCTCTGGAGGTTGCTGGACGCGGGAGCGGTAGAAGCGGAAGTGAGCATCGAGAGCACCTTCAGCGGGAAGCCGGTGGAGGTGTACAACACGGTCGCGGAAATTCCGGGGAGCGAGAAGCCGGATGAGGTGGTAATCATCGGCGGGCATCTCGATTCGTGGGACCTCGGAACGGGCGCAACGGACAATGGCACGGGATCTGCTGCCGTGCTGGAGGCGGCGCGCGCGCTGCAAAAACTGGGCGTGAAGCCGAAGCGCACGATTCGCTTCGTCCTATTCACGGGCGAAGAACAAGGCTTGAATGGCTCGAAGGCTTACGTGAAAGCGCATCAGCAAGACCTCGGAAAGATTTCCGGGGTGCTGGTACACGACAGCGGCACCGGCAAAGTGCTTACGGTCGGATTGATGGGAAATTATGCCGTTCGAGAGACGATTGACCGCGCGCTTTATCCGCTGGCGCAGGCGAAGGAGGTGGGATTGACGGAACCCACGCTGCGCTCGGAAGGCGGGAGCGACCATGTGCCGTTTGATCAAGCAGGCGTGCCGGCATTCTGGTGCGTGCAGGACCCCGTGGACTACGATAAAACGCATCACTCTCAAGCTGACACGCTGGACCGCGTGCGCTGGGACGACCTGATGGAAGGAGCGCAGGCGCTGGCGGTATTTGCCTACAATGTTGCGCAACTCCCGGAAATGCTGCCGCGCAAGCCCGCGAAGCAGGGAGACGATTGAGCCGCCTGCATGCGCGTAGTGGTTCAGAGAGTTAGCCGTGCGAAGGTTGCCGTCGAAGGACGCGTGACGGGCGAGATTTGCGCGGGGCTGATGATTCTGCTTGGCGTCGGCCGCGACGACACGTCAGCCGTCGCAGCTTCGATGGCGGAAAAGTGCGCGAACCTGCGCATCTTCGAAGACGAGCAGAGTAAGATGAACCGGTCGCTGCTGGAAGTGAACGGCAGCGCGCTGGTCGTGTCGCAGTTTACGCTATACGGCGACGCGCGGGGGCAGAGGCGGCCGAGCTTCATCAGCGCGGCGCCGCCGGAATTAGCAAAAGCTCTCTACGAGGAATTTTGCGAGGCGCTTCGCAAACTTGGCGTGACGGTGGCGACTGGAGTTTTTCAGGCAATGATGTCTGTGGAGCTGGTCAATGAGGGCCCGGTTACAATCCTCCTCGATTCCAGCAAGACGTTCTAGCCGAGGTTCCAGGAGGGAAGGCAGCCTAAAGATGATGACCCTCAACGACAAAACGAAAGAGCTGAAGATCCGCCGCGCGAAGACCGGCGATGCAGCGCGGCTCGCGGACCTCAGCGGACAGCTCGGATATCCGACAACGGCAGCGCAGATGCGTGAAAGACTGCGGGGAATCAAGCCCGCATTTCAACACGCTGTGTTCGTCGCGGAATCCGCAAGTGATGGAGTGATTGGCTGGCTGCACGTGAGCAAAGAGCCGCTTCTCGAAGTGGATCTACGCGCGGAAGTGAACGGGCTCGTCGTCGCGGACGGCCAGCGAAGCCTTGGAGCGGGCGCTCGGCTGCTTGCAACGGCAGAGGAATGGGCCCGCAAACACGGCTGCAAGAACATGTCGGTGCGTTCCAACGTGATCCGCGATCGCGCGCACAGATTTTACGAGCGCCACGGCTACGAACATTACAAAACGCAAAAGTCTTTCCGCAAACCGCTGTAATCCCGCACAGGGATCCACTCCTGATTACTCCTGAGAAGCAGCGCGGACAAGCCGATGGGGGTATATATCGTAATGCGATATACTAGCAGCGTGACAAAGGAAATCACAACGGCGGAATACCAGGCACTAGCGGAAATGCGGTACCGCATCCGCAAGTTCGTTCGCGAAGGGGACGCGGTGGCGCGCGCCGCGGGCCTCGAGCCGCAGCAATACCTGTTGTTGCTGGCGATTCGCGGCCTTCCGGAGGGCGAAGAAGCGACCATTCGAACGCTGGCGGACCGGCTGGCGCTGAAGCATCACAGCGCCGTGGAGCTGATCGACCGAATGGAGGTGCACGGCTACGTGCGCCGGAGCCGCAGCCGGGACGACCGCAGGCGCGTCCTGGTCTCTCTGTTGCCCCGCGGCGAAAAATTGCTGGAGCAGGTGGCGCGAGACCGCATCAGTGAATTGCGCGCGAGCGGCACGGCACTGGTGAACGCCATCAGCGCTTTACTGGAAAACGGCCGTTCATCACGAATGGAGAAGGATGCGGCGAACGCCTCCCGGAGAGGATTGGAAAAAAAGCGTGGATAAATTTCACGGAGCCGATTTGCAGGGCAACAGCAAAAACGTCAAAACCACAGGCAATCATTGTGCGACGATAAAACGCCGGGAACCAGGAGTACTGCTGGCGTATGGTGGCCACTTGATTTATGCTGCGCGCGACGGTTACAGCTTCCCTCTAAGCGCCGGCGAAGGCCGGGTCACAGGCAATCACCATGCTTTTCAAGACGCAAAGCGCTGCAGTATACGGCATTGACGCTTACCTTGTTGAGGTCGAGGTGGACGTCGGCTCCGCGCGCATGCAAGACTTCAACGTTGTGGGTCTTCCGGACAACGCGGTAAAGGAGAGCCGCGAACGCATCAAGAGTGCGCTCAGGAATTGCGGGTATGAGTTCCCGTATGGGCAGGGGGTGACGATCAATCTCGCACCGGCCGATGTGCGCAAGGAAGGCTCGGGATTCGATCTGCCCATGGCGCTGGGGCTGGTGGGATGCCAGGGGCAGTTTTTTGGCAAGCAACTCGACAAGATGATGTTTCTGGGAGAACTGTCACTGGATGGGAGCGTGCGGTCCGTACGGGGCGCTCTCTCTGCAGCGCTCGCGGCGCGGGAGTTCGGGTTGAAGTCGCTTGCCGTTCCGGAAGTGAATGCGAAAGAAGCAGCAGTAGTCGAAGGCGTGGACGTGTTTGCGCTGAAGTCATTGCCGCAAGCCGTTGATCTGGTGAATTCGCCCGAGTCGTTCACGCCGGTGAAGGTTGACGCGCGACAGATGCTGTCCGAAGCGGCGCAATACTCCGTGGACCTGCGCGACGTGCACGGACAGCAGTCGGCCAAGCGCGCGTTGGAAGTGGCGTGCGCCGGCGGGCACAACATTCTGTTCATCGGGCCACCTGGCGCCGGGAAGACCATGCTGGCGAAGCGTATCCCCACCATCATGCCCCCGATGTCGCTCGAGGAGGCCATTGAAACGACGCGCATTCACAGTGTTGCGGGGACACTGGAGGACAGCCGGGGGCTGATCGGCACGCGCCCGTTCCGTTCTCCGCACCATACCATTAGCGATGCAGGGTTGATCGGTGGCGGCGCGGTTCCTCGGCCGGGCGAAGTCTCTCTGGGGCACAACGGTGTTTTGTTCCTCGACGAACTGCCGGAATTTCAAAGAAACGTTCTGGAGGTCATGCGGCAGCCGCTCGAGGACGGCGCTGTGACCATTTCACGTGCGGCCGTATCCGTGACGTTTCCCTCTCGATTCATGCTGGCGGCGGCAATGAATCCCTGCCCTTGCGGGTACTTCGGCGACCCTACGCGTGAGTGCCATTGCACACCGCCGATGATCCAGCGTTACGTTTCGAAAATCTCGGGACCGCTGCTGGATCGCATCGATATTCACATCGAAGTTCCCGCAGTGAAGTACAAAGAACTGCGAGCACCTTCCTCGGCGGAGGATTCCGCTTCGGTAAGGCAACGGGTGATCGCCGCACGCGACCGACAGCTCGAGAGGTTCAACAGCGAGAAGAAGACCTACGCAAACGCGCAAATGATGCCGAAGATGATTCGAAAACACTGCATCATTACGCCCGAGGGCGAAAAGCTACTCGAAAACGCAATCACTCGCCTCGGGCTTTCGGCGCGGGCGCATGACCGCATCTTGAAGGTCGCTCGGACCATCGCGGACCTGGACGGTGGGTCTGGCATTGAGCCGCGGCACCTGAGCGAAGCGATTCAGTACCGGACCCTGGACCGCACGTATTGGGCCTGAAGCGTTGGCCAGGACCTGGTCACGGGCCCTCGCATTCTCCCGCTTGTCAAATTGACGCTTGTACCTGTGCTCAGGAGCCTTAGTGTCGAATGCCGAAGTGGCGCCGGGAGCGGGTGCGAACGGGAGAAGATGCGTGGCACATGAATGGAGAAAGGAGGCCATCCTCATCAGCGACGACAGAAGCCTGCTGAATTTGGATGTGATCCATAGTTTTCTCGCGGGGAGCTACTGGTCGGAAGGGATTCCCCGGGAGTTGCTGGAGCGGGCGATCGAGAATTCCATCTCCTTCGGCGTTTACGAGTCAGGCAGGCAAGTCGGTTTCGCACGTGTGGTCACGGACCGTGCAACATTTGCGTATCTCGCGGACGTGTTCGTACTGGAATCCTACCGAGGCCGCGGGCTCAGCAAGCGCTTGATGCAAGTCATCATGTCCCACCCGGAATTGCATGGCTTGCGCCGCTGGCACCTGGTAACTCGCGATGCGCATGGTCTGTACCGGAGGTTTGGCTTCTGCGATCTGCGAGATGCATCGTGGCATATGGAAATCGTGGTACCTGGCATTTACAAGGGAGGCTAACCCAGAACAGGCCAGATCCCCGCATCTCCCAGGTCCACGTAGTGCTCCATTGACTTCGGTTTAGGCGCTGTGTTACCGATAAGTACGGTCCAGTGGATGGTTTTGCCCGCAGCGGCGGGCTGCGCATGGCGCCAGATAACAAGCACCTTGAAATTACGCTGGAGACCCAAGTCGAGAGCGTCAATCTCGCCGAGGAGATGTGTCTTCGGGTGGCGGAAGCGGCGGGCTTTGGCGAAGACGACTGCTACCGCATCGGTATGAGTGTGCGTGAGGGCGTGATCAACGCCTTTCACTATGGCAACCAGGAGCGCCCCGATAAGAAAATCTACCTCGCAGTCGACCTCACTGCCGAGAAAATGATTATTCATGTGTTGGACGAGGGCACGGGTTTCAATCTTTCCGATATTGCGGACCCACTTGCGGAGGAAAATCTGCTTAGTACCTCCGGGCGTGGAATCTTTCTGATGCGCGCCTTCATGGACGAATTCGACGTGCTCTCGGGGAAGACGGGCGGTGCGGAAATCGTGATGTCAAAAAAACTGCCAGTGCCGGGCGGTGGTTCCCCCAATGGCCAGGGCGGCCAAAACGCGGCGCCCGAGCGGGAAGCGTAGGAATAGAGATGTCATTGCGTGCAACACATCGTGATGCCGGGCAAGTTACGGTCGTAGATTTGAGCGGCCGTATCACTCTAGGCGATGGCAGCGCATTACTGCGAAAGACGATCCGGGGACTGCTGGATGATCAGAGGAAAAACATTCTCCTGAATCTCGCCGACGTGGACTATATCGACAGCTCGGGAATCGGTGAGCTCGTCCACGGGTTCACGTCGGTAAAGAACCAAAGCGGCGACCTGAAGTTGCTTCACCTCACCAAAAAGGTCCGCGACCTTCTTCAAATCACCAAGCTCTACACTGTGTTTGACGTGTATACGGACGAAAGCACCGCACTTCAAAGCTTCAAATAATCCCACTCAACTGCTTCTATCGAGTGTGAAATGGGAATTTTGTCAGCCGGACAAGCGCGCACACACGCGCCGTTGACTCCGCGTTCTGAGGCTCGCCTGTTTCGCTCGTCTGCGGCACAATCTCCTTGATGGGGCGGCTCGCCGATAGCGTGCGGATCGTTGACCAGGCGAAATTCCTGGGTTTCGAACTCTGCGGCGTAGCCCGGGCGGAACGGTTTCCCGAACTCCATCAAACCTCAGAATGGCTCGCTCGTGGCTATGCCGGAGAAATGAAGTACCTCGCGGATCCCAGGCGCTCCGATCCGCGAAGCGTCCTGCCGGGAATCCAGAGCGTCATCGTCTGCTTGCTCAATTACAATACGGCGCAGCCTCTTTCCACCGCTCCCTCGGTGCTTGGCGCCGATGGTGAGCCCCGGGGCTGGATCTCCCGGTACGCGTGGGGAGACGATTATCACGAGGTGTTGCGGGACCGGTTGGAACGTCTCGTCGAATTTCTGAGCGAGCCATTCGCGGAACCCTTCGAGGCGCGCGCTTACGTGGATACGGGACCAATCCAGGAACGCGTGCTCGCGAAATACGCCGGCTTGGGATGGCTTGGGAAAAACACCCTTCTGCTCAACCAGATGCTCGGCTCGTTCTTTTTTCTGGGCGTTATTCTCACCACGCTCGATCTCGAGCCGACGCTCGAGGCCAATGAATTGCCGCCCCCGGATTTGTGCGGAAGCTGCCGGCGTTGTCTCGATGCTTGTCCGACGCAAGCCTTCGTCGAACCCTACGTGATGGATGCCCGAAAGTGCATTTCCTATCTCACGATCGAGCTTCGCAGCTCCATTCCCGAGGGGTACCGCGAGGCGATGGGAAATCATGTCTTCGGCTGTGACATCTGTCAGGACGTCTGCCCTTGGAACCGCCGCGCCCCGATTGCCACCATCCCGCAGTTTCAGCCGAAGGTTTTTTCTTCATTTGAGGAGAACCCCGCCGGAACCTCTCTCCCGTCCCAGGACGAATCGCTTTTCCTCCCAAGACTGGAATGGCTGGCGGGACTGAACGAATCTGACTTTCGCGAACTTTTTCGCGGCAGCCCCATCAAGCGCACCAAATGGCGCGGTTTGATGCGCAACACCTGCATCGCCCTCGGGAATTCCGGCGTGCGCCGAGGCACCGCATCTCACGCTCGAATCAGCGCTCTATTGGAGCGGCTCGCGGGTTCGCGCGAGCAGGTCATCGCCGAATCTGCCCGCTGGGCGCTCTCGCGCATCCAATAAATGCGAGAAGGAAAAGTTTGCCGAAGAGAGATACGCCGGCAAGCAGCGCCAGAAAAACCAATGAAACCTGGTGACTGGCGATTCTTTCAGGCGGCGTTACCTTTCTGCGGGCACTGGCGGTATAATCCGGCCCGCACGTCGACTGGCCCTCCGCGCTGCTGAGGTTCCCATGAATCGCCGTAAGTTCTTGTCCAATACAGGTATCGTCGGCGCTGGATTGCTTGGGGCGGGAAACGCCGCTCCTCGTCTTTTGCGCGCCGGCTCCGCGACCAACTCGGATTCAAATCTCACTTTGGAGGATAAACCCGTGGCATTTACCGTCCCCCCGTTGCCTTATTCGTTCGACGCACTGGAGCCCTACATCGACGCCAAAACAATGGAGATCCATCACGACAAACACCATGGCGCTTACGTCACCAACCTGAACAAGGCCCTGGAAGGTCATGCCGATCTGCAAGCCAAGTCTATCGATGACCTTCTCAAAGGTCTCGACTCCGTCCCGGAGAATATCCGCACCGCCGTTCGCAATAACGGCGGCGGTCACTGGAACCACACGCTCTTCTGGACCTTGATGAAGAAGGGTGGTGGCGGAGAACCCAAAGGGAACCTCGCAGCCGCCATCAACTCGACGTTCGGGTCGTTTGCCGGTTTCCAGGAAAAGTTGGCTGCCGCAGGCCTGGGGCGCTTTGGATCAGGCTGGGCTTGGCTTGTTGACAGAGACGGGAAGCTGGCCATCGACTCGACACCGAATCAAGACCCGCCCTATTTGCTTACTGGAGGCGGAAAGGCTGTCTTGGGGTTGGACGTATGGGAGCATGCCTACTATCTCAAGTATCAAAACTTGCGTGGGGATTACATCAAAGCTTGGTGGAACGTTGTGAATTGGGATAAAGCCGCGGCACTCTACGACGCGGCGAAGAAGTAGACTCTTGCAAAAAGTCTGTGGAAAGAGAAGAGGCCCCCAGCGGGGTGAGGGCCTCTTCGTTTGCCTCTGAATTAAACTTAAACTAGGCCATCAGTTGCCGCTTTGCCAGCGGAACCACCGCTGCGGCGCGCCGCGGTGCGGAGTAGCTCTTGGCCGGCGCTGCATAGGATTGCCCTTCGCGTGTCGTCACGGGCATAGGCATGACCATAGTTCCCGCGCTCTGTCGCGACGCTTCACGAACCAGCTCCATGCGCCCGCGCACCCGGAATTTCGCGAGCAGCGACGAGACGTGAAATTTTACCGTGCGCTCGGAGAGATTCAGGTTCGCGGCAATCTCCTTGTTCGCGAGGCTGTTCATCAAACCGGCAAGAACCTCTTCTTCCCGGCGCGTCAACTCGATCTGGCTGTGAACCGATTTCCCAGCCTCCAACAACTTGTCCGCCTTCTCGTTGAGACCTTCCAGAATCTCGTTCTCGGCTTGAACCATCACCACATAGTCACTCGGCGACTGGCCTCGGACCATGCAGTGCATTGCCAGGAGCCCAGCGGCTTGATCCAGGGGAAACCTTCCGTCCGGCCCGGCTTCAACGTGAAAATGGGCTAATCCAGTTTTTTTTTCGTAGAAAAAGAAAACATCGCGAGGAAAACCTGGGCGGGAATTCATCTCTTGTTGCGGATGCTCACTTCTGTGGATCACCTTCACGTGCACCCCCCTCAGAATGCAGCCTCGTGACGGAACCGAAGCCAACGAAGTTTTTGTCTTGCACCCCTCGACGAGGGGCATTCCCCACATTGGGTAGGCAGTTAGGCAAGAAGCCAAGAAAGAGGGCTGAGAACTCGGCCACTGCTACCCCGTGAACGGCGACGAGCAGGCGTCTGCGGGAACTCCCTGAAAGTCCGCCTACGGCGTTCTACCGACCTATTTTTCGCATGCAAGTATTCTTCCGCCCCGCAAAAATATGCAACTCACTCAGAAGTTAGGACTTACGTGTGGGATTCGACCCGGCAGAAATCATTTGCCGGTAGGAATTGCACGATGCACGAAATTTTTCCCTCAATCGTTTACAGAAAATTGAAGGCGAGGAAGAGTTCGCAATGCTAAGGAATTACTCTATGCCTATGCCCTGTGGAAAAGTGCCCATACCCGGCCAACGGGCGATTGCGATTTTCAGAATCGAAGTATCCGCGTCTGTTCCGGGCTGATCAGTTCATAAACCATTCCGCGCCAAACGATCTTACGTGTCAGGAGGGAGTTCACAAAATTCGCAACGTAGAGGAACGGGATGAATGCCGTCAGCAACACGTAAATCCAGGCTTGCCCAATGAGCAAGGGGCGCCCCGCGGGAATGGCCTCCATCACCCCAATCAGTCGAAGGGCCGCTCGGATCGTGGAAAGTAGAAGAGGGAGAAGCGTGAGCGTCGCGAGGTGAAAAGCGGGTCTTTGCGCTAGGAGGTCGCCCAAAATCAGGATCACACCCATTACGAGTGTCACGCAGTACAGAAGATGAGTGACGGCCGCGGGCCTCCAGATTCTCTGCGCGTAAATGCGAGTGATCAAAATTTGACGGTTCGTGGATTCCAGCAGCCCTTTGAAATCTGTCTCGACGTAAGAAAGCGTCAAGCACTCCGGAACAAAAACAATCGGCCGGTTGTTCCGTTCCAGGACGCGCGTCAGGGAATAATCATCGCTGACGGAGTTCTTCCATTCCTCCAGCACGCCGGATTGTTCGAAGATGACCCGGCGGATGGCCGTCCCTCCGCCCCAGCAGAAATTCCTTCCCTTCTCGCTGAGCATGGTTGCGACCGGCGCATTCCACGCTGCGAGAAGCGCCGTTGCCAGATCGCTGCGGTTCGGAATCATCCAGCGCACGGCGGTCGTGGCGCCGATCCTTATATCGCTGAGCGGCGCCACCAGGTGATGCAGCCAGGTTCTGCCCGGACGGCAATCGGAATCGGTGAACACGAGCACATCAAATTCCTCCGGCAGTTGTTCGACGGCCACCCGCAGATTGTTCACCTTTTCGCCGCAACCGTTAGGCGGCCCGGCAATGACCACATGGGTTTTCACTTTCGAATTCGCGGAGACACGGTCGATGACGCTGCGCGCCGGATCCGATGCCGCGGCAAGAATGAAAAAAATCTCGTAATTCTGGCGTTCGAATTCCGTCAGCGAAACAAGATTGCGCTCCAGGCCCGGCTCAATGCCCTTACAGGGACAAAGCACCGCCACCCGCGGCGAGTAGAATCCGGGATCGCGATGCAGGCGGCGCCGCACATACCCGAGCCACTCCACACCTTGCCAGACGAGGTACGCCCCCACGATGATCTGCAAGGACACCAGTAAATAAAAGAGTGTTTCCACTTCGCCTGAGAATAGCAGAGGAAGATGGCTCGCAGTCCGCCGTTTCAGCGGTTAGAATCGCACCGGTAAACGTCTGTTCCAAGGAGAATGAAAATGCCACGAGTGGATGCGGGGATGGTGACGTCCGCGGTTGAACTGCCCGGGTATCGGATTGTAAGAAATTTCGGAATCGTCCGTGGAATCGTCGTGCGCTCGCGCAGTGTCATCGGCAATCTTGGCGCGGCGCTCCAGACCATTATCGGCGGAAACATCACCATCCTCACGAACCTCTGCGAGAAAACGCGCGAGGATGCTTTCGAACTTCTTCTGCAACATGCCAGCGAACATGGCGCCAACGCCGTTGTCGGCATGCGCTATGACGCCACCGAAGTCATGCAGGGCGTCACCGAAGTGCTCGCCTACGGCACGGCGGTGCAGGTGGAGCGCATCTCCTGATTCAATCCACGGGCGTTCGCAACGGGCCTTGGACCGGTGATAGAATTCCCGCCTCCCATGTTTTGCCGCCCGCAAGCGTGTTCAGTGGGATCAGCTCTGAAGGACCTGCTTCGCTAAGGTTGCCGCCAATTCCTCGATGCTCGTCAGCGCGCCGGTGGCCGCCAGCCGTGCTTTTTCCATGAAAGGTGAATCCAGCAGAAAGGCGCAACGGTCGACGAATGGATGGTTGGCCGCTTCAAACGGTTTACGGTTTCGCCGTGTTGCTGCCGTGCGTGCCAGCAGCTCGTCATAGATTTGCAAGTCTCGCTGGAAATCAAGTGCGTCGCCCGCGGTCCAGCCCTGCTGCCGCGTCAAAGACGCCAGAAACTTCCTGCGAAATAACGTGGCATCCCGGCGCAGCATGGGGCGCGGCTTGGCCCTGCCTGACGCGCGCGGTTCGTTGCAAACGATCTCCAGAGCCCGTACGCTCATGGCCAGGAGCGCTTCTCGTTGCAGAAGCGTGAGAAGATCGCGGTAAAGCGAAGCGTGCACTTGCAGCGCCTGACGCCCGTTTTCGACCACATAGGAATCAACAAAGCGGGGAACGATGCGCTCGCGCAGCAGCCCCTCCGTAATCTGCTGCGCAAGCCGTGCCGGTGTGTCCGCGGGAATTTGTCTGTCGTGCGGCATGCTTCGTGAACCATGGTAGCAGGAGTTTGTTTCCGCGCCGTTGCGTATAGCGGAAAAGAAAAAGCCCCCGACAGCGTCGGGGGCCCAAGACAAGTTCAGTTTTGGGGGGCGCAGCATTGTTGCGCCCCAATCGCGCTAAAACTAGCCAGCTTTAGTGAATCGCCCTCGGGCTGTCCGGGCCGGCGCGCTTCTGCTTTGGTTCGGGTTGCGGCACAATCGGCGGGGCCACCGCTTCTTTCTGCAGCGCGTGCTCGAGCACTTCGTCGAGCGTCCGCACGTAGGTGATCTTTATGTCGCCGAGAATTTCCGGCGAAAGATCGGCCACGGCATTCGGCTCGTTGTCCGCGGGCAGCAGCACTTCCTTGATGCCCGCGCGCTTCGCGCCGAGCACTTTTTCCTTCACTCCCCCGATGGGCAGGATCACGCCGGAGAGCGTCATTTCGCCGGTCATCGCCAGCCGGTCTTTCACCGGCCGCCCGGTGAGCAAGCTGACCAGAGCGGTTACCATCGCCGCGCCTGCCGACGGGCCGTCCTTCGGCACCGCCCCTGAAGGCACGTGGATGTGAATGTCGTGCCTCCGGAAAAAGTCCGGATCGATACCGTAGCGCTCGGCGTTCGCGCGTGTCCAGGTCAGCGCGGCAGTCATGGATTCCTGCATCACTTCGCCGAGGTGTCCGGTCATGGTGAACTGCTTGCCGCCGCGCATCCGAGTGGCTTCGATGAAGATGATGTCGCCTCCCACCGGCGTCCAGACGAGTCCGACGGCCACGCCGGGCCTCTTGACGCGCTCCTCCACTTCCTTCTCCGTGCGGAACTTCGGCACGCCGAGCAATTCCCGAACGACTTCCGGTGTGACGGTCATCTTCTCCGTCTTGCCTTCCGCGATGCGCCGCGCCTGCTTGCGTGTGATCGTCGCGATTTCACGCTCAAGGTTGCGCACGCCCGCTTCCCGCGTATAGCTGTGGATGATTTCCTGCAGCCCTTCATCCGCGAAGTCGATCTGTTCGCCCACCTTTAGGCCGTGCTCCGCGGCCTGCTTCGGGATCAGGTATTTATGAGCAATGTGGAGTTTCTCTTCACCGGTGTATCCGGGCAATTCGATGATCTCCATGCGGTCGCGCAACGGTTCCGGGATGGGATCCATCCAGTTCGCCGTGGCGATGAACAGCACCTTCGACAAGTCGAACGGCACATCCAGATAGTGGTCGCGGAACGTGTTGTTTTGCTCCGGGTCGAGGACTTCCATCAGGGCCGATGACGGATCGCCGCGGAAATCCCGGCCGAGCTTGTCCACCTCGTCCAGCATGCACACCGGATCGTTCGTCTCCGCGCGTTTCAGGCCTTGGATAATCTGGCCCGGCAGCGCTCCAATATAAGTGCGCCGATGGCCGCGGATTTCCGCTTCATCGTGCATGCCGCCCAGCGCGATGCGCACGAATTTGCGCCCCAGCGATCGTGCGATCGACTTGCCCAGCGAAGTCTTGCCCACGCCGGGAGGTCCGACGAAGCAGAGAATCGGCCCCTTCATCCCCGGCTGGAGTTTCTTCACCGCCAGGTAGTCCAGGATGCGCTCCTTCACCTTCTCCAGATCGTAATGATCTTCGTCGAGAATCTGGTGCGCTTTGGGAATATCAATTTCCGCGCTCCCGGAAGATTTGCTCCATGGCAGAGAAGTCATCCATTCCAGGTACGTCCGTGAAACCATGTATTCCGCGGATGCCGGGGTCATCTTCGCCAGGCGCTTCAGCTCGCGCTCGCACTCTTTCTTGGCTTCGGCGGGCATGCCCGCTTCCTCCACTTTCTTGCGAAGCTC